>ERZ825324.3980-NODE-3980-length-12913-cov-3.132447_pt1 | contig 12913 bp, 11 predicted proteins | sample MGYA00519859_ERZ825324 | MGnify/ENA primary metagenome ERZ825324 (study PRJEB31778, sample SAMEA3449198) | human gut metagenome | biome: human gut; feature: human-associated habitat; material: faeces | place: United Kingdom | collected 2010/2012 ... | reverse complement strand
TGAATGAGCCGCCGGGAACACTGGTGACCTTCTTGCCACTGTATGAAGGGGTGGAGCGGATGGTTGCACTCTTGGAGATCACAACGCCAGCGCCAGTACCCTCGATACCCATATCATCGCCGGAGGTATAGTGACCATCAGCCAAAACTGGAGAAGAAAATGCGAGAAGCAGAGTAAAACAAGTCGCTAACAGTGTAGTCTTTTTCAAGTGCTTGTCCTCCTTGCAGTAGGTTGTGGAATGGAGTGCGCCCTCATTTGCACCTTCTGTAAATCTTGGTTTCTATCTGTATTGTAGATAGGAAATGGAAGAATGTCAAACGATTATTTGCAGAAAGGGGGGATTGGATGGAAGGAAAAGTGATTCAGTATGCCAGACGGGATGCGGTGCAGTATGCCCGGCGATGGGCACTTTCGCGAAATCGAGCGTAAGGATGATATTATTCTGAAAGAACCTGCGGCGCAGAAAGAGATAAGCCTCCTCTTGAATGTAATTAGAACGGAATTGGTGTGCTTTAACGATGGTGTCGTAGTGGCTTATGAAGATAAAGAGCGCAGAAAAGCGGCATTTGTTCTTCCGTCCCCGTTCATGCGTGATGCGCAAGGCAATATTGGCAAAGTACATACGCAACTTCTTGAAAATGGAAAGCAAATTGAGCTGGTTATGACCTGTGATGAAGATTTCCTGAAACGCGCAGTTTATCCAGTTGTAATTGACCCGCTGGTGCAGACAAGCGATGCTTCTGCGGATATGGAAGATAATTTTGTTACAAGTCTTGCACCCAATACGGTACAAGAACCAACTGCCGGCTTTCTGCGAATCAGCAAAGATACAGGGCATGGTCAACGCGTTGATCAACGCGCAATTTACTTATGATCATAATGGACTACGGGTGAAGAAAGCTGTCAATGGCATTACCACGGATTATGTGTTGAACGGTAATAACATTGCGCATATGACCTGCGGAAATGACGAACTGCATTTCTTCTATGATGCGCAAGACAGAGCAGCTATGGTGCGTTATAACGGTGCAGACTATTTTTATGTATACAATCTCCAAGGCGATGTAGTTGCATTGGTTGACGTGAATGGCGCACAGGTGGTAGAATATGTTTATGATGCATGGGGTAATTTGATCAGTAAGAGCGGAAGCATGGCGACAACGCTCGGTACGGAAAATCCGTTTAGATATCGTGGATATATTTACGATGAAGAAACAGAACTATATTATGTAAATGATCGATATTATAATGCACATGTTTTCAGGTTCTTGAATGAAGATCAATATATATCAACAAGAAGTGGCAGATTTTCAAGAAATATGTATGCGTATTGTGAAAATAGCCCGATAGCCAGAAAAGATCATTTGGGAACAAAATGGGGAAATATAGTTGATCGTGTCAAAAAGGGAGCTCAAAAGGCTAAAGAGGCGGTAAGTAAAGCGATAAAGAAAGTGGTTTGTGTTAAAGGATCTGTCTCTGTAACAACGTCGAATGGGAAAGAAGTTCATAAATTTGTAGGTGCGACGATTACTCATGGTTCTAAAGTGAAGAAAGTTGTAGAAGAAAGAGGAGATGATTCTAAACTTATTTCGTTTGTTACAGAAGCGGATACGAATATTGAAGATGGAATTTCTGTGTCTGGAAAAACAAAAATCAATCTTATACTTGGATTGTCGGTGAGTATTGGTACTGGAACAGAAGGAAATGAATTTACTATTTCAAAAGAATACAAGAATTTGACTAGTGAAACTTCTTTCTCATCCTCGAACTTTGGTTTTGAAATTGAAAGCTCTGTTTCTGAATCTCAGCCAGACGGAAGTGAATTAGTTACTTATTCTAGTGTTGAAGTAAATTTCATGGATTTTCTTGCTGAAGCAGCGAGTTTTATGCTTTCGACGTTTGATTATATGCCGATTTATGAAACCTTGTGGGTATATTGATGTATTGATGAAATGAGGTGCTTGAATGCTGATTTTGTTGATTATTGTTTTTTTGTTGATTGTTTCAGCTACATTATTCTTAATTTGTAGAAAACGGAAAAAAGGTAAGATTGTATACGCAATTTCAATGGGGATTTTTCTGTTTTTATTCCTTAGATATCAAAGAGAAAGTGGAATTTTGAAAAATTTTTCAGACTATAAAGAAGCATATTATGAAAATTACAGTGGAGAAATAAGGTTTGTATTAAATGGAGATAAGACAGATCTGATTGTAGGTGTCAATGAAAACGGCGTTCAAAATTATGTTATGGTATATAAATCAAAAAATGGAAAATTGAGGACTGTTTTAGATGAACGAACAAAACGCATTTTTCCGAATGTAAATGGAGTAATAATGGAAGAAGAAAGCAGTATATTTCTTGATGATCATTATTTAATTATATCATACATGGGAGAAGAATGCTTTGAAATCGAATGTCAGGACATTTCAAAAAGCTTAGAGATCAATCAACCGTTTGCGAAGGGAATAGTGTATTACGTATATGCAAAGCCAGATGAGAATGGCATGTATACTATCATATTAGATGGAGAAGAAGTAAAATTTAAGCTCTAATAAGTTCAGCGCTTGCTTTCTTGGCAAGCGCTGATTTTTTTATGCCTTTTTTGATGAAATGAGTCCATTTTCCCCAATTCTCCAAATTATGTAATGGGGGGACAACGCCCCTAAAAAGCATATTCATTGGAGAAATGAACAAAAGATGGAAGAAGAAAAGGCGGTTGGGAGCTGGAAAAAGAGTTCAGCTCCTTTTTGCAACGAATCAGATGCGCTTCTGCACTGTGTAGTACCTACCCACAATCCGACGTGAGGAGATGAAGGGATAAAGTTGGAACGGAGGACATGTTTACCAAGAAAATGGTCTTCAAACCTGAATCGGAGTGGGTGATGTTTAAGGATGAGCGCATTGTTCCTGCGATTTGACATAGAACAAGAGCCATCCCCGCAAAATAGGGATGGCGCTTGGCATGCGTAGTCTGAACGAAGCGCTTACGCCTTTCCGCTCATGGAGCGTTCGGCCTGCTCGATGAGGCGCTTCGTCATATAGCCGCCGATGTAGCCCGCCTGACGGGACGGCAGATCGCCGTTATAGCCCTGCTTGAGGTTGATGCCCAGCTCGCTGGCGATTTCGTATTTCATCTGGTTCAGCGCGCCCTTGGCCTCCGGCACGACGGTGCGGCCGCTGCGGGAGCTGGAGGAAGACTGCTGCGCGTTCTGCTGATTCTGCGGATTATTCTGATTCTGATACATGGAAATCAAGTCTCCTTTCAATCGTCAAAAAGGGAGCTGCGCGCCGGATGCGGGCGCGCAGCCGGAGGAGTTACCAGCTCTGGCCGGCCATCTGGTGTTCGGCCTGCTCGATGAGGCGTTTCACCATGTAGCCGCCGACGTAACCGGCCTCGCGGGAGGTCAGGTCGCCGTTATAGCCCTGCTTGAGGTTGACGCCAAGCTCGCGCGCGATTTCATATTTCATGTTGTCCAGCGCGCCCTTGGCCTGCGGCACGTTGATGCGGTTGCCGCCGCTCGTGTTGTTCGCCATTCGTTGTTTCACCTCCAATCGGTTCAGCCCTATTGTGGCGCGCGCTAAATCGCGATATTCTGACAATAACCGCCTGTCCTGCCATGGAAAGGACAAAAATGACCACTTTTTTGCAAAAAGGGTTGACAGCGGCGGCGGTTCGTGTTAAAATAATCTTCGCAAGTGAGCGATGCGGTAGTAGCTCAGTGGTAGAGTGCCACCTTGCCAAGGTGGATGTCGCGAGTCCGAATCTCGTCTACCGCTCCACTGTGGCGCCATGGCCAAGCGGTAAGGCAAAGCTCTGCAAAAGCTTCATTCTCCAGTTCGATTCTGGATGGCGCCTCCAGATGAAGACTCAGACCAAGCGTCTGGGTCTTTTCTTATGGAGAATGGCGCAGAGCATCAACCGAAAAAGAAAAGCGGGGGTTTGATTGACCCTCGCTTTTTTTGTTACGCATTGGAATTTGTGCAAAATTTCGGATTTGCTCTTTTACGGTTCTATATTCATTTGCGCATGGCGCACAGGTCGATCATCAGGCGGATGGCGAACTGCTCAAAGGTGGAGAAGTAGGCGATGTCCTTGAAGAACGCGCGATGCGTCAGGAAGAACGCGAGATAGGAAAGCGGCCTTCGCTGTTCGATGAGGCGCAGGCGCTTGGTTTGCAGCGCCTTCCATGTGTCGCGCTGGAGCCGCTCGGTCTCTTTGCAGGCGGTCTTTTCGAAGACGGATTCGTAGGTCGCCAGCGGAATACTGATGAGCTCCCTGCGGCTGGCCGCCGGGTTGCCCTCCAAAAAGGAATATTTGAACGCCAGCGCCAGCGCGTAGGGCTTGCGGATACAGGGAATATGGCGCTGTGCGTGCTCGCCCTGCGCCATGCCGATGACGTTGGAGCCGTGCAGACGGTAGAACAGGAGCGGCTCGCGGCAGTAATACAGCCCGCCGTGCAGCGCGGCCAGCAGGTTGAGAATCCAATCGTGCGTCCAGAGCTGGTTCAGGCGGATGTACTCCTGCACCAGTTCGCGGCGCACGGCCATGGCGCAGCCCTGCCCCTGATTGCGGCCGAGCATTTCGGATAGGGTGATCTGCGTCGGCGAGGCGGGCGCGCGCAGAACGCGGTCGGAAACCCAGAGGTTTTCCGTCGGCGCGTTCGGGTTCAAAAGGTTTCCGTCCGCGTCGATGGTCTTGAAATCGGAGATGAGGGAGAGCATGGCGGGGTTGGCCTCGAAGTGGCGCAGCATGGTTTCGACCTTGCCGGGCGCCCAGCGGTCATCCTGATCGCAGAGGAAAATCAAATCGCCGCCGCAGGCCTTGAGGGCGCGCAGAAAGCTCTCGCGAAAGCCGTGATTCTCCGCGGAGGGCAGAATTTTCCAGTGAATCTGGGGATGCGCCAAACGAAAATCGTCGAGGATGCGCAGCGTGCCGTCGGAAGAGCCGTCGTCGCTGACGACAATTTCATCGACGGGGTGGGTTTGGGCGCAGATGGAGGAAAGCTGCTCGGCGAGAAAGCGCTCGCCGTTATAGGTGCTCATGGCGACGGAGCAGAACATAATCGGCCTCCTTGGAGAATGTAGAAAGAATTTTCCTTATTATAGCATGGATGGCCGCAGGATGCACGAAAAAACGGGGATGGAACAGAGACGGCAGGGCTTGAGTCCGCACTTTTTCATTTTTTAGACAATCGCTTGTTGTTTTTGGATGACAAAGTATAGTTGTTGTGATATACTAAACGTATCATTTTTGTGGGGGGCTTATCGCAATGAAGAGGTATCTCGCTCGAATCATGGCGCTGGCCATGACGCTGTGCCTGTTTGGCGCTGCGGCAAAAGCGGTCGGCGTCGAGGATTATTCCCCGATGTCGGCCGAACGGTGCAAGCTGATCCTTCCGGAGGGGTGCGTGATGGATGAAGTCCGGAAAGACGGATATCTTGAGATTTCTTTGAATCGCTCAAGAATGGATTGGAGCACGGCGCTGGCCACGGGTTACAATTTCAGCAACCGCCGGATGCATTGCCAGATTGAAATCACGCCGCCGGATAACGAACACACGTGGCGCTATGGCAGTTGGGCGGGCAACATGGGAATCAGTGAATTGATCCCCGCGGCTGAGGCGCAGGAGCCGCGCTCAGAACCATATAGACAGTATATCGAGTTGGGCAGATATGATAAGGAAAACAAAGTCTTTGAACCGTTTAACTCGACACGCGGAGGCTATATAAGAGGCCTTAATATTTTGTTCAAGTGGGTTGACGAGAACAATAATGTCAAGCGGGAATACATTCACGTGGAGGTCCATCGAAGATATGGCCGTTGCACGTAGAAGTGCCCATGGTGGGAACCAGACGCATCATTCCGGATGGCAGTGCGGGCGTTTCAAGCGCCGTGAGCGCCGGACAGGTGGATTATACCCTGAAGCCTTTCTCTGCCGCGTATAAGGACATTGAAACGCGGATCAAAGCGCCGAAGGGGGCTTCCCAGTGGAGAAACGCCGACGCCTTTGGAAATGACACCCCAAAGCCGATTCAAAACGGTGAAATTCGGATTGTAAATCGGATAGACCGGGAACATGCGACCATGGACGCGTTCTGCATTCAATGGATGGACGACGCCGGGAAAACCGTGATGTATGAAATGATGGGCATCACCGCGGCAGAAGAAAACATTCAGCTCGTCTATCCGGGCGCGAAATACGCGGGAAAACCCGTCGATGAAGATCGGCTGGTGATTGAAAACGGATTTCCTCCGCTGCTCTCAACGCCGTATCATCCCCAAACAGGGGAGCTTCGCGTGACCCCAAACGCCCATGTTTCCGAAGATTTTCCGAAATTCGCATTTATTTATTTTGGGGTTCAGCCGCCCGAAGGAGCGTCCTATGTAAGCTACAGGGTGATCGATAAAGAGATAGCCTATGGTACGCATGACGATGAAATGGCGATGTATGACGAAAGTCTCTATGGGTTTTGGAGCAAAGTATCCGGAAACAAGGCGGTTATGGTGAAGAGCATGCCCGCGTTTAGGCGAGTCGGCATGGTGGAGGATAACGGCGCGGAGCTGACATGGTTCACGCCCGTAAATGTGCCCAGCCGCTTCTCCGGCAGCCTCGTCATCCTGTGCTGGTACGGCGACAATCCGACGATTCTGGCCGATGCGGGTCAACGGCCGGAGCCGATCAAAAGGGAGTATTTCTGCATAACCGCCGATCCGTTCCTCCAGACCGTCAAAGGAAGGGTGTACCGTGATCTGTCCGATCTCACCTTTATAAAAATACCGGTTCTGGTCATCCATGATGAGACGGAAGAAGAACTTACGCTGACTATCGGAACGTATCCGCAAAGCGGCTTCAACGCGATGTATTATGAAATTTCTCTGGACGACAGCCATGGCAATGCGTATGAGCTGAAAAATAAGGCGGATCTCTATCTGCCCTATCCGGAAAACGGCCATATGGACGATAACCGCATTTATACGCTGCGCCACTACGTTGAAGACGGAGACGAAGAATATATCTATGAGAAGCTGGAGAAGACGCCGATTGGCCTGCGCGCGCAGGTGAGCTCGTTCAGCCCGTTTGTGCTCAGTTGGAAGGATGGAGCAGCCCCGAAGGTGGAGGATTTGCCCGCTACGGGAGACACGAGCCGCACAGGCTTGTATCTGGCGCTGCTTGCGGGCGCGTGCTTCCTGCTTGCGGCGATGCGCCGCAGCGCACGCAAGCGCGCATAAGAAAACCCTAAAACAATAAATAAAGGACGGCCGGACAAATCGTTTGCGCTTTAAGGCTTCTTAAAACGCGAATGGATACGTCTGGCCGCCCTTTTTTGTGCGTCTTTCTGGGCATCGGAAAAGAAAACAAAGAAAAACCCTCAACGGCGCGAAGCTCGTCAAGGGTTTTTGTGGTGCACCCAACAGGATTCGAACCTGTGGCCTTTTGATTCGTAGTCAAACGCTCTATCCAGCTGAGCTATGGGTGCGGTTTTCAATTTTCCGTTCCTTTTTGCTCGGAACAAAAAGTATTATACTACACGGCGCGAAGAATGTCAATACTTTTTTGAAAATTATTTTTCATTTTCTCCCTTCGGCTGGAAACGGGGGAATTTGGGGCAAAAACCCGGCGACTTTTGGGGAAAAACGGGTCGCCGAAAATGAGAAAGAAAAATCATGTTTTTTCCTTGTAAAGAAAAGAAAAAAGCGTCGAAAACCGAAAACGGCGCGTCGAGCGGCGGAATGCGCCGGAGGACGGAAACATCCGACGTTACGGCGCGCACATCTGTGGATAACGATAATTATCCACAATTCAGCCCCGAAAATGGCGATTTGCCTGTGGACAACTGTGGATAACTCGGTGGAAAACCCGATTTTCCAGTGATTTCTACAAAAAGCGCTGTGGATAAAACCGGGGATAACTGTGGGGGAGATGTGGGAAAACGGGGGATAACCGGCGGCGCGGTTCGACAAATTGGTTGCGAAAAAATAAAATTGAGCGAAACCATAAACTTTATGGCGGGAGTGTGTCATCTTTTGGGCGCGGCCGGCATAGTTCTGGCTCGGGGAACGGAGAGGGGGACGGCCGATGCGGGAGAGGACGATGAAGGGCGCGTGGCTTGCGGCCAGCGCGCTTTGCACGGCGCTGCTGCTGGCCTGCGCGGGGGAAAACGCCGTGCAGACCTTTCACGCGCAGACGCGGCAGAGCGAAGCGGCGCGGCCGCAGGAGCGGGGCGTGCTTGCGGGCTGCGTGATCGCGCTGGACGCGGGGCACGGCGGCTATGACGGCGGCGCGGTCGGGCGGGTGAGCGGCACGCCGGAGAAGGGGCTGAACCTCGACGTCGCGCGGCGGCTGGCGGCGATTTTGGAGGCACAGGGCGCGCAGATTGTTATGACGCGGACGGACGACTACGCCCTGTGCGACGAGCATCCGCCGATTCGCAAAAAGTTACAGGATATGCAGCGCCGCGCGGCGATCATCGAGCAGAGCGGCGCGCAGATGGTGCTTTCCATCCATATGAACGAATACGCCGGCCGGAGCCAGAGCGGGCCGCAGGTGTTTTATCGCGAGGGCTGCCCGGCGGGGCGGCTTCTGGCCGGGGCGATTCAGGAGGCGATGAACGAAACGCTCGCCCCCAAAAAGAAGCGTTCCGCGCTCGGCGGAGATTACTATATCCTGACGCTGGGCAGGCCGAGCGTGCTGGTGGAATGCGGGTTTTTATCCAACGCCGGCGAGGAGGCGCTTCTGCTGACGGCGGATTACCGCCAGCGGGTCGCACAGGCGATTGCGCGGGGCATATGGGCATGGGCGAATCTGCCGGAGGAAAAGCCGGAGGCGCTCCCGGCGGTGGAGCGCGGCAGCGAGGCGGAAGCGGAGACATGAATGTCAAACGACTTGTCAACCTTCAAGGTGAAATGTATTCAAGTATTGACGAGGCAGCGGCCTTTTTTGATGAAATATGGCTTGACAGCCTGTGGACGGCGTGATAAGATATGAACACATATTTCGGCGATGACGAGGAAGAATCCGCGTGGAAACGCTAAGCGAGGGAGCGGCGGTGCGAGGCTCCTGCGGGGGCGCGCGGGCTGGTCGCCTCAGAGCCGCAGGCTGAAAGCCGCTTGGGCTGCGTAGGTCTGCCGGTTTTCCACCGTTATAGGGAAACGAGCATGATGGTTGTGCTCAATGAGCGTGCGCAGGCACGGAATTTAGGTGGTACCGCGAAAGCAGCCTTTCGCCCTAAAGCGGGGCGAGAGGCTGCTTTTTTAACGATCAGGAGGAGTGAACGATTCAGATGAAACTCAACGGAGCGGCGATTCTGATTGAATGTTTGATTGAGCAGGGCGTTGGAACCGTGTTCGGCTTCCCCGGCGGCGCGGTTTTGCCGATTTACGACGAGCTGTACAAGCGGCAGGATCGGATTCGGCATGTACTGACCGCCCACGAGCAGCACGCCGGTCATGCGGCGGACGGCTACGCGCGCGCCAGCGGCAAGACGGGCGTGTGCATCGCCACCAGCGGCCCCGGCGCGACGAACCTGGTCACGCCGATTGCGACGGCGTACATGGATTCCACGCCGATCGTCTTCATCACCGGCAACGTGCCGCAGAGCCTGATGGGCACGGATTCCTTTCAGGAGGCGGATATCTCCGGCATGACGATGCCCGTCACCAAGCACAACTATCTGGTGACGCGGGTGGAGAAGCTGGCCGATATCGTCCGCGAGGCGTTCTTCATCGCTTCGAGCGGCCGCCCCGGCCCGGTGCTGATCGACATCCCGAAGGATGTGCAGATCGCCGAGACGGAGTACGAGCCGGCCGCCGGTGAGGCGCTGATTCCCAAGCTCTCCATGAAGCACCCGACGGTGCAGCTTCGTCTGGAGGGCGAGGCGCTGGAGCGCTACAAGGTGAAGGCCGCGCCCCGGCTGGAGCAGGCGGCCCGGCTGATTGCCGAGGCGCAGAAGCCGCTGATTTACTGCGGCGGCGGCGTGATTCTCTCCGGCGCGGAGCGGGAGCTGGCGGCCTTCGCCGATCTGGTGGATGCGCCGGTGGTCTCCACGCTGATGGGGCTGGGCGCCGTTCCGGCGGACAACCCGCGCATGCTGGGCATGCTGGGCATGCACGGCACGCACGCGGCGAACATCGCCATGCAGCGCTGCGATTTGCTGATCGCCGTCGGCGTTCGCTTTTCGGATCGCGCGCTGGGCAACGCGGAGACGTTCGCGGCGCAGGCCAAGGTGCTGCATATCGACATCGACCGCGCGGAGATCAACAAAAACGTTTCCACCACGCTGCATATCACCGGCGACGCGCGCGTGGTGCTCGAGCTGCTGCTTTCGCGCGTGGCGCAGAAGGCCAACGGGCAATGGATGCAGCAGGCGCGGAGCATGATGGAGGAATACCTGAGCGACGAGCTGTTCGAGCCGCGCAAGATCCTCCGCCAGATGGCCGCAATCGCCCCGGAAATCACCGTGGCGACGGACGTTGGCCAGCACCAGATGTGGACGGCGCAGCATTTCCCGTTCCTGCATCCGCGCCAGTTGATTACCAGCGGCGGTCTGGGCACGATGGGCTTCGGTCTCGGCGCGGCGATGGGCGCGGCGGCGAGCGACCCGGCGGGCAGGCCGGTGGCGCTGGTCACGGGCGACGGCTCGTTCCGCATGAACCTGACTGAGCTTTCCACCATCGGGTATTACGGCATTCCGGTGATCGTCGTCATCTTCAACAACGGCACGCTGGGCATGGTGCGCCAGTGGCAGACGCTGTTCTTCGGCCACCGCTACAGCCAGACGACGCTCGACCGCGGGCCGGATTTTATGAAGCTGGCGGCGGCCTACGGGCTCTCCGGCGCGCGGGTGAACGCGGTGGAGACGTTCGCGGCGGCGTTCAAGGCGGCCGTCGAGAAGCGCGAGCCCTGCATCATCGAGTGCATGCTGGATATTGACGAGATGGTTGCGCCGATGGTCGCGCCCGGCTCGCCGATCGACTCGTTCTGCCTGAATTGACGGAGGTGACGGCTTATGGTGATGAACCCCGACAAACTGCGCCGCTACACCGTCGGCGTATTGGTTTCCAATGAGCCGGGCGTGCTCTCCCGCGTGTCCGGCCTGTTCTCCCGGCGCGGCTTCAACATCGAGAGCCTCGCCGTCGGCCCGACGCAGGATCGCGAGGTCTCCCGCATCACGATCGTGGTGCTGGGCGACGACGCGCACATCGAGCAGCTGGTGCAGCAGCTCTACAAGCTGATCTGCGTGCAGAAGGTGCAGGTGCTCAGCAATAAAAACGACGTGGAGCGCCAGCTCCTGCTGGTCAAGGTCGCCGCGGGCGTGAAGGAACGCGAGGGGCTGATGCGGCTGGTGGATATCTTCAAGGCGAAGGTGCTGGACGTGACCAAATCCTCGATGATTCTGGAAATCACGGGCGACAACGACAAGATCACCGCGATGATGCGGCTGCTGGAGGATTACGGCATACTGGAGCTGGTTCGCACCGGCGTGGTCGCGCTCGAACGCGGCGACGAAGTGATGAGTTCAGATATATTTGACTAAACCAACGAAGCCAAACAACAAATCCAAAAAACAAACGGAAAAGACGGACAAGGAGGAAAAATACAATGGCACAGATGTTTTACGCGCAGGATTGCAACCTCGAATATCTGATGGGCAAAAAGATTGCCATCGTCGGCTACGGCTCGCAGGGACACGCGCACGCGCTCAACCTGCGCGATTCCGGCTGCGACGTGATTGTCGCGCTGTATGAGGGCAGCAAGAGCTGGAAGAAGGCCGAGGCGGCCGGGCTGACCGTTATGACCACGGCCGAGGCCGCCAAGGTCGCCGATATGATCATGATCCTCATCAACGACGAGAAGCAGGCGGCGATGTACCACAAGGACATCGAGCCGTATCTGCGCCCCGGCATGATCCTCGCGTTTGCGCACGGCTTCAACATCCACTTCGGCTGCATCAAGCCGCCGAAGGACATCGACGTGGTGATGATCGCGCCCAAGGGACCGGGTCACACCGTCCGCAGCCAGTATCTGGAGGGCAAGGGCGTGCCCGACCTCGTCGCCGTCTATCAGGACGCCTCCGGCAAGGCGCAGGATTACGCGCTGGCGTATGCGGCGGGCATCGGCGGCGCGCGCGCCGGCATCCTCAAGACGACCTTCCGCGAGGAGACCGAGACCGACCTGTTCGGCGAGCAGTGCGTCCTCTGCGGCGGCGTGACCGCGCTGATGAAGGCGGGCTTTGACACGCTGGTGGAGGCGGGCTATCAGCCGGAAAACGCCTATTTCGAGTGCATCCACGAGATGAAGCTCATCGTCGATCTCATCTTCGCGCACGGCTTTGCGGGCATGCGCTATTCCATCTCCAACACCGCCGAATACGGCGATTACGAGATCGGCCAGCGCCTGATCACCGAGGAGACCAAGAAGGAGATGAAGAAGGTGCTCACCGAGATTCAGGACGGCACCTTCGCCCGCAACTGGCTGCTCGAAAACCAGAGCGGCTGCGTCCACTTCCTCGCCAAGCGCCGCATCGAGGCGGGCAGCCAGCTTGAGGAGGTCGGCAAGGATCTGCGCGGCAAGATGAGCTGGGGCACGAAAGTGGAGGAGCTGTAAGATGGCAGTCAGTGATCGCGTGAAGAGCGGCCCGGAGAAGGCGCCGCACCGTTCCCTTTGGAAGGCGCTCGGCCTGACCGACGAGGAGCTGAAGCTCCCGCTGATCGGCGTGGTCAGCGCGAAGTCGGAGTGCGTGCCGGGGCACAATCACCTGAACAACATCGCGCAGGCCGTCAAGGACGGCATCCGTCTGGCGGGCGGCGTGCCGGTCGAATTCCCGGCCATCGGCGTGTGCGACGGCATCGCCATGGGGCATGTCGGCATGAAGTATTCCCTCGCCTCCCGCGAGCTGATCGCCGATAGCTGC
>ERZ825324.3976-NODE-3976-length-12930-cov-7.275340_pt1 | contig 12930 bp, 6 predicted proteins | sample MGYA00519859_ERZ825324 | MGnify/ENA primary metagenome ERZ825324 (study PRJEB31778, sample SAMEA3449198) | human gut metagenome | biome: human gut; feature: human-associated habitat; material: faeces | place: United Kingdom | collected 2010/2012 ... | reverse complement strand
TCAGTCAGTGCTACGCACTGCCAGCTCAGCACAAGGCACGCCCTGCGGGTGCCCTAAAGGGGAGCCTATTACAAATAAGCCTCCCTTGAAAAGGGAGGGGGACCGCCGTCAGGCGGTGGAGGGATTTTTTGTGGCATCTTTTGCTTGATGTATTAGGTTTCACGAAAGAATCCCTCAGTCAAGCCTGCGGCTTGCCAGCTCCCTTTTCAAGGGAGCCTGAATGTAAAAGAGCCTCCCCTGAAAGGGGAGGGGAACCGCCGTCAGGCGGTGGAGGGATTCCGCGGACACAGCACAACCCGTCCTATAATCCCACTGATTCAGACAACTTCATATCTCCATAAACGCACAGACCGGCTCTCCAGTCTGTGCGTTCTGATTGTTGAGCCAAACATTTTCAAATTATTCCTTGACACACATTCTGCAATATGGTACACTAAATTTAACCGAAAAGGCAATTCAGCGAAAGGAATGAACAACACGATGTTTCGAAGTTATGACCTCAGCGGCGTGTGGGACTTTTCCATGGCACAGATGGCAAAGGGCACTTTCCCCACGGCGTTTTCCGATACCATTTCACTCCCCAATACTACCTCTCTCGCCAAAAAAGGCACCCCAAATCCCAGACGGGAAACCGGTTTTCTCACCGATGCCTACGCTTTTGAAGGGCAGGCGTGGTTCCGCAAAAAAATCTATATCGATCCGGAACTGATCGACCCTGACATCGGCTGCTGCCCCATGAAGCTGACGCTGGAACGTACCCGCATGACAACCCTCTGGATCGACGGCAGGCGGGTGGGCAGCTGTGACAGTTTGTGCACGCCCCACGTCTATGACATCACCGCCTATGTGACCAAGCCGCTGGTGGAGATTCTGGTGCTGGTGGAGAACACCGGCTATCCCACCAAGGGCGGTCACCTCACCTCGCCGGACACCCAGTCCAACTGGAACGGCATCACCGGTCAGATGACGCTGGAAGTGTTTCCGGATGTCTATGCAGACCATGTGCAGGCGTATCCGAATCCGGCGGAAAAAAATGTCACCCTCACCATGCAGCTTCACGGGGCATCGACGGCAAGCTTTACCGCCACCGGCAGCGTCATGGAGGACGATGAGGAGGACAGCATTCCGCTGTTTCAGGCACAGCTGACGGCGGACGAAAACGGCATGGCTTCGGTGACGATCCCGCTGGACGAGGCGTACTATGCGTGGAGCGAATATCACCCTGCCATGTATTATCTGGTCTACAACATCAACGAGGCGGACTGCGGCTATGTCAGCTTCGGCATGCGGGAGTTCTGTGCTGACGGCAGCCAGTTCACGATCAACGGCCAGCCCACCATGCTCCGCGGCAAACACGACGGACTGATCTTCCCGAAAACCGGCTACGCTCCCACAGATGTGAACGAGTGGCTGCGGGTGCTGGGCATCGCCAAAAGCTACGGCATCAACCACTACCGCTTCCACACCTGCTGTCCGCCGGACGCTGCCTTTACTGCGGCAGATCTGCTGGGCATCTACATGGAGCCGGAACTGCCGTTCTGGGGCACCATTGCGGCTCCCGGTGAGGAGGGCTACAACGAAGCCGAACAGAACTACCTCATTGCACTGGGGGACAAGATGCTGGAAACCTTCGGCAACCACCCCTCGTTTGTGATGTTTTCGCTGGGAAACGAACTGTGGGGCAGTCCGGAACGGCTGGGGGAGATCCTGCGGCACTACAAGGAAAAGGACAGCCGGCATCTGTACACACAGGGCTGCAACAACTTTCAGCACTTCCCGCTGATGGTGCCGGAGGACGACTATTTTGTCGGCGTGCGGCTGAGCAAGGAACGGCTGCTCCGCGGCTCTTTCGGCATGTGTGATGCTCCGCTGGGACACGTCCAGACCGACCGCCCCAGCACCATGCACCAGTATGACGACGTGATCTTTCCCCGACAGACTGCCGGAGAGGACAGCGGCGACACGGAGGAGATCGAGATCCAGTACGGCACCGGCGTGAAGAAAGTGCAGGTCAGCAAGACTGCCGGCGGACTGATCCCCACCAAGCCGGTCATCACCCACGAGATCGGACAGTACGAGGTCTATCCGGATTTTCGGGAGATCGAGAAGTACACGGGGCCTTTGAAAGCACGGAATTTCGAAGTCTTTCGGGAACGCCTTGCTGCCAGGGGCATGCTGCATCAGGCGAACCGGTTCTTCCGGTGCAGCGGGGCACTGGCGGCTGCCTGCTACAAGGAGGAAATCGAAGCCGCCATGCGTTCCCGCTATATTGCCGGCTTTCAGCTGCTGGACTTGCAGGACTTTTCCGGACAGGGCACGGCTCTGGTGGGCATGCTGGACGCATTTCTGGACAACAAGGGGCTGATCTCGCCGGAGGAATGGCGAATGTTCTGCTCCGACTGCGTACTGCTGGCACAGTTCCCGTCCTACGTGCTGATTACCGGCGAGATGTTTGCGGCAAAGGTTTCTCTGCGGACAGTGCTGCCCCAGTCCGGCACGGCGGAATGGATGCTGATTCGGGAAAACGGCGACAAGCTGGGCGAGGGGAGATTTTCGGTACAGGCGGAATCCGGTCTGACGGAGATCGGCAGCATCTTCTGCCGCATGCCGGAGGAGTTGCAGCAGCCGGAACGGGTGCACCTCATTCTGTCGCTGGCGGACACCGATGTCTGCAACGTCTATGACCTGATGCTCTATCCGGCGATCGCCATGCCGGCACTGGAAGATCAGGGGGAACTGTGTGTCACGGAGCAGCTGGAAACGGCTCTGGCGGCACTGGCGGCAGGGAAAAAGACGGTCTTTTTCCCCAGAGAAACGGCGGAGAGCATACAGGGCTTTTACTGTACGGATTTCTGGTGCTATCCCATGTTCCGCGACATCTGCAACTGGATGAAAAAGCCGGTTGCTGTGGGAACCATGGGGCTTTGCATTCAGGACGACCACCCCGCACTGGAACTGTTCCCCACGCAGGAGTACAGCACGCCCCAGTGGTATGACATTGTGACTGCGGCGGACTGCACCATTCTGGACGACACGCCGGCGGGGTTCACGCCCATTGTACAGATGATCGACAACTTCGAACGCAACCACAAGCTGGGCATTCTCTGGGAAGCCAAGGTGGGCAGCGGCAGCCTGCTGGTCTGCACCAGCCGCCTGTCCGAGATCGCCACCCGTCCGGAAGTGCGTTGGCTGGCAAAGAGTCTGCTGCACTACGCGGCATCAGAGGCATTCGCCCCGCAGCAGAGTGTGACGGCGGAACAGCTGCGGAAGTGGTTTGGGGTGTGAGGGATTTTATTCAGGCTCCCTTTTGTGTATAGGCTCCCCTTTAGGGCACCCGCAGGGCGTGCCTTGTGCTGAGCTGGCAAGCCGTAGGCTTGACTGAGGGGTACTTCCGTGGAATCTCTGATACAACAGGGGAAAAGATTTACGAAAGAACCCCTCCACCGCCTGTGGCGGTTCCCCTCGTACTGAGCGGTCCCCTCTGCCCTGCGGGCATCTCCCCACCCCGTGGGGAGTCACCCCTAAAGGGGAGGCATTTTTTTATTCAGCCTCCCTTGAAAAGGGAGGTGGCACGAAGTGCCGGAGGGATTTCTTCTGTGGAATCTGATACAACAGGGAAAAGATTTACGAAGAACCCTTCCACTTTCCAGACTTCCCACCTGAGGTGCGATGTGGGTATTGCCTTGTATCGCTTTCCCGCCTATTACTCATTATAAATAAACGACTGATACGCGTCGCCGTTTTCGCTTTGGGGCGTGCTGGGTTTGCTGCCGGTCTTTTTGCTGCTGGGCGGGGTATCTTTCGTGTCCACATCGACACGGGTTCGGTATCCGGCTTCCGTCCAGCGGGTGAGGATCGAGTTCAGATATTCGAAAACCAGTTTTCCCGTGCTCTCCACCGTCTTTTCGTAAGCGTAGACGATCAGTTCCATGGGGATCTTTTTATCCTGCCACATGTCGATGAACTCCTGCTGTTTCGTGGTGGGCTTCCGGTGCATCTCGAAGGCTTTCTGAATGTGTCCGGTAAAGCTGCGGCGGTATTCCATATCGTTAATGGCATCGTTGACCTGCGTCAGCGTGTGAATACCCTCGTTCCACCACTGCGTAATGATGCTTTCGGCGTAGTTGACGCTGCACTTGTCGATGGACTTGCAGTAGAGCAGCACCGTGAGAATGATCTCGCTGCCGATGTTGTTGCCGTCGTGCATCCAGACGAGGGACTTCTGCTCGATATGCCGCAGCGGTCTGCCCAGCTGCTGCTCCGACATGCGGAACAGGTCTTTCAAGTCCTCGGAAGCTTCCAGTGCGGTGGAAATTTCCAGCGGGCTCATCTCGCCGCATTTTTTGCTGGTCTGGAGCAGATGCGGCTGGCTGCCACGGGACTGCTTTTCCGCAGCCGGTCTGACTGTGGGCTGCTCCGCGGTTTTTTGCGGCTGTTCGGCAGACTGTTCTTCCACAGTGAACAGGGTAGTCTGCGACCAGAACAGCACCGCTTCTTCCACCAGTTCTTCCGGAATGCCCAGAGCCTTGGCGATCTCATCGTGTGCAAGGTTTGGGCGGTTGCTGCGGAGCAGATAGAGCAGCACTTTCAGCTGGGACGGCGTTGCCAGCTTCAGATATTGGTCTACCACGGCATTCGGCACGCCGAACATCTGCCCGAAGCCGGAGATATGTACGCTAAGATTCACAAAAAATTCCTCCCTGCGAAAAAATTGCAAAAAAGACTTGACAGCGGTTGACGTTTGTGCTATAATTAGTTATGTTGTTGCCGACATGTTGGAATTGGCAGACGAGACGGACTCAAAATCCGTTGCCAGCAATGGCGTGTGGGTTCAAGTCCCACTGTCGGCACCAAATTTGATCGCCTGTACCTTTTGGTATGGGCGATTTTTGTTTTCCATGGGAGATGCCCCATGAAATTCTATGCCTGTCCGGCGGGGAACATGCCCGACTGCCGGCAAACAGATAGAAAAAAAACCCATGCTACATAATGTAACACAGGTATGTTTCCGTACTTCGAAAGAAATACTTGGCGTGCCCAGAGGGATTCGAACCCCCGACCTACTGGTTCGTAGCCAGTCACTCTATCCAGCTGAGCTATGGGCACATTTTCTTTTGAGAACCGTTGTCCTCACAACAATAGCTATTATATCACATCTTTTGCAGCTTGTCAAGCGTTTTTTCGAATTTTTTTCGGGATTTTCGAAAAAAGTCTGTATCACACGCAATTTCGGCGTTTTTTGTTTAAGGGAGTGACAGAAAGGGCAAACGCAGTGCATTTGCTGCCGAGCAAAAACGGACTTGACAAACCGGAAAAAATCGCGTATAATAAAAGTAAAGAGAGCACACCAGTAGACGGTCTGCTCCCAATGAAATGGTTAAGAAATAACCGCCTTTAGTTGGAAGCTTTGGGGCGGTTATTTCCGTTTATTATCGTTATTATGGAAAATATCGTGCATCAATGCTATAATAGCAACGATCAGGATACTGTACTGAATCAAATCTGACCAAGTTACGTATTCCATATCACTCACTCCCTTTCTGGGAGCCGGAATCGACCAGCCCGTCGCCCAGCGGAAATGGCGACGGCAGACTCGCCCAAGGATAGCGAGCCGCCTACCGTTTCAGGTATGCCCTTGAGTATTTCGTATATCACACTACGTGAAAAATGTCAAACCATAGTTTAAGCTGCTTTTCGCAAACACCCACAAAAAACACCAGCATCAACCGGAACGTCCTCCCGTTGATGCTGGTGTTTTATTATATGGTTTCCGTCAAAACGTCAAACTTATACAGTGTTTTCTTAGGATTCTTCCAGACCGGTGTTGATACCGCTTTTTTCCAGTCCTGCCAGTTCTCCGGACGGTGTTTCTCCGGAGTTGCCTTTCTTTTTCGGGAAGACGAACTTCAGCAGGATCGGGGTGACGATCGTGGTGAATACCACCATGATGACCAGCGGTGTCATGAACTTCTCGCTCATCAGCCCTACAGAAGCACCCTTGTTGGCAACGATCAGGGCGACCTCACCACGGGAGATCATACCAATACCGATTTGCAGGCTCTCCTTGTTGGTGTACCGCATGATCTTTGCACCCAGACCGCAGCCGATCACCTTGGTGACAACTGCCAGCAGCATCAGCAGCAGCATGAATATGATCAGCTTTCCGGTCAGACCGTCCAGTGTCATTGCCAGACCGATGTTTGCGAAGAAGATAGGGGACAGGAGCATGTAGGACAGCGTGTTGAAACGGTTGACCACATACTCGTTCTTTTTCAGACCGGATACTGCCAGACCGGCAACAAATGCACCGGTGATGTCGGCAACGCCGAAGCAGATCTCGGCAATAAAGGACAGCAGCAGGCAGAAAACAAATGTCACGATGTTGTGACGGCGGAGGTTCTCGTTGCTGGATTCCCGCCACTTTTTAAAGAAGAAGTGGTACAGTACAGCGGCACCGATCGCCACAATGAAGAACGCCAGAATGTTGATGACAACAGCGAATACACCGTCGTTGACCAGCAGTGTGCCCAGTGTCTTTTCGCCGCCGCCGTCGCCGGTCTTCTTGCCGCCCAGACTGATAACGACAGTCAGAGCGATAATGCCCAGAATGTCATCGATTACGGCAGCACCCAGAATGGCATTGCCGGCACGGGAGTTCAGGGCACCCAGTTCCTTCAGAGTTTCTACGGTGATGCTGACGGAAGTTGCAGTCAGAACAACGCCGATGAAAATGTTCTGCCAGAACAGGGAAGCCATTTCCGGATTCTGTTCCGTATTGTAGAAGTCGGCGAGGAAAAATCCGCCTACCAGCGGAACAATGACGCCCAGCAGGGCAATGACAAAGGAGGCAAGCCCTGCCTTTTTCAGTTCCTGAATGTCGGTTTCCAGTCCGGCACTGAACATGAGGACGATAACGCCCAGTTCTGCCAGACTGACGATCAGGTCATTCCGTTCTACAACGTCCAGCAGCATCGGACCGAGAATGATGCCGGCTGCCAGTGCACCAACGACCTGCGGCAGGCTGATCCGCTTGGTCAGCAGCCCCAGTAGCTTGGTGGACAACAGAATGATCGCGATTTGCAGTAAAAAAGAATAATCATTGTTGAATAAAAAATCTTTCAAACCCATAATGGTTTCTATCTCCCTTTATAATTTGCTTTCTGTCAAGAATGATCCTATGTCAGTTTTGGTTTGACGGTACCATGTGGTCAGTTTTATCAAAGCACTCCCTCCGCCCGCGGCAGAGCCTAACTAGCCGCCCCTTTCAAGGGAGCCTAAATCAGCCTCCCCTGAAAGGGGAGGGGGACCGCCGACAGGCGGTGGAGGGGTTCTTACGTGAAATCTTTTGCTTTACGTGTTAGGCTTTACGGAAGAAATCCCTCAGTCAGCCTACGGCTGCCAGCTCCCTTTTCAAGGGAGCCCTATTATAAGCCTCCCTTGAAAAGGGAGGGGAACCGCCGCTAGGCGGTGGAGGGGTTCTTACGTGAAGTCATTTCCATTACAAAAAGGATTTTCAATCCCCCGCCAGATTCTGCCGCAGCACTGCCGCGTCCAGACCGTTCACCATCTTGTCGGCGTGGAGATCGGCGTTGGCAGCCCCGGCCTTGGAAAGCTTTTTGTTGCCCAGCAGATACTGGATCAGCAGCACCAGATCAGCAGTGTTCACCTTGCTGTCTGTATTGACATCGCCCAGCAGCGTATCCGGCTTCTGGGGCGTGGTAACAGTAGTTGTCACCGGCTCCTTGCCGTCCGGCTCTCTGCCGGAGATCAGCACGCCGTTCTGGTATACCGGAATGCAGTCCGAAATGACATACTCGCCCACGTTTTTCAGCAAGTCCGTGTTGGAATAGTCGTTGGAAGCGTCCCAGCCAGTCTGGTAATCCGGGAAAACCAGAGCCAGCATCAGTTCGCACTGGTGCTGTCCCTCGGAGATCGGCATGGCAACACGGCCGTCCGGATAGGTCACTTCAATATAGTAGATGTTGTCCTTGTAGTGCTGCACTTCCGAGATCTGTGCCGGCGTGTAGTCGTCGTACATCTTCGCCTGATCGCGGTCTACCCGCATGACTACATCGCCGGGCTGGAAGCCAGCGTTGATGACTTCAGACAGATCCATGTAATACCGATAGGACAAGTTGTCCTCGATCCGTGCCGGCCATGCCGAGTGGTTGGTCAGCTTGAAACTCAGCGTCACGCCGCCGGAAGTTTCCGTCAGCTTGGTTTCCACATAGAATTCCTTGTCCCGCGTTTCCGGTTCCGGAAAATCCGGATCCGGTGTGCCGCCGTAGGCTTCGGTCATCTTGCACAGCAGTGCCGTGAAACCGGCGTTGTAGTCGCATGCTACCTCGTTGTTGATGTAGTTCTGCCGGTCGTCCTCGTAGGAACCGTCCTCGTTGGGGCCGCCCACCAGTGCTCCATATAAGATGTGGCGGTTGGTTTCCGGCGTATCCAGTGCATTTTTCCACGAGCCGTGAGCCGTCCGGTGGTGGGGATTCTGCGGGGATTTTTCTCCGTAGCCCACCACGAAACTCTGCCCGTCCGGATTGTCCCCCAGACAGTAGTTGATCTGGTCTTCGTAGAACTGCTGATACTTTGTCGTGTCGGTGCCTTTCAGCACGGTGTCACACGCCACGCTTGCCAGAAATCCGGCAGTGGTGGCGTACCGCAGACAGCCCCAGGTGGTCAGCCACTTTGCACCGCCGTCCAGCGTTTTCACAGAGTCCGTCCAGTAGTTCAGGTGCTTCTGTACCCGTCCGATGTAGAAGCTGTCGTTGGTGTTGATCGCGTACAGAAGCAGACCGCCCTGCATCACGTCGTCCCAGCACATGCCCCACGAATATTTCAGTTCGTCAGAGCCCAGTTCCTTTCCCAGATTGGGAATATAGGAAGTCGCCTTGTCCAGATAGGACTGCTTGCCGGTGGCGATGTACAGCCAGTTTGCCGCGTAGAACAGTTCGTCATAGAAGTGGGACGAACGGTAGAATCCGCTGGCATCACTATTATTATAGGCTTCGTCGCTCCGTGTTTCGTCTGCCAGCCGGAACAGATTCTCGGCGTGTTTCAGATAGTCGCCGGTCTTGTCGCTTCTGCCCTTGAGGGCACAGGAGCCAGCCGCCAGTGCCGCCGCCATTTCACCGCAGACAGCGGAATCCGTTCCGCGGAGCACGGCTCTGGCTTTGGTGTAGTCTGCCCCGTTGTCCTTCATGCCGTATTCCAGCAGCTCCACCGGTCCCCACCAGGTGTGATCCATCTGTCCGTTGCCCACCTGATAAACGGCGGTGTCGCCCTCGTCACAGGCGGCGAGATAGTCCAGCACAAAGGAGAGGTTATTCACATAGGTTTCCAGTTCGCCGGTCTGCTCCAGCCCGTCAGGGTACTGGTACAGTCCCCACGCCAGCATGGAAGCGGAATACGCCATCGGCAGATTGAACTTGACATGGTCGCCGGCGTCGTACCAGCCGCCGGTGATTTCGTCGGACATGGTGGAATCGGCACGCCACTCCACTTCGTTCCATTCCGGAAGCGGCCCTGCCTGCTGGCATTCATAAAAGTACATGGACTTCTGGAGAGCCTCGGCGTAGTTGGCGGAAAAGTCCGCCGCAGAAACAGACACCGGCGGCAGGGCACTGACACCCAGACAGACTGCGGTCAGCAGAGCCGCGGCACGTGTGCATCTTCGCATTTGTATCATCTTCCTTTCTGTTAGGCTCGGGCAGTAACGCACAAGTTCTGCACGATCCTGCCAGCTTTCTGCGGCATATTTCAGCTGCGGGGGACACCCGCCGGAAAAATACCGTTTTCCTTTTTATTATCGCACGTTTTCACGACATTGTCAAGCAGTTTTCATGAAAATATCACAGGAAATCGCCATGAAATCCCACGATCTTTTTGCAGGGCGAAGCGTAAACCACATTGGGGAGAAAAAATGTCTGTTTTTGGGGTGATGTATAAAATGGAGTACTTCCGTGAAAACTTACACACTAAGCAAAAGACTTCACGAAAGAACCCCTCCACCAGCTACGCTGGTCCCCCTCCCCTTTCAGGGGAGGCTTTTTTATTCAGGCTCCCCTTTAGGGCACCCGTAGGGCGTGCCTTGTGCTGAGCTGGCACCGCAGGTGACTAAGGGGTTAGTTTGTAAATCTTTTACATCAAACAAAAGACTTTAGCAGTATCCCTCCACCGCCTACGGCGGTTCCCCTCCGCTAAAGGAAAGGCTATTTCAAACTTCCAAAACAAGCTGTAATTTGTAGAGATTGTCGGCTTCCAACGGGAAAAATCTGTATGAAGTGACAAAAATTCCGGAAAACCAGATTGCATCTTGCAAAAAAGTACGGTTCATGTTATAATGAAATTGTATAGGCAGACGGGTGTTGGATTTTGTACCTGCACCGGCTGTCTGTGCCGTTGCAGAGGGCAAAGGCGGTTTTCTTCTATCATTCTGTCACTGCGTGGCGTATGATAAAGAGAGATCCTTTCTGCGATCTGCATGGAGTATGGATTCTCAGGGCAATATTGTCCTAGATAAGGTTTTAGGAGGAATTCTGAAGTGGAAAAGAAGCTGAAAAAAGGAAAGAAAGTTACCGTTCTCGGTGCCGGAAATGTTGGTGCGTCTATCGCATTTGCTCTGGCGATCAAAGGTCTTTGCTCTGAACTGCTGCTGATCGACATCAACAAGCCCAAGGCAAAGGGTGAGGCTATGGACATTATGCAGGGTAATGCATTCTGCCCGTCCTGCGATATTCACGACGGTGATTATCCGGACGCAGCAGATTCCGATATGGTCATCATCACCGTTGGTATTGCCAGAAAGCCGGGTCAGACCCGTATCGATCTGTGCAAGACCAATGCAAAGATCATGGCTTCCGTAATGCCGGAGATCGTGAAGTATGCTCCCCACGCATGTTATCTCGTAGTCAGCAATCCGGTTGACGTGCTGACCTATGAAGCAATTCGCGTATCCGGTCTGGACCCCAAGCAGGTCATCGGTTCCGGTACCGTTCTGGATTCTTCTCGTCTGCGTACCTGTCTGGCAGATCACGCTGGTCTGAACATCAAGAACATTCACGCATATGTATTCGGTGAACACGGCGATTCTTCCATGATCCCGTGGTCCCTGTCCAGCATTGCGGGCATGAAGTTTGATGAATACTGTGCAAATGTAGAAAATCTGGGCGACAAGGACGAGATCGAACAGGAAGTCCGCGACGGCGGTGCAGAGGTCATCAAGTGCAAGGGTGCAACATATTATGCAATTGCACTGTCTGTCAGCCAGATCACCGAAGCAATTCTGCGGGATACCAAGGCAGTTCTGACAGTTTCCACACTGCAGGACGGCACACACTACGGCGTAAAGGACGTTTGCCTGAGCCTGCCGTGCGTACTGGGTGCAAATGGTGTAGAACACGAGATCACACCGCCGATGACTGACGAGGAAATCGCACGCTTCCAGAAGAGCGGCGAAGCACTGCGTTCTGTAATCGACCAGATGGCTCTCTAATTTAAATAGTATAAAAGCACTCGCACGCCGGCACAGACCTCTGTGCAGACGGCTGCCGTACAGCGGCGGGGCTGATGCACCAGCACTGTTCGCTGACAAAAACTTCGGCAAACTGCCGAACACAGGCAATTGATTGGTTGGAAAGGGACGAAAAAATTATGGATTATGCAGCAGAATCTCTGAAACTGCACTACAAATGGCAGGGTAAGATCGAAGTCACACTTCGTGCACCGCTGGAAACCGCCGATGATCTTTCTCTGGCGTACACCCCCGGCGTTGCAGAGCCTTGTCTGGAAATTCAGAAAGATGTTTCCAAAAGTTATGACCTGACACGCCGCGGCAATCTGGTCGCAGTCATCACCGACGGCACCGCCGTTCTCGGACTGGGCGACATCGGACCGGAAGCCGGCATGCCGGTCATGGAGGGCAAATGTGCACTGTTCAAGCGTTTCGGCAATGTCGATGCGATTCCGCTTTGCGTTCGCTCCAAGAATGTGGACGAGATCGTAGAAACGGTTCGCCTGATCGCCGGCAGCTTTGGCGGTGTCAATCTGGAAGACATTTCCGCACCCCGCTGCTTCGAGATCGAGCGTCGTCTGAAGGAATGCTGTGACATTCCGATTTTCCACGATGACCAGCACGGCACTGCCGTTGTCACACTGGCAGCTATGCTCAACGCACTGAAGCTCACCGGCAAGGACATTCACGACATCAACGTGGTGACCAGCGGTGCCGGTGCAGCCGGACTTGCCATTATCCGTCTGCTGATCGCGATGGGTCTGGATCCGCACCATGTCATTCTGTGCGACCGCCACGGTGCGATCTACGAGGGACGGGATAACCTCAACCCTCAGAAGGAAGAAATGGCAAAGATCACCAACAGCGGCCACAAGGCAGGCACACTGGCAGAAATGCTGGCAGGGGCAGACGTTTTCATTGGCGTATCGGCTCCGCACTGCGTGACACCGGAAATGGTGAAGTCTATGGCAAAGGATCCGATCATCTTTGCGATGGCAAACCCCACGCCGGAGATCATGCCGGACGAAGCACTGGCAGCCGGTGCGGCAGTAATGGGCACCGGACGCAGCGACTTCCCGAACCAGATCAACAACGTTCTGGCATTTCCGGGAATCTTCCGCGGTGCACTGGACGTTCGTGCCAGCGACATCAACGATGCCATGAAGATCGCCGCAGCCAAGGCAATCGCCGATTTTGTAACACCCGATAAGCTGTCTGCGGAATATATCATTCCCAGCCCGCTGGAAGAAGGTGTCAGCGAAGCCGTTGCCAAGGCAGTGGCACAGGCAGCCAAGGATTCCGGCGTTGCAAGAGTGTAAGGTGCGTTGACACTAAGCCTGACACGCGTCTTTTGGGGTGATTTTCCCCGTTCGTCGTTAAAAATCCTTGCCGTGCGAAAGCACGCCTGCGAATTT
>ERZ825324.3975-NODE-3975-length-12932-cov-6.814165_pt1 | contig 12932 bp, 12 predicted proteins | sample MGYA00519859_ERZ825324 | MGnify/ENA primary metagenome ERZ825324 (study PRJEB31778, sample SAMEA3449198) | human gut metagenome | biome: human gut; feature: human-associated habitat; material: faeces | place: United Kingdom | collected 2010/2012 ... | reverse complement strand
CGGTGTCCACCTTCGTTATCAGCCGTATGCTGGGCGGCGGTTCCAACCTGCTCATCGGCGATTTGATCGAGATGCAGTTCCTCGGCAACAGCTACAACCTCAATGTCGGCTCTGCCATGAGCCTCGTGCTGATGGTCATCGTGTTGCTCTGCATGAGCTTTACGTCCAGCTTCGACGAGGATGAGATGGAGGGTGTGTCCTGATGAAAACGAAACATCTGCGTCTGATGCAGCGCGCCTACGTCATCCTGTTCTTCTGCTTCATGTACCTGCCCATCGCGTACATGGTCGTGTTCAGCTTCAACCAGAGCAAGGGCTACGCCCTCTTTACCGGCTTTACCTTTAAGTGGTACACCAGCCTGCTCCACAACGAGTCCATCCTGCACGCGCTGTGGGTGTCGCTGTATCTGGCACTGTTCTCGGCGGTCATCGCCACCGTGCTGGGGACTGCGGCGTCTCTGGGCATCGCCTCCATGGGGCGCAAGAGCCGCCTGCTGGTGACGAATATCACCTATATCACCACGGTCAACCCCGAGATCATCACCGGTATCTCCCTGATGATGCTCTTTGTGGCATACCAGCGCTTTGCGTCTGAGCTGGACTTCCTGCCCGACAATATCATGGGCTTCCCCACGCTGCTCATCGCCCATATCGCATTCAACGTGCCGTATGTCATCTTCAATGTCACACCCAAGCTCAAACAGCTGGATATCAAGCTGTACGAAGCAGCGCTGGATCTTGGCTGCGACCCCCGGCAGGCCTTCTTCAAGGTCATCCTGCCGGAGATCAGCCCGGCCATCCTGTCGGCCTTCCTGATCTGCCTGACCTACTCCATCGACGATTTCATGATCTCCTACTTCAACTGCGGCACCGTGGAGACCCTGCCCATTGCCATCTACTCCATGACCCGCAAAAAGGTCAGCCCGGAGATCTACGCGCTGTCCACCATCATGTTTGTGGTCATCCTCAGCGTCATTCTGGTGTCCAATGCCATGGAGAGCCGCAGCTACCGCAAGGATCAGAAAACGCTGCGAGGGGAGGGTGCATGATGAAACGCATTGCTGCAATACTGCTGACGATGGCTGTGGCGCTGTGCGCCGCATTGCCGGTGTTTGCCGCCGGTACCATCGAGGTGACCGAGGATGTCTCGGTGTCGGATGATTACGACTGGACCCGCTTCAAGGGGCAGAACGTCACCCTGAACGTCTATAACTGGGGCGAGTACATCTCCAACGGCTCGGATGACAGTGTGGACGTGGTGGCCGCCTTTGAAAAGCTGACTGGCATCAAGGTGAACTACACCACCTTCGACTCCAACGAGTCCCTGTACGCCAAGCTCAAGTCCGGCGCAGCCAACTACGATGTGATCATCCCCTCCGACTACATGGTGGCAAAGATGATCAACGAGGGGATGCTTGCACCCCTTGACTACGACAATATCCCCAATTTCCAAAAGATCGATGCAGGCTACCGCAACCCGGATTACGACCCGCAGAACGCCTACACCGTACCCTATATGCTGTGCACCACCGGCATCATCTACAACACCACTATGGTAGACGAAGCCCCCACCTGCTGGGCAGACCTGTGGGATGAACAGTATGCGGGCAACATTCTGATGTTCAACAACAGCCGCGATGCCTACGCCATCGCCGCGTTCAAGAGCGGCCACAGCATCAACCCCGCCACCCCGGAAGAGGTGGACGAGGTGGTAGAGGAGCTCAAGGCGCAGAAGCCGCTGGTGCAGGCCTACGTCATGGACGAGATCTTTGATAAGATGATCGGCGGCGAGGCAGCTATCGGCGTGTACTACTCCGGCGATGCCATTACCATGATCGATGATAACCCGGACTTGGCTTGGGTGTTCCCGGAGGAGGGCAGTGTGCTTTCGGTGGACTGCATGGCTGTGCCTGCTGCCAGCGAGCACAAAGAGGCCGCCGAGATGTTCATCAACTTCATGTGCGAGACCGACATCGGCAAGGCCAACAGCGAGTATATCGGCTACACCACCCCCATGCACGATGTTTGGGAGGTGCTGGACGAGGATCTGAAGACCAGCGAGATCGCCTATCCGTCTGAGGAGGACGCCGCCCGCGAAAAGGTGTTCACCGCCCTGAGCGATGAGGTAAACAGCGAGCTGGATCTGAAGTGGAGCGAGATGAAGAGTTACGACGAGGGCGGCGGCAGCTACCTGTTTTTGCTGCTGCTTCTGGCCATGCTGGCGCTGGCCTGCTTCAATATCTGGCGCAAAGTGCGCAGAAAGACCCGCAATCAGTATTGATCGTTTCAACCAAGGCTGCCGTCCCGGACGTGGTGCGGCGGCCTTTTTCCGATAGGAGAGAAAGACTATGGAACAGTTTTATTATCAAGGTACCGCCGTGGTAGAAAATGCCGATGCAGACTGCCACAGCCTGCTCAAGGCCAGTGCGCTGCTGCGCTATGTGGAGCAGATCTCCACCATGCACGCCCGCCACTTTGGCATGGACGATAAGTTTTTTGAGGATCACGGCGTAGCGTTTCTGGTAGGCAAGCAGGCGCTGCGGTTCAGCCGTGTGCCCCGCCGTGGCGAGACTTTGACCCTTTGCTCCCGCTCAGAAAAGGCTTTCCGCGGCTCTATCAAGCGCATCACCACCCTTACGGACGAAGCCGGGCAGGAAGTAGCCATGGTGGACAGCCGCTGGATCATGTCCAGCCTTGAGGATGGGCACATCCTGCGTCAGCCAGGCTGGACGGTAGAGGGATACTGGAACGAGACGGTGGAAGAGGAGCTGCCCCTTTTGCTGCATAAGCGCCGGGACAGCCTGACCAGCGCCGGTCTGGTTACGGCGCGCTACTCCCAGTGCGATCTGCACTACCACATCAACAACGCTTTTTATCTGGATATCGTCTGCGATGCACTGCCGCAGGAAATCATGCGCGATCATGTTGTGAAGTTCGCCTCCATCAATTACCACCGCGAAGTCCCCATGGGGCAGCAGGTGGAGGTTTTCTACACCCCCTCGGATGATGGCTGGTACTTTATTGCCAAGCACGCGGACAAAACGGCTTTCGAGTGCTATCTGGAGCTGGAGCCGGTCAAGCAGTAAGAGCCCGGAGGAAAAATGCCTATGTCCAAGACTAAGGAGCTGTTTGGCACCTTTTTCAAGATCGGTGCCTTTACTTTTGGCGGCGGCTATGCCATGGTAGCGCTGCTGGAGCACGAATTTGTAGAAAAAAAGCGCTGGCTCACCCGGGAGGAGTTTCTGGATATGGTCGCCATTGCCGAGTCCACTCCCGGCCCTGTGGCGGTGAACAGCGCCACCTACATCGGCTATAAGCTGGCTGGTGTTGCCGGTGCGGCGGCTTCTACCTTGGCGGTGTGCCTGCCGTCCTTTGCAGTCATTTACCTTATTTCACTGTTTTTTGACCGCTTTTTGCAGCTGACGGTGGTGGCCAATGCCTTCAAGGGCATTCAGGCCTGTGTCATCTACCTGATCCTGTCCGCCGGGGTCAAGATGCTCAAAAACTTGCAGCGCACCCCCTTCAACACGGCAGTGGTGGCGGTGGTGTTGGCGGCTATGGTGGGCTGCTCAGTGTTGGCGGTAAAATTTTCCTCCATCTGCTGCATTTTGCTTTGCGGCGCAGCCGGGGTGCTGGCCTACGCGATAGGGCAGGGGAAGAAAGGCGGCACAAAATGATCTTGTTGGAGCTGTTCTGGAATTTCCTTGTCATCGGTGCAGTGTCCTTTGGCGGCGGCTACGGCATGATCTCGCTGGTACGGGAAACGGTGCTGGGGCACTGCTGGCTGACCGAGAGCGAATTTCTCAGCTTTATCGCGGTGTCAGAGTCTACGCCCGGCCCGCTGGCAGTGAATATGGCCACCTTTATCGGCGCTTCGCAGGCGGGGCTGGCAGGCTCCTTTGTGGCAACGGTGGGGGTGGTGCTGCCCTCTTTTGTCATCATTCTGCTCATTGCAGCGGCGCTGCACAGCCTGATGAAGTATGCCGGGGTCAACGCCTTTCTGGCTGGGGTGCGCCCCTGCGTGGTGGCTATGATCCTGGCTACCGCCTGCACTATGGGGCTTTCCACGCTGGGGGGCTTTACCACCCTTGCCGGCGGCTTTGCCCCGGATGTGCGTGCGCTGGCGGTGTTTGCCCTTTTGAGCATTCTGCATTTTGCCTATAAAAAGAAAACGCAGAAGGCGCCGTCCCCCATCGGGATGATCTTACTTTCTGCGGTGCTGGGCGCGGTGCTGTGGAGCATCTGACCCGGAAAGAGAGGTTGACAAAATGAACATTACCGTGTATCTGGGGGCAAACCTTGGCACCGACCCTGCACTGCCGCAGGCCGTGCAGCAGCTGGGGCGCTGGATCGGCGAAAGCGGCAACGCGCTGGTGTACGGCGGCAGCAAAAGCGGCCTGATGGGGCTTTTGGCCGACAGTGTACTGGCCGCAGGCGGCCGGGTGACCGGCGTAGAGCCTAAGTGCTTTCTGGACGCAGAGCTGCAGCACGAGGGACTGACCGAGTTGATCGTCACCGAGGACATCCCCGCCCGCAAGACCAAAATGATCGAGCTGGGGGATGCTTTTATCGCGTTCCCCGGCGGCACCGGCACGCTGGAGGAGATCACCGAGGTCATCAGCAAGCTGTCTCTGGGGCAGTTGGACGCGCCCTGCATCCTTTACGACCTGAACGGCTACTACCAGCCCCTGCATCAGCTTTTGCAGCAGATGATCACCATGGGGCTTTCTACTCCGGCGCGGCAGCGGAACATCGCCTTTGCCGCCGACCTTGCTCAGATCCGCGCGATCCTTGAAAAATGATATTGGGAAGCTTACTTCTCAAACGCGAGGGACTGCTGTACATGGCTTTGTGCGGCGGTCTTTTTTCATAAAAATGGGATACCGGGGCGTTCGCAGATGACCCGGTATCCCGAAAAAAATCATTCCGCTGGTTATGCCCATAGCACACGCGGAGGGCATTTAAATCTTTCTGCGCAATCAAAAAGGCCGCTGCACAAAATAATGTGCAACGGCCTTTTGCTATCCTGTTATGTACGCTGTGCGCGTTAAACTTAGGCGGCAGTGGTGGAAGCAACCTCAGAAGAAGCAGCCTCAGAGGAAGCAGCCTCGGAAGATGCAGCCTCGGAAGATGCAGCCTCAGAGGAAGCAGCCTCGCTGGAAGCAGCCTCAGAAGAAGCAGCCTCGGAAACAGCGGTGGTGCTTGCGGAAGCAGCCTCAGAGGTGGAGGAAGCAGCAGCGCTAGAAGCAGAACCACCGCAAGCGGTCATGCCAGCAGCCAGAGCCAGAGCAACAACAGCGATGCAAATATTCTTGAGTTTCATATCAATGATCTCCTTAGTCTTCTTGTAAATGTTTGGCAGCGGGCTTTCGGTAGCACCTCACTGCGATGCTATATTCTAATCCGTTTTTGAAAAAAATCAAGAGGATTTTGGTCGAAAGTTATAATCTGCGTAAAGAATCAGCATAGTTGTCATAAAGTTTCGCCAAAAGTAAAAGACTTTTTGGCAAAAATAAAGCGCGGGATAGAGCCTGTACCGCCGGGCGGGAAGTACAAAAACAGAAAAATTTGAAAAATACTCATAAAATTCTTTTTATTGTACTGTAAATGTGGATAATAGAGACACAACGAGGGACGGACATCCCCCGGAGGGCTGAACGAGAAAAATATTTGTGGAGGATACTACAATGAAAGACTTTGATTTTGGCTACTTTGGCACCGGCGACGAGGGCTATGCCCAGTACATGACCGCATTCGAGCGCAATTTCAGCACGGACAACACCGACAGCTTTGCGTCCGATGACGCAGACTGCGATGCAGACAGCTGCGACAGCACTGAGGACGATTTCTGAGCCTGCACCCTTTTGCCCGTTTGTGCATACAAAGGGCAAAGGGGGAATGCGGCTTGAACCGGATCATTTTCACACTTGGGGTCTGGCTGTTCCCGGCGGCGTGTACCGCGCTGGGAGCAGCAGGGGTGTTTTTGCTGCGCAGGCAGACAAGGCCGGCAACCCGGCGCATTTTGTGCGGAATGGCGGCGGGTATCATGCTGGCGGCCAGCGTGTGGAGCCTGCTGCTGCCGGCCATTGCCCGGTCGCAGGGCAGAGCGGCATGGGTGCCCCCGGCGCTGGGGCTTATTTTAGGCGCTGTGGGGCTTTTACAGCTGGAGGATGCCGCCGGGCAGCTGCTGGCGGGCGGCCCCGGGCATTGCGGGCGTATGGTGCTGGCGGTCACCCTGCACAACCTGCCGGAGGGCATGGTGGTGGGGCTGGCTGCGGCACTGGCGCTGCACGGGGACGCAGATGCCGTAAGCGGCGCGCTGGCACTGAGCCTGGGTATCGGCTTGCAGAACATCCCGGAGGGGGCGGCGGTCAGTCTGCCGCTGACCCAGAGCGGGCGCACCCGGGGGCAGTCCTTTGCCGCCGGGGCGGCCTCCGGACTGGTGGAGCCCTTGGGCGCGGTGCTGGCCTTTGTTCTGGCCGAGTGGGTAGGCGCAGCGCTGCCGTGGCTCATGAGCGCGGCGGCGGGCTGTATGGTGTGTGTGACCGCACAGGAGATGATCCCTGAGGCGGTGGAACCGGATGAAGTGGCCGGTGTCATCAGCATCGTGCTGGGCTTTGCCCTGATGATGGCACTGGATGTGGCCCTGTGATATAGTAAAAGCAGCGCCGGACAGACTTTTTTGGTCTGCCCGGCGCTGCTTTTATGCAAAAAAGATTTATACCGTCTGCTGCTGCTTCTGGCGCAGATGCCGCCGCACCACAAGCAGGCAGGCCAGATGCACCAGTGCGGTCAGCGCCCAGCTGATGGGGTAGCTGATGTACAGCATAAAAGGGGTGCGGTTCAGCTGGAAAATAGTGGCGATCCACACCAGCCGCAGCACGCACACACCCACAAGGCTTACCACCATGGGCAGCACGCTGTAGCCCAGCCCGCGCAGGCTGCTGGCCAGCACGTCCATAATGCCGCACAGCAGGTAGAAGCCGCAGATCAGGCGCAGCCGCTCGGCACCGGTGGCGATGACCGCAGTGTCCGAGGAGTAGAAGCGCAGCAGCTGGTGCCCCGCCAGTGCTGCGCCGCCGCCCAGCACAAGGCCGGTGACCACCGCACACAGCAGACAGTTGCGGATCACCCGGTCAAGGTTGTGGTACTTACGCGCGCCGATATTCTGGCTGGTAAAGGTGACAGCGGCCTGCGCAAAGGCGTTCATGGCGGTGTACACAAAGCCCTCCAGATTGGAGGAGGCAGAGTTGCCCGCCACCACCATGGACCCGAAGGAGTTGATGGAAGACTGGATGACCACATTGGAAAGGCTGAACACCGTGCTCTGCAGCCCGGCAGGCAGGCCGATGAGCAAAATCTGCTTCAGCGTTCCGGCGTGGAAGGCCAGCCGCCGCAGGTCCAGCCGCAGCGCGCCCTTCTCCCGGACAAGCATCCCGGTCACCAGCAGCGCAGACACGGTCTGGCTGATGATGGTGGCCAGTGCCACGCCCGCCACGCTCATGGAAAAGCCGATGACAAAGACCAGATTCAGCACCACGTTGATGATACCGGCAGCGGCCAGACAGTACAGCGGGCGCTTGGTGTCGCCCACGGCCCGCAGCAGCGCACTGCTGAAGTTGTACAGCATGGTCATGGGCATGCCGATAAAATAAATCTTCAGGTACAGGGCAGAAAGGCCGATCACATCCTCCGGGCAGCTCATCAGCTCCAGCAGGCCGCGCGCGGCGCAAAAGCCCACCACTGCCAGCAATACGCCGCTGACTAAACCCAGCGCTACGGCAGTGTGTACCGTGTCCTGCACGCCTTTTTCGTCCCGGGCGCCAAAGCACCGGGCTGCCACCACGTTGGCACCCAGCGAAAGCCCGACGAACAGGTTGACCAGCAGGTTGATCAGAGAGCCGTTGGAGCCCACGGCGGCCAGCGCTGTGCTGCCCGCAAAGCGCCCCACCACCACAACATCGGCGGCGTTGAACAGCAATTGCAGAATGCTGGATGCCGCCAGCGGTACGGAAAACAAGATGATCTTTTGCAGCATGGGCCCGCTGGTCAGGTCTGCGGAACGGCTGGTCGTAGCCATGAGTTATCTACCTCCTATAATAAGCCTTGCGTGAACATAGCAATTGCTTATTATAGCGCGATATTAGGTAAAAAACAAGAGGTAAAGCGCCCTGTTCTCTCCAAAAGCGGCAAATATCACCCGCCGGGTACAGCCTGCAATTGAAAAATGCTGCCCATACTGCTATAATAAGGCGGTAGACCCGTAGAAAACGGAGGAAGTTGGATTTATGTATCGGAATCGGATCAAACGGCTGCTGGATATTTTGCTGTCGGCCTGCGGCATTCTGTGCCTTTCGTGGCTGCTGCTGCTTTTGGCTATTGCCATCAAGCTGGACTCGCCCGGGCCGGTGTTTTTCCGGCAGAAGCGTGTGGGCATTGGCAAGCGGCATTTCCAGATCCTCAAGTTCCGCACTATGCGCATTGATACCCCGCACGATATGCCTACCCATCTGCTGCACGACCCGGAGCAGTATATCACCCGCATGGGGCACTTTCTGCGCAAGACCAGTCTGGACGAGCTGCCCCAGCTGTGGAATATCCTTGTGGGGGATATGGCGGTCATCGGCCCGCGCCCGGCGCTGTGGAACCAGTATGACCTGCTGGCCGAACGGGATAAGTACGGCGCAAACGATGTGCGCCCGGGGCTGACCGGCTGGGCGCAGATCCATGGCCGGGACGAGCTGGAAATCGCCGAGAAGGCAAAGCTGGATGGCTGGTATGTGGAGCATATCAGCTTTGGGCTGGATGTGAAATGCTTCTTTGGCACTATTACCGCCGTGCTCAAGCATGATGGCGTGGTGGAAGGCGGCACCGGCACCCTGCATGATGAAAAATGATCTATTATATGGAGACACCGGAGCCTTGACTGACGCTCCGGTGTCTCCATTTTTACAGAAAGCACAGCACAGAGCGGCTGAAATTGGCATATCTCTTGATTTATCCCCTGAAAAGCGTATAATAAAACAGTACACAAGACGTTAAAGGAGGATTCCTGTATTATGGAACGCACCTATATCAATGAGGCTCAAAAGGCCATCGGCGGCACGGTGAAAGTGCAGGGCTTTATCGAGAACCTGCGCAACAGCAAGTATATGGCATTTATCGTGCTGAAGGATATTACCGGCAAGCTGCAGATCACGGTGGAAAAGGCCGACCACCCCGAGCTGGTGGATACCATCGACCAGCTCACCCCGGACTCTGTCATCACCGTCACCGGTAAGGTGATGGAGAACGACTACGTCAAGATGGGCGGTGTGGAGATGATCCCCGAGAGCATCGAGGTGGAGAGCACCGCCAATGCACTGCCCATCGTCCGCAAGGAGATCGCAGCCACCAAGAAAAAGAAGGCTGTGGAGCGCTCCAGCATCGACCAGCGCATCGATTACCGCTGGATCGACCTGCGCACCGACGAGAACCAGCTCATGTTCAAGGCACAGAGCTGCTTTGTGAACGCCATGCGCAAGTTCCTGCTGGACCGTAACTTCATTGAGATCCACACTCCCAAGCTGATCGCTGCTGCCAGCGAGAGCGGCTCTGAGGTGTTCAAGGTGGACTACTTTGACCGCAACGCCTATCTGGCACAGAGCCCCCAGTTCTACAAGCAGATGGCCATGGCTGCAGGCTTTGAGCGCATCTTCGAGACCGGCCCTGTGTTCCGCGCCGAGAAGAGCTACACCAACAAGCACTCCACCGAGTTCTCCGGCTTCGACCTGGAGTTCAGCTACATCACTTCCTATAAAGACGTGATGAAGATGGAAGAGGAGCTGCTGACTGCCGGTCTGCAGGCCGTCAAGGACAACTATGGCGACCAGATCAAGGAGATGTTCGGTCAGGAAGTGATCGTTCCCACCACTCCGTTCCCGGTGGTCAAGCTGGCAGACCTGTACAAGGGTCTGGAAGAAGAGTTCGGCTACACCGTCGATGAGAGCGAGAAGGGCGACCTGACCACTGAGGCCGAGCGCCTGAGCTATGAGTGGGTGAAGAAGCACTACGGCCACGAGTTCCTCTTCATCACCGATTATTCCGCGGAGAAGCGCGCGTTCTACCACATGCGCGACGAGAACGGCGTGCCCCAGGGCTACGACCTGATCTGGCGTGGTGTTGAGATCACCACCGGTGCCCAGCGCGAGCACCGCTACGAGGTGCTGAAGAAGCAGGCCGAGGAAAAGGGTCTGGCCGATGATGTCAAGTTCTATCTGGAGTTCTTCCAGTACGGCTGCCCGCCCCACGGCGGTTTCGGTCTGGGCATCGACCGCCTGACCATGCTGCTGTGCGGCCTGACCATCAAGGATGCCGAGTTCCTGTTCCGCGGCCCCAACCGTCTGACCCCGTAATTTCATAGAGATCATACCGAGAGCTGCTGTGCATTTTGCGTGGCAGCTCTCTTTTTGTTGGACGATTTAGAATGGTGGACTCACCCTCTCAGTCAAATCCTTCGGATTTGCCAGCTCCCCCGAAAGGGGGAGCTTCTGACGCATCCGCAAGGCTTGCATTTTATCTGGAAACTGCGCCGTTACTGCAAAAAGCTCCCCCTTCGGGGGAGCTGGCGAACGAATGTGAGCCTGAGAGGGTTCAGCATGCTGAAAGCAAACGAAAAAGCCTATTCCACAGCGCCGCGCTTTCGCAGAAAGCGGCGCTGTAAATGCTGTTTCCCTCTACGACCCCATCTGTGAAAAAGCAATTCAGGAAAATCCGCAGATTTTCCTGAATTGCAATTATAAAATAAATTTTCCGCTGAATATGCCCAGAGCAAAGCGGAGGGCATTCAAAATCGTTCCGGCATAATGCCCCGTCCTGTTTCATACGATTACAACAAGCGGACCGGAATCCTGTCCGGTGCACAGCGCAAACGGGAAGGGGAGAGCAATTTGGCAAATCAGGAACAGAAGAGCATCTGCCGCGAGATCGGCGCACGCACCGGCGGAGATATCTACATTGGGGTGGTTGGCCCGGTGCGCAGCGGCAAATCCACCTTTATCAAGCGTTTCATGGAACAGCTGGTGCTGCCCGCCATCGGCCCGGCGGCTGCGCGGGAGCGTGCCCGGGACGAGCTGCCCCAGTCGGCAGCGGGCCGCACCATCATGACCACGGAACCAAAATTCATCCCGGAAGCAGCCGTGCCCCTGCAGTTGGAGGGCGGCGGCGAGTGCCGGGTACGGCTCATCGACTGCGTGGGTTACATGGTGGAGGGGGCTATGGGCCACGAGGAGAACGACAAGCCCCGCATGGTCAAAAGCCCGTGGTTCGACCACGAGGTGCCCTTCGACCTTGCCGCCGAGACCGGCACCCGCAAGGTGATCTGCGAACACTCCACCATCGGCATCGTGGTCACCACCGACGGCTCTGTGAGCGACATCCCGCGGGAGGGCTATGCCAGAACCGAGAAGCGCATCGTGGAAGAACTGGATGCGCTGGGCAAGCCCTACATTATCCTGCTCAACAGCACCCACCCGGATGCGCCGGAGACGAAGCAGCTGGCCGAGGGCATGGCCCGGGACTACGACCACACCGTGCTGCCGGTGAGCTGCGTGGATCTGGACGCGGAGGCACTCGGCAGCATCCTGCGGCAGGTGCTGTACGAGTTCCCGGTGCAGGAGCTGGATTTTGCCCTGCCGCGCTGGGTCACGATGCTGGAAAACGGCCACTGGCTGCAAACGCAGGTGTACGATGCGGCCATGCAGCTGGCGGCAAAGGTCTCCCGCATGAAGGATGTGCCCTCCGGAACAGACGCACCTGCGCTGGAATGTGACGCGGTGCAGCGCTCGGCCATCAGCGGCATCGACCTTGCAAACGGCAGTGTGCGCATCACGGTGGAGCTGAAGCCGGAAATTTTCTATCAGGTGCTGAGCGAGCAGACCGGCCTTGCCATTGGCGACGAAGCGGGCCTGATGCCCTGCATCATGGAGCTGGCAAAGGCCAAACGGGAGTACGAGAAGGTGCGCAGTGCCCTTGAGCAGGTGGAAGCCACCGGCTACGGCATCGTGATGCCCACGGTCAGCGAGCTGAAACTGGAACAGCCCCAGATCGTGCGGCAGGGCACGAACTACGGCGTGCGGCTGGAAGCCTGCGCGCCCTCCATCCAGATGATGAAGGCCACCATCCACACCGAGATCAGCCCCATCGTGGGCACCGAAAAGCAGAGCGAGGACCTTGCCCGCAGCCTGCTGGCCGGCTTTGAGGACGACCCGGAAAAGCTGTGGGAATCCAACATCTTTGGCAAGAGCCTGCACGAGCTGGTGAACGAAGGGCTGCAGAACAAGCTGCTGCACATGCCGCAGGAGGCCCGCACCCGCCTGCAGGAAACGCTGGAACGGGTCATCAATGAGGGCTGCACCGGGCTGATCTGCATTCTGATCTGACCGCTACAAAACAGAAGAGGGAAGCGCCGCGCAGGTGCCTCCCTCTTTATTTGTTCACTTTTCTTCTTCGGTCAGCTTATTGATGAGCATTTGGTAGATCTCGTTGCCCTTGAGGATGAACTGCTTTTTTACCAGCTCGGCGGTCAGCCGGTCCGGTGTGCCGAGATCCAGACAGAACAGCTCACTGTCCAGCCCTTTCACCGTGCAGCGGATGGTGCAGTGGCCGTCCTCTTTTTCGGTAATGCTGGCACTGTACTTGGCTTCCTTGCGTGCCCATGTCTGGCAGCGCAGCACAGCGGCCACAGCGCGCTCCCGCACACTGCGGGGCAGGTCGTAGGCAAGCTCCTGCGCCACTTTGCGGCCCTTCTCGGTAATGGTATAGCTGCCCTTTGTCAGGGTGACGAGCTGCTGCTTGGTGATATCGTCCAGACACGAGCCGATCTCGAAATAGTTCACCAGCGCTTCTTCCATCAGGGCGTTTTCGATCTCCTGCCGGGCAATGGGTCCGGCATTT
>ERZ825324.3974-NODE-3974-length-12934-cov-3.883609_pt1 | contig 12934 bp, 8 predicted proteins | sample MGYA00519859_ERZ825324 | MGnify/ENA primary metagenome ERZ825324 (study PRJEB31778, sample SAMEA3449198) | human gut metagenome | biome: human gut; feature: human-associated habitat; material: faeces | place: United Kingdom | collected 2010/2012 ... | reverse complement strand
TCCTTCTTGATACGGGTATCGTCGTATCCGTCGCTGCATGCCGCTGCAAACAGGAATGTAGCGAGGAAGATCGTATTCAATATCTTTTTCATCGTTCTGTTCATTTAGTCGTTTATGGGTTCCTTGCTACTTGATCCTGACATGCATGTAGTTCATGCAGCTACGCTCGCCCTTCGAGTCGCAGGGCCTGTTGGCGATCGCGCCGGCACCGTTCTCCCATTTCCACAACGTCGTGGAGCCGCCGCCGTCGAAACGGATCGCATTGTGAAGCCCCAGTTTCTTCATGGTCATGTAAAGCTGCCAGTAGTTCATGCCGGTGTCGATGCTCGTGCGGCCGTCCACGCAGACCAGCTTGACGGTCGTGCCGGCCTGATCGGCTCCGATGCAGGTGGCCGGCATGAGCGTCGCGTCGTTCACCGCATTCCAGTTGCCGCCGTTCAGGAAGCGGTACATGCTGGAGTTGTGCATGATAATCTGTTTGGAGACGCTGCCGATAGACACGTTGGCGTTGATCCGGACAGCGTCGCCCACCTTGAGCGCCGCAGCCAGCGCCGCAGCCTTTTCGCCCGTCACCTGAAGCACCCAGTCGGTCTTTTCGCTCACGAACGGCACCTCGACCGAGGCTCCGTTGCGGCCGTCCACGATCGCCGTGACCGTCGCGTCGAACCAGCCGTCGTTGACGGTCATCTGCTGCGAGCAGCGGCCCACGACGAAGAGCGCATCGCTGCCCACCGGATTGTAGATGCCCGGATGCGGCTCCTTTCGGAAGCGCGAAGTATAGAGATTGGCGTCGTAACCGTCGGTGTTGTTGAGCCGGACGATCGTATCGTTCACCGAGTAGTATTCATAGTCCGTATCGTTCACCTTGAGATAGCCCGTGAAGCTGCGGTTGTCGAAGCTGACGGTACGGTCCTCGAAGAAGGTGAAGCCGGGACGGTGGTTCGAAAGCGACTGGCGCACGGTCGGGTTGTTGATGAAGACCGGTTCGCCGTATTCGATGTGGAATCCGCGCGGGAAACCGTCGTGCGAATTGAAGAAGCCCGTGTTGATGCCGGCAACGATGTTGCGGCCCTCGGCGCGGCGGCGCGTACAGGTCTCGGAGAGCGTTTCGCGCAGTTTCTTGCCGTTGTTCGAGTTGTTGTTGGCATTGGGGTTGAGACAGAGTTCGTCGGCCATGACCGTTTCGAGCACCACGTTGGGATTGGTCAGGTCGGCCTCGACGACGTAGACATTCTGGGCGAAATTCTTCATCGCGTAGTGGTAGAACTTCACGCCCTCGGCCAGCTGCGTCTCCGCCTTCACCTCCCAGTCGTAGAACTCCTCGTACTGGTCGCTCAGGCCGTTGAGCGTCGGATCGAATTTTCCGTGTACGATCGCCATGGCATAGGTCGCTTCGGGAGCCGACTGCGGATTGTCCTTGTATGCGGTATAGTCGCCCACGCGGCCGCCGACCACACATTCGGTAATCAGGTCGGCGCTCTTGTTGTAGCCTGCCGCCCAGCCCGAACCGTGGTAATTGGTCCCCGACAGCGTGTGGTCCGAAAGGATGACGCCCTTGTTCTCGCACTTGGTGATCTTGGCCTCGTTATGGCCGACGAAGCCGCCCGTGCGGCAGCCCAGCTGCGAGAAGACGTCGCCGTTGTTGACGCACGAAGTGAACGCGGCGTCGGCCGAAGCGCCGCCGGCGAGTCCGCCCATGCGCTTATAGCCCGGATTGGCGCCGAAAATACCGTTCACGTCGTCCTGCACCTTCCCGTTGTTGACGCATGCGGTCACTTGACCGCTGGTAGCCACGGCCACGATGCCGCCGCCGCGTCCCGACGGAGCGCTCAGGGCGCCGTTGTTGGTGCATTCGGTCAGGGACGAGGTCTTCATGTAACCGACGATGCCGCCCTGATGGAATCCCGAATTGGAGCCGTTGCCCGTGTTGGCGATCGTACCGCAGGTCAGCGCACCGTCGTTGACGCAGTGCATCAGCGTCGCGTTCTGGAGATATCCGGCGATGCCGCCCAGACATACCGAGATGTTGGCGGCGTCGCTGCCCGCGAATGCGATCGCGGCCTTATTGGTGCAGGAGGTGATTTTGCCTTCGGCATAGCCGACGAAAGCGCCGATCGCCGCACCCTGCGGAGCCGCGCCCGTCAGACGGATGACGCCTTCGATGGTGAGGTTCTTGATTTCGCCGTCGGCGCCGAGGGCCGAGAAGAGACCGTGGGCGACGTTGCCGTCCGCAAGGTCGAAGGTCCAATCGACGTTCTTCAGCGCGAAGTTCTTGCCGTTGAACACTTTATTAAAGACATTTTCACCCATTGCATAGGTGACAGCCTTGTTCGCATCGGCGGTGCTGGGAGTTACGACTCCGCCGATCACATAATCGCTCCAGTCCGTACCCGCCATGTCGATGTCGTTCATCAGGCAGACTTCGCCGTCGATCGTATATTTGGCCAGACTCTTGCCGGCATTGACCGCCGAGGCGAAAGCCTTGAGGTCGTCGGCGTTGCGGATGCCCGTCGGCGCGCCCTCCATCGTCGTAAAGATCAGCGGCTTGATAATCACGTTGTCCGCGCCGTCGTAGAACATCACGACCAAACGGCCCTCCTCGAAGCCGTCGGGGAAGGTCACGGTAATGGTTTTGGCCTGTTCATCGAGTTTGGCCGCGAGTCCTTCGGCCTTCTCGACGGTCAGCACCGAAGTTTCGGTCTCGCCCACGAGCGTATAGGTGATCACGAGCGGCTGCGCGACGTCGGTCACCACGGTCCGGGGTTCGACGCTCAGCAGCACGTTGAAGCCGTTCTGCACCTGCGCCGTGACCTGCACGCCGTCGCCCAGCGTGAAGACCACCGTGCCGTCGTCCTTCATTTCGACCTTGGTGATCACCGAAGCGCTCTTGCCCTCGGCCTTCACCGGATTGCCCGACGCGTCGGTTATCCGCTTGCCGAAGAGCGTCCAGTAGCCCTGATCGTCTACGCCGATTTCGGGCGTACGGCCCGTAACGGGAATTTTGGCGCCGTCGGTATCGAGCAGCCACGAGGTCTTGCCGCCCGTGGTGACGGTCCAATAGTAGATTTCGCCGTCGGCCTTCATGCCGATGATCGGCTGGGTATTGGCGTCGTCCATGGTCGCGATGTCGATCGTGTGCTCCACGTTGTCGGCATCCTTGTAGCTGAGGACATAGTGCCCGTCGGCATCCTGCGTGATTCCGGTAACGGCGCCGCCGCTGACGACTGCGGCCAGTGCGTCGAGCTGCTGCTGCATCGTCGTGACCTGAGCCTTGAGTTCATTGAGGCTCTTGTACATCCCGTCGATGTCCTTCCACAGGGCCGAATCGTCGAAGTTGTCGCTGCATCCGTAAGCGAAAACGGTCGCAGCGGCGAACATCAGAGTCAAGATTCTTTTCATTCGTTTTAATTTTAAGGTTTGTTGAGTTTCGGTCGGTTCAGGGGCGCCGCCGTAACGACGCCTATATTAAGAACACATATCCGGCTCCGAATACGTAACCCGCAAAAGATGTTTTTGCCTGACGAATGAAAAAATCCGCTCCGCATGCCCCGGCGGCGGGAACGGCCCGAAAAGAGACGTCCCGGAGACCGCAACGGTCTCCGGGACGCACCTTCTCAGATCGGTTCCGCGCGCCGCTATTCGGCGTCGTGCGGGAAATATTTCATGTATTGAACGCGCTGGTAGACGTCGCTTTCGGCATTGCCGTAATTCATCTTCCCGCGGAACTCGGCCAGCGACCCGAAGCCGTGGCGTTCGGCCCACAAGTCGATGAAGCGGTTGATGTCCACGATCACGCCGTAGCCCTGCTCGTGGATCGCCGAGCAGATCTGCACGGCGTTCGCGCCGCACAACAGCGCCTTCACGGCCGCTTCGCCGTCGTGCACGCCCGTCGATACGGAGACGTCGAGCTGCGGCACGGCCGTCGTGCAGAGCGCCACGCTGCGCAGGACGTTGCGCAGTTCGGCCGGCTCGCTGAACGGATCGCCGTTCACGAAGGTCATGCGCTCCACGTCGATATCGGGTTCGAAGAAGCGGTTGAACATCACCACGCCGCGGGCGCCGCGCGCCAGCAGCGAATCGGCCACGGCCAGCACGTTGGTCAGGCGCATGGGAAGCTTCACCGACACGGGAATCTTCACGGCCTCGGCCACGCGGCGTACGACGTCGGCGTACTCCTGTTCCAGCTCCTGCGCCGAACGGTGACGGTCGGTCGGCTGCAGGAAGATGTTCAGCTCCAGCGCCGCGGCGCCGGCCTGCTCCATCGAGACGGCATAGTCGGTCCACGCTTCGGCCGAAGCGATGCAGTTGATGCTGGCGATGACGGGCACGCCCGTCGTGCGCGCATCGGCGACGAGTTTGAGGAATTCACCCTTGTAGGCATCGCCGATATAACGTTCGAGGTACTCGCCCGAATCGCCCATGCCCTGCTGCGACGCATAGTCGAGGGCCGCGGCATGGCGGATGATCTGCTCCTCGAAGATCGACTTGAGGACCACGGCGCCCGCACCGTTGCGCACGCACTGTTCGATGTTGGACATCGTGGCCGTATAGGGCGAACTGCTGACCACGACGGGACTCGAAAGGTCGAGTCCGAGGTATTTTGCTTTCATAAAAAGAGCTTTTTATAGTTACTAATCGCTTTCACGGCCGGGACTGGCCCGGCTCAGGCGGCTGTTCGGCACAGCCCCGCCGCAGCGGATTAAACGAACGGAATTTTCACCACTTCGGCGCGGAGGGGTTTCTCGCGCACGACGACGGCGATTTCCGTACCCGCCTTGGCGTATTCGGGCGTCACGTAGCCCAGTCCGAAACCGACCTTCATGCAGGGCGACATCGTACCCGAAGTGACATGGCCGATCCGCGTGCCGTCGGGCGCGGCGATCTCGTAGCCGTGGCGCGGAATGCCGCGGTCGATCATCTTGAATCCCACCAGCCTGCGGGTCACGCCCTCGGCCTTCTGCTTCTCCAGCAGGGGGCGGTCGATGAACTCCTTGCCCTCGGCGAATTTGGTGATCCAGCCCAGTCCGCCTTCGAGCGGCGAGGTGGTGTCGTCGATGTCGTTGCCGTAGAGGCAGAAGCCCTTCTCCAGACGCAGCGTATCGCGCGCGCCCAGACCGATATTCTTGAGTCCGAACTCTTCGCCGGCCTTCCAGAGCGCTTTCCAGAGTTTGTCGCCGTCTTCGTTGGCCGCGTAAATCTCGCAGCCGCCCGATCCCGTATAGCCCGTGATCGAAAGGATGGCGTCGCAGCCTGCGACCTTCATCTTTTTGAAGGTGTAATACTCCATCTCCTCGACCGGCTCGTCGCACATCTTCTGCACGATCTTCATGGCCAGAGGTCCCTGCACGGCGAGCTGGCAGATTTCGTCCGAAGCGTTGTAAAGCTCCTTGCCGTGGCCTGCCTCCATGCCGAACGCCCGGCCCTGTTCGCAGATGTGGTTCCAGTCCTTTTCGATGTTGGCGGCATTGACGCAGAGCATGTAGGTCTCGGCATCGACCCGGTAGACGAGGATGTCGTCCACGATACCGCCCCGGCCGTTAGGCATGCAGGTATACTGCACCTTGCCGTCGTAAAGTTTCGACACGTCGTTGGTCGTGATGCGCTGCAGCAGGTCGAGGGCCTTGGGTCCCTTGACCCAGATTTCGCCCATGTGGCTCACGTCGAAGACGCCGGCGCCGCCGCGGACGGCCATGTGCTCGTCGTTGATGCCCGTAAACTCGATGGGCATATTGTATCCCGCGAATTCGGCCATTTTAGCCCCCGCGGCAATGTGGTACTTGGTGAATGCAGTGGTTTTCATATCAGGATTTTAAGGTTTTATTCGCGGCGTTTGACACCCAGACGCGGACAGCGGTGGAACTCCTTCGTCCGGTCGAACAGGTAGCGGTAGGTGGTGTGCATCTTGTGGCGCGTGGCGCAGACGTAGCTTTCGATCATGCGGTTCATCACCGGATTGAAGTCGCCCACCCATGCGAACTCGATGGTCTTGTAGTGGTTGCGTGGCGTGCGCATGTATTTTTCGAGGATGAAGCGCATCATGCCCGACTCGACGCCCTTGCCGTGGAATTCGGGCGCGATGCCGAAGATGATGCCGAAAATGCGGTCGCTGGCCTTGCGGACCTTCAGGTCCCAGAGCATCCGCAGCTTCTGAATGAGTCCGAATTTGCCGTTGAACTTGCCGATGATGCGGTTCAGGTCGGGGACCATGATGAAGAAACCGATCGGCTCGTCGTTGAAATAGGCGAAGAAGATGATCTCCGGGTCGATGATCGGCTTCATCGTCTCCATGATCTTCATCGCCTCCTCCTGCGTCATGGGCTTCACGCCCGAAAAGAGCGACCACGCCTTATTATATATGATGCGGAAGTTCTCGGCCTCCTCCTCGATGCGCGACATGTCGATCTGGCGGAAACCGTAGCCCGGCGTCGAGAAGAGACGCTTGGCCCGGTCGTGGACCATGGCGTTCACGTCGTCGTCGTAGATTTTCCAGATGTAGGTGTTCTGGTTGAAGTAGTTCCGGAATCCGTAGTTCTCGAACAGCTCCTTGTAATAAGGCGGGTTGTAGGGGTTCTCGTACAGCGGCTGGAACTCATAGCCCTCGACCAGCAGGCCCCACCACGCGTCGCGCTGTCCGAAATTGATCGGGCCGTCCATAGCCTCCATGCCGCGGCTGGCCAGCCACATGCGCGAAGCGTCGAACATCAGGTCGGCGACCTGCTGGTCGTCGATCGACTCGAAAAATCCGCAGCCGCCCGTGGGCTGCTCTTCAAGTGCGGCCTTCTCGCGGTTGTAGAACGCCGCGATGCGCCCCACGACCTCGCCGGCACGGTTGCGCACCACCCAGCGGACGGCTTCGCCGTCGGCGAACTGCTCGTTGCGGGCCGGATCGAAAACCTTGCGGATATCGGTATCCAGCGGGCAGACCCAGTTGCGGTTGCCCTTGTAAATCTTCTTGGGGAGGTCGAGCCACTCGCGTTCGAGCGCGGGCGTGACGACCTCCTGAAGCACGTATTTGTCACTGTTCATTCATGCATGTTTTTTATAGACCAGAACAAAGATAGAAATAAAAAACGAAAATGGAATGAAACGGGCGGGAAAGTCGCAAAGCCGCAGACCCGTACGCGGCGGCCGGTTCGCTTGTCCGCAAGGAAAAATTGTTTATCTTTGTGGAAACTGCGTCCGCACAATCCCCCGATCCCCATGACAACAGACTACAGCGAATTCGGCTGGAGCGATGCTCAGCCCGCATTCTACCACGAACTCCTCTGCAAATACATCGAGCGGCTGCTTCCGGCCGACGGCTCCCCGATTCTGGATGTCGGCTGCGGCAACGGCTTCACCGCAAATTATCTGGCCGGCAAGGGCTACGACGTTTACGGCATCGACGCATCGCGGCAGGGCATAGCCATCGCCAATCGGACGGGGGGGGGAATCCCGGCCGTTTCTTCGTCTGCGACGTAACGACGGGCGAGCTGCCGCCCGAACTGCGGAAGATCCCCTTCAGGACCGTGATCTCGATGGAGGTCATCGAGCACCTTTACAGCCCGCGGACATTCGCCGCCTTCATCCGCAGCATCCTCGAAGCCAACGGCGGCGGACGTTTCATACTCACCACGCCTTACCACGGGTACCTGAAAAACCTCTCGATAGCCCTCGCCGGCAAAGCGGACCGCCACTACAGCGCATTGTGGGAGGGCGGCCATATCAAATTCTGGTCCCGCAGGACGCTCGCCATCCTGCTGCGGGAAGCCGGGTTCCGCAACATGGCCTTCACCGGCGCGGGGCGCATCCCGTACCTGTGGCGGCACATGGTGTTCAGCGCCGAAGCGCCGGCGGCCGCGGAAGTCCGGGCCTGCGACCCGGCTGCGGAACCGTGAAAACCCCGCCGCCGTTCCGGCCGGCGGAGCCGTATGGAAACAGATGCCGCCGAAACAGCGCGGAGACGGTACAGAGGCAGCACAGGGTATGGTGCGGAAGCAGTACGGGGTACGGCACGGAAGCAGCACGGGGTACGGCACGGAAGCAGCACGGGGTACGGCACGGAAGCAGCACGGAGACGGCAGGGCGGCGGCACGGAGGTAAAAACGCACGGTTTCTCATTTCGCGGATTTTTTTCTATTTTTGTTAAAACAAATCAGGCGACACGATGAACAAGAATCTCGAACAATCCCTTTCGGACGGAAACAGGCCCCAGTACCGCTTCATGAAATACCGCATCCACAAAATCCTGCTGGTCTGCTGCAGCTACGACGGGTATATTCTCGAAGAAGACGGACATATCGAGTCGCAGATCAATCAGGAGTACCTCGACCTGAACATGTCGAACCCGCCGTCATTCACACGTGTCAGCTCGACGCGCGAGGCGCTGGACCTGCTCGGACGCGACGATTCGTTCGACTTCATCCTGACGATGTACAACGTGGGGGAACTGGACGTCTTCACGTTCGCCAAGATCGTCAAGGAGCGCCATCCGCAGATTCCCGTGGCGCTGCTCACCTCCTTTTCGAAGGACATCTACCGCCGCATCGAGGAGCAGGACCGTTCGGGACTCGACTACATTTTCGGCTGGCACGGCAACACCGACCTGATCATGGCGATCATCAAGCTGGTCGAGGACAAGATGAACGCCGAGGAGGATATCGTCGAGGGCGGCGTGCAGGCCATTCTGCTGGTCGAGGACTCGATCCGCTTCTATTCGACCTACCTGCCCGAACTCTACAAGCTGATCCTGCTGCAGAACACCGAATTCCTGAAGGACGCCCTCAACGAACAGCAGCAGATCCTGCGCAAACGCGCACGCCCCAAGATCCTGCTCGCCACCAACTACGAGGAGGCTGTGGAGCTTTACGACCGTTACAAGAAGAACATGCTGGGCGTGATTTCCGACGTGGGGTTCGTACTCCACCGCAACGACCCGCCCGAAAGCGAGAAGCGCGACGCCGGCATCGACCTCTGCCGCCGCATCAAGGAGGACAACCCGCTGATGCCCGTACTGCTGCAGTCGTCGCAGACCGAATTCGAGGCGCAGGCCCGCGGGCTGGGAGCCGGATTCATCGCCAAGAATTCGAAAACGCTGCTCTCGCAGCTGCACGAATATATCGCCAAGGAGTTCGCATTCGGCGACTTCCTCTTCAAGGACCCCGATACGGGAGCCGTCATCGGCCGCGCCAAGGATCTGGCGCAGATGCAGGAGATGATCGCCACGATTCCCGACAAGGCGTTCGAATACCACACCTCGCAGAACCACCTCTCGAAATGGCTCTACTCGCGGGGACTCTTCCCGCTGGCCGCGGCCATCCGCCGGGGCAACAAGAGCCAGTTCGCCACCACCGAAGAACACCGCCAGCGCATCGTGAACCTCATCAAGGACTACCGCATCTTGCTCGGACAGGGCGTGGTGGCGCGCTTCGACACCGAGACCTACAGCGATGCGGTGGCTTTCGCCCGCATCGGCGAAGGCTCGCTCGGCGGCAAGGCCCGCGGTCTGGCGTTCATGAACTCGATGCTGCTCAAGCACCGCCAGTACGACAAGCACGACAACCTGCGCATCATGATTCCCCGCTCGGTGGTGATCGCAACGGACTATTTCGACGAGTTCATCCGCGACAACGGACTGCAATACGTCATCAACGCCGACGTCACCGACGAGGAAATCCTGTCGGAGTTCGTCAGTTCGCGGCTGCCCGAAACGCTGGTCGACGACCTGCGGGCCTATATACGCCACGCCGCGAGGCCGTTGGCCGTCCGGTCGAGCTCGAAACTCGAGGATTCGCACTATCAGCCGTTCGCGGGTATCTATTCGACCTACATGATCCCGCTCACCGACAACGAGGACCAGACGCTGCGGCTGCTGGGCAAGGCGATCAAGAGCGTCTACGCCTCGGTCTATTTCGCGTCGAGCCGGGCCTACATCCTCGCGTCGGGCAACCTGCTCAGCGAGGAAAAGATGGGCATCGTCATCCAAGAGGTCTGCGGATCGGAGGACGGAGGTTACTATTTCCCGACCGTTTCGGGCGTCGCCCGTTCGCTGAACTATTACCCGATAGGCGACGAGAAGCCCGAGGACGGCATCGTGAACCTCGCCTTCGGGCTCGGAAAGCTGATCGTCGACGGCGGGCTGACGCTGCGCTTTTCGCCCCGCTACCCGAAAAACGCGCTTCAGCTCTCAACGCCCGAGCTGGCGCTGCGCGACACGCAGCGGGAAATGTACGCGCTGAACCTGAAGCCCGAACAGTTCAAGACGTCGATCGACGACGCGGTCAATCTGGAGCGTTTCGAGATCAACAAGGCGAAGCATTTCCGCAACATGCGCCACGTCGCGTCGGTCTGGGACATGCAGAACCAACGCATATCCGACAGCCTGTTCGAGGACGGCCGGCGCATCATCACGTTCTCGCAGATACTCAAATACGACACGATCCCGCTCGCGCAGATCATCGGCGATCTGCTCCGCATGGGCGAGCAGGAGATGGGCTGCCCGGTCGAAATGGAGTTCGCCGTCGACATGGACGTCCCCTACGGGGCCGAGCGGACGTTCTGTTTTCTGCAGATCCGCCCGATCGTCGAGCAGCAGGACGCCCGGTCGCTCGACTGGGACAGCGTACGGACCTCCGACGCGCTGATCTACGCCGAAAGCGCGCTGGGCCTCGGCGCGATCGAAGGCGTGACGGACGTCGTCTACGTCCGCAGCGGTACGTTCGACACCTCGCGCACGCAGCGGATCGCCTCGGAGATCGGCGAGCTGAACAACCGCCTGCGCTCCGAGAAGCGCCCCTACGTGCTCGTCGGCCCCGGACGCTGGGGGTCGAGCGATCCGTGGCTCGGCATACCGGTCAAGTGGCCGTCGATCTCCGAAGCGAAGGTGATCGTCGAGTGCGGGCTGGAGAACTTCCGCGTCGAGCCGAGTCAGGGCACGCATTTTTTCCAAAATCTGACCTCGTTCGGCGTCGGCTACCTGACGATCAACCCGTTCATGGGCGACGGCCGGTTCGACGAAGGGCGGCTCGACGCGATGCCGGCCGTCTACGAGAGCGAGTCGGTGCGGCATGTCCGGTTCGACGCCCCGCTGTATATTTATATCGACGGGAGAAAAAACAAGGGCATCGTCCGCGAACGGCAGGCATCGGACGACTCCGCCCGGTGAGCGCCGTCCGGTCTTACGCAAACGCAGCTCCGCAGGCCGAACGCCCGCCGACGTCATCCGACCCGCTTTGCCGGACACGGGCGAACCGTAACGGATGATCCGCAAGAGGGGCTTCGCCTTTCCGACAGTTTCCGGTAACTTACCCGGCCTTCGGACGAAGCGATAGCAGCGGTTTACCGAAATCGGGCGATCCCGGACAGGCCGGACGCGTTTTCGGCACGGTAGCGTCGGCACCGCCGCCCGCATCTATGCCACCCGCCATCGTCCCGGCCGGATCGGCCGTTCCCATGCCTCGGGCCACGGCCGGTTACCGAACGGTCGGTACGTTCCGTGCCGCAACCCGTTTTCCGAGCGAGGCCCCGATCCGCCGCATCGTCGGAGCGCCGCCTCCGCTACAGCTAAGGACAAGACAGTCCCGTCTTCATGTTCCGAAGAGGATACACCGGACCTCCGGCCCAAATACGGAACCTGCCGGAATCCGACGACCGGCCGCATGCCTCGGCGGACCCGCCTCACGCGCAGTGCACGCCACTTCTGGACATCATGCGCTTCGTGCCGGTTCCGACGAACCTCGTCGCGGTCGCGACGGCCCCTCAACGGTCTCGCTACCGCCATGCTCGCGTTTCCCGACAGTGGCAACGTATTCGCCGAATAGACGCACGACGGAGACAAGGCACATGAATCGGACAAGGCCGTCGGGCATTCGCCTCTGCGAACGCCACACCCGAAACGCTCCCCCTGTCCCGTTCCGAGCCGAAGCCGGCGCGACGCGCGCACCCCAAGACGCCATACCCTATATGACGCTTCACGCCAAACCGACGTCCGTTCTCCCGACTTCGATCGCAGTATCGACTGCCGTCCAGTATGGCCAACCTTTGACTGGCAACTACTCTATTGAAATTACGACAGCAAAAGCCGCTCTTGCAGAACGGCTTTTAACTATCTTGGTATCGGCGGCATAATAATAGCCGGGCTTTCCCGTCCGTTTCCCGACCCATACGCAGCTATCGGCACGCGAGCGCGCCACGCTGCCACGATACGTCCCGCTTCGGCTCGAAAAACGGAAACGGCTTTTCTCCTTGCGGAATACGTCCGAGTCCTATGTCTGCAAGGCATTCGAGCAAACCCGTCCGGGAAATTGCGAGCCGTTCCGGAAACCGGCGCTACGCGCAGCGGCGGCCTCGGTATGCGCACCGGCAGATGCAGTTCGGCCGGACATCCGAGCCTTCCGACGAAAGCAGCCGATCCGGCAGCTTACCCGCGTCTCGGAAGCTCCATCCGCCGGTTTATGCAATCCGGCAGCTCCCGCTCGTAATGCGTCACGTAAATCATCGTCTTGCCCGGACGCCGGCAGAACTCCGAGATCACGGCCCGGGCGCGCTCCTTGTTGCAGCAGTCGAGCCCGTGCAGCGGCTCGTCCAGAATCAGCAGGTCGGGGTCCTTGACGAACGCCCGGGCGAGCAGCAGCAGGCGCTGTTCGCCGGAGGAAAGCCGCAGGAAAGAGCGATCCCTGAGCGGACGGATACCGAAAGCGTCCATCCATTGCTCGCAAACGGCGCGCTGGGCGTCGTCGGGCGTCCGGTACAGTCCGATCGTATCGAAAAAGCCCGATGCGACGATATCGACGGCCGGAATATCCTTCACATAAGAGCGGTGCATCTCGGGCGACACGTAACCGATGCGGCGCTTGATGTCCCAGATGCTCTCGCCCGTGCCGCGACGCCGTCCGAACAGCGAAATGTCCTGCGCATAGGCCTGCGGATTGTCGGCGCACAGCAGGCTCAGCAGCGT
>ERZ825324.3964-NODE-3964-length-12956-cov-7.501201_pt1 | contig 12956 bp, 10 predicted proteins | sample MGYA00519859_ERZ825324 | MGnify/ENA primary metagenome ERZ825324 (study PRJEB31778, sample SAMEA3449198) | human gut metagenome | biome: human gut; feature: human-associated habitat; material: faeces | place: United Kingdom | collected 2010/2012 ... | reverse complement strand
AGTCGGGCTTGACAAAGCGGGGGCCCAGCAGATCTTCCAGCATGGAGCCGGTGACCGACACCGTCTCTGCCTCGCCGGATGCGATCTTGCGGGCGCACTTGCGCAGCACACTGGTAATGGTGCGCTCCAGATTGCGCACGCCGGCTTCGCGGGTATAGCCGTCGATGATGCCGTACAGGGCGCTCTGGCTCAGGGTGACCTTGCCGGTCAGACCGCAGGCTTTGAGCTGCTTGGGCAGCAGATGCTTGCGGGCAATGTTGTATTTTTCCACGCGGGTGTAGCTGGGCAGCTCGATGACGTCCATGCGGTCGCGCAGGGGGCCGGGAATGCTGCCCAGATCGTTGGCCGTGGTGATGAAGAGCACATGGCTCAGGTCGAACGGAATGTCCAGGAAGTGGTCGTTGAAGGTGCTGTTCTGCTCCGGGTCCAGTGCCTCCAGCAGAGCTGCCGCCGGGTCGCCCCGGAAGTCACCGGCCAGCTTGTCGATCTCGTCCAGCAGCATCAGAGGGTTCGAGCTCTTGGCGGTGATCATGGCACTGATGATCTTACCGGGCATGGCACCGATGTAGGTGCGGCGGTGGCCGCGGATCTCGGCTTCATCCCGCACGCCGCCCAGACTGATGCGCACATACTTGCGGCCCAGACTTTCGGCGATGGAACGTGCAATGCTGGTCTTGCCGACGCCCGGAGGGCCGACCAGGCAGATGATCTGCGCCTTGACGTCCGGAGCCAGCTTGCGCACGGCCAGCGTTTCCAGAATGCGGTCCTTGACCTTTTTCAGGCCGTAGTGGTCGCGGTCCAGGATCTGCTGGGCACGGTTGATGTCCAGATCATCCTCGGTATAGCTGTTCCACGGCAGGTCCAGGCAGGTGTCCAGATAGGTGCGGATAACGGTGGCTTCCTGATTGGAGCCCTGCATCTTGGACAAGCGGTCCACTTCCTTGAGCAGCTTTTTCTCGCTGTCCTCGGCCAGATGCAGTGCCGTGATCTTGCGGCGGTACTCGTCGGCCTCGGCGTGGGTATCGTCCCCCTCGCCCAGCTCATCGCTGATGACGTGCAGCTGCTCGTGTAGGTAGTAGTCGCGCTGGTTCTTGTCCATGGACTCGTTGACCTTGTCCGCGATCTCCTTCTCGATCTTCATCACCTGGCACTCGCGGCGCAGCATCTCCACAAGACGCTGCAGACGGCCCGCGAGGGTGTTCTCGTTCATCACAGCCTGCTTGTCCTCGTAGCGGAACAGCAGGTTTGCGGGCATGTACTCGCTGAGGAACTCCGGGTCGGTGCTGGACACGATGGTAAACACCACATCCTTGGCCAGACGCGGGTTCATGCCCAGATACTCGTCAAAGCTGCTCTTCAGGGCGCGCAGCAGGGCTTCGGTCTCCACGGCGTCCTCGGTCTTGCCGACACGCACCGGGGCCGGGCGCACGGAAGCCAGCAGGAAATCGCCGGTGGTGTCCAGATCGGTGAGCTTGGCGCGGTACTTGCCCTCCACCAGAACCTTGACCAGATCATCCGAGACGCGCAGCACCTGCTTGACCTCGGCCACGACGCCGTAAGCAAATAAATCCTCCTGGGTGGGGTCACTGAGCTCCATCTCCTTCTGCGCCACAAGGAACACATTGGAGTTGTTGGCCATGGCCCATTCCACGGCGGCAATACTCTTTTCGCGGCCCACCTCAAAGTGGACCAGATTATTCGGGAATACGACCAGCCCGCGCAGGGCGATGGCAGGCAGATGCAGTTCCCGGCGCTCTGCCTTGATCGTTACTTTTTCAGACATGATGCAAACACCTCCCGGCTGCCGATGGATGGTTCTGTCCGGCAGCCCTGTCAGTCTGGGGTTTTCTCATAAAATCAAAATCGTTTGTTTCTTTATTATACTGATTTCCGGTCAAAATGCAACCGCTGCCGCAGTGGCGTCGGTTATTCGCCCCGCTTTTCGCGGGTGCTGAACCCCAGCCGCCCCAGTGCCGGCAGCAGTGCCTTGAGGGTAATGGACGTCAGTGCGCCCATTACCAGGCCCAGCACCAGCATGACCGGCGCATAGTACAGTGACAGCGACGACGAGATGATAACGCCGGCCCCCAGCAGCTGCCCCACATTGTGGGCCAGTGCGCCGCAAACCGAAAGGATGAACCAGGTGGGCCGCACCGGCACCACATAGTACAGCACGGCCATAACCAGCAGCGACAACAGGCCGCCGCACAGCGAGAGGAACCCCGCCGTGAAGCCGGATACCAGAAAAACGAACAGTGCCTTGAGCACGTCCAGCACCAGCGCCTGCTTGACACCCATGAAGAACAGAGCGTACATTACCACGATGTTGGCAAGGCCCAGCTTCATGCCGGGCAGAAGGCCCGGAATGACCAGCGAGCCTTCAATGAACGAAAGCGCCATGGCCAGCGCGAACAACAGGCCCGACAGGGCGATGTGCCGCGTCTTTTCATAGCTGCGTGGATTTTTTGGCATGCGTGTGCTCCTTTACTCTTCGGCCTGGGACTGTTCGTAGCATTCCTGCTCTTCCATGGCGGCCTCCCATGCGGCAAACAGCTCTTCCTGATGGAAACGCAGGTCGCTGAGCTCGTCGCTCTTCTGGCGCAGCAGGTCCGGGTCGTTGTACACCTCCGGGGAGTTGATCTCGTTGTCCAGCTCCACCTCGCGGGCACCGCAGGCCTCCATTTCATCCTCGCAGGCCTTGATCTTGGCCCGTAGCTCGGCGCGGCGGCGGCGCTGCTCCTTGCCGTACCCGGCCTTGGCCGGGGCGGCCTCCTTCTGCGCGGTCGGTGCCGGGGCGGCACGGCCCATCAGGGCGTCGTAGCTGGGGTAGAGGGTGGCCTTGCCGTTTTCCAGATACAAAATCGGGCAGGCCAGACTGTTCATCAGGTGGCGGTCATGGGTGACCAGCAGCAGCGTGCCGGTGTAGGCCATGAGGGCCTCGGTCAGGTTCTCGCGGGTGTAGATATCCAGATGGTTCGTGGGCTCGTCCAGGAACAGCAGGTTGGGCCGCTCCAACACGATCTCCGCAAAGCGCAGGCGGGCCAGCTCGCCGCCGGACAGTGCCTCGCAGGGCTTGAACACCGTATCGCCCCGGAAGCCCAGCTTGGCCAGATGGCTGCGCACCTCCAGCTCAGTCATACGGGGGTACTTGTTCCAGATCACGTCGATGACCCTGCCCTGTCCCAGACGGTTCTGCTGCTGGGCAAAAATGCTGGGCCGTGCACCGGTGCCCAGACGCACCATGCCGCCGGAGGGGCGGCGTTTGCCGTCCAGCACCTGCATCAGGGTGGATTTGCCTGCGCCGTTGGGGCCGGCAATGATCAGCCGCTGGCCGCGGCACACCGTATAGGTAAAGGGCTCCAGCAGGGTGCGGTCCCCGATCTTGATGGTCAGGTTCTTGAGCATCACCAGCTCGTTCCAGGGTTCCACATCGTATTCAAAGCGGAATTTGAGCTGGTTCGTCTCGTCCTTGGGTGCTTCGGTGATCTCCAGCTTTTCCAGCTGCTTGCGGCGGCTCTGGGCCATTTTGGTGGTGGAAGCACGCACAAGGTTGCGGTCCACATAATCCTGCAGCTTTTCGGCCAGTGCTACGTCGGCATCGTGCTGCTTCTGGCGCAGGGCGTCAGCGGCCTCCTTCTGCGGCAGGTAAGCCGAGAAGTTGCCCTTGTAGGTGGTCATGGTCTGGAAGGAAACCTCCCAGATCTTGGTACACACATTGTCCAGGAAATAGCGGTCGTGGCTGACCACCAGCACCGCACCGGAATAGCCCTTGAGGTAATTTTCCAGCCATTCCATGGTGGCAAAGTCCAGGTGGTTCGTGGGCTCGTCCAGGATCAGCACATCCGGCTTTTCCAGCAGCAGCTTTGCCAGACGCAGCCGGGTCAGCTCACCGCCGGAAAGCACAGCAATGTTCTTTTCCCAGGTGTCCTGCACAAAGCCCATGCCGGACAGCACCTTTTTGATGTTGACGTCCATGTTGTAGCCATCGGCGGCATCCACGATGTTCTGCAGTGCGTCGTGCTGGGCCAGCAGGTCGGTGTTGTCGGGCTGGGCTGCCATCTTGCGCTCCAAAACCTGCATCTGGGCCATGGCGTCCAGCACCGGCGCAAAGGTGGCGCGCATTTCGCCGTAGATGTCCAGCGTGGGGTCCAGTTTGGCGTTCTGTTCCAGGTAGCCCAGCGTCACGCCATGGGTCACGCTGAATTCCCCGTCATAGTCCTGGTATTCTCCAGTCAGGATCTTGAGGAGCGTGGTCTTGCCCGCGCCGTTCTGGCCCACAATGCCGATACGGTCCTCCCGCTCGACACTGGCCGTCACATCGTGCAGCACGACTTTTTCGCCAAAGCTCTTTCCAAGTTTTTCTAAATGTATCAGCATTGTTTCAATCCATTCTGTTCTGCTGCGGTCCCGCAGGGGCTCAGCACTGGTGGCGGCGGTTCTTCTGCCCCACATTGGCCAGCTCGTCCTGCTCCATGACCAGCGGATAAAGTTCTTCCAGGCTGGCGATCTCGTAGGTGGGGATCACCTTGCCCGGGTTCTCGGTGTGGTTGGGGTTGAACCAGCAGGTGTCCAGCCCGGCGTTTGCACCGCCCTGGATGTCGCCGGTCAGGCTGTCGCCCACCATCAGCACATGCTCGCGGTTCTCCACGCCCAGTGCCCGCAGGGCGGCGTCAAAGATGCGTGCACCGGGCTTCTCGCAGCCCAGTTTCTCGGAGATGAACACATCCTCCATGAAGTTGGACACGCCGCTCTCGGCCAACCGCCGGGTCTGCACCTTGTGGACGCCGTTGCTCACCACGGCCAGTGTGGCCACCTCCGACAGCTCCCGCAGCACGTCCAGCACCTCGGCGTTCATCAGGTCCGGGTGGGTGGACAGCTGCTCCAGATAATAGCGGTTCATCTCGGCGCCGTCCCCGGCGGCGTCAATGGCCTTCAAAAACCGGGTAAACCGCTCTGCCATGAGCTTTTCCCGGCGGATCTGGCCTTTTTCCAGCTGACGCCACAGTTCCTCATTGATGGTGCGGTAGGTCTGCACTGTTTCGGCGTCCGGCTCGATGCCGTAGTTCACCAGCGTTTCGGCCAGTGCCTTGCTCTCGGCGGCGTCAAAGTTGAGCAGCGTATTGTCCGCATCAAACAGGATGCAATAGTATTTTGCCATAATATCCCCTCATTTCCTTTTCCGGCCCGCTTTGCAGGGCGGGCATTACAACAGGGAGAAGCCAGCCCTGCGGTGGGCAGAGCTGGCTTCTGTTCATTCCGAAATCATTTCATACGCCTGTACGTCGGTTTGTTCCGGTTTGTTTTCTGAACAGGTTGTTTGGGCGGTGCAGGGAGTGGCATTGCATTTCTGCATTTCCTCCTCCAGTGCACCGTTTTCTACAGTTTCCCAATCGGTATCGTAGTAATCCACGCTGCCGTCGGTCACATCTTCTGCACCGGGCAGGCCCGGCACCCGCGGCTCTTCCCAGAACATCGAACCGCCTCCCTTCCCCTCAGCCTATGCGGCGCAGGGGCAAAGGGTTCTGCGCTCAGGAGCGGGCTGCCGGTTCTTCGGCCGTGTCATTTTCGGCTTCTGCCTTGGGAGCCGGGCTCTCAGAGGAAGCACTGCTGTGAGAGCTGCTGTGAGAGCTGCTCTCGGAACTGCTGTGGGAGGAACTGGCGGCCGCACTGCTGCTGTGCGAGGTGCTGCCGCTCCCGGCTTCCGACGAGGAACCGCTGTGAGACGAGCTGCCGCTGTGGGAGGAGCTGGTGCTCTCGGCCCCGTTGGAGCTGCTGACGGATTCCTTTTCCGACGAAGAAGAGGAGGAAGAACCGGATGTACTTCCGGAGGAAGCCCCGGAAGAAGTGCTGGAAGAACCAGACGAAGAAGAGCTGCTGCCCGAAGAGGAGCCGGAGCTGCCGGAAGAACTGCTGGAAGAGCCCGAAGAAGCTGCCGGGGCACCGGGCACCGTGATCTCCAGCGTGTTGCTGGTGACGGTGCTGCCGTTGTAGCTCACCACTGCGTAGACCTTGAAGGTAGTGCCCTGCATCTCAGCCGTAATGGGCACCGTCACGCTGGTCTGGCCTGCGGCAGAAGCAGCCTCCACACCGTTGGCATACCAGCGGATGGAATCTGCCTCCAGATACTTGCCGCTGATCTTCGCGTGGAAGGTGCAACTGCCGCCCACTGCAGCCTTGCCGCTGCTGCTGATCTTCACCGAGGCGGCAGCAAACACGGCGGTCACATCCAGATTCTGCTTGAAGTTGGCATCCGTGCGGGTCTTGTTGGTCACGCCGTCGCTCCACTTGACGAACACATAGCCCGATGCCGGGACCGCCGTGACGCTGACCGACTGGCTTGCACCGACGCTGTAGGTCAGTGTGGTCTTGCCGTTGTCATTGCCGGCGCTCAGGGTACCACCGCCGGTCTTATCCACGCGGTAGGATGCCTGATACTGGGTGGTGTCCTCCTGCACTTCGGAAGAAGAGGAGGTCACCTCACTGCTGGACGAAGCCACAGCAGAACTGGGGTCGGGCACATATTCGGCGCGGCTGGGAATGTTGTTGGTGTCCGGGCGGCGGTCCTCGGTCTCGTAGGCATGGGTGCGCAGGTAGTTCAGCAGCACCTTCAGGCCGGAGGTCTTGAGGTGGATGTCGCCGCTCTGGTAATAGTCGGCGTTGCCGTAGCCGGTGGAATCCTTGAGGGCTTCGGCCGTGTTGAGGAACTTCAGGCCCATTTCCTCACACATGGACAGCAATGCCATATTGAAGTCGTCGATCCTGGTCTGGTCCATGTTGGGATAGTTGGAGTGGTCGGCAGGCACCGGCGGCACCGTGTTGACGATGATGTCGGTGTAGGGGTAGCTGGTCTGGATGGCCTGCACCAGCTGCTTGTAATTGCTGATGAAATCCTCCACGGCCATGCCAGTGTCGTTGGTGCCCAGCATGATGACCACACGGCGGGGCTTCATCTTGGCCACAGCTTCCGCGATGGTGTAGCGGCTGCTGTCCTTTTTAAAGGTAACGATGCCCTCGTTCAGGGCAGCGCTTGTGCCAATGCCCTCCTTGGCGCAGAACTGCTGCAGGCTGATCAGGCCGTTGGCATACAGACGCACCGTGTTGGAATCGCCGATGAACAGCGTCTCACTCTGGTAGGCGTCACCCGCGTCCGCCGTCTCGGGGAGCAGTGCACTGGACTGTTCGTTGATCTGGTAATGGTCGGCGATGTTTGCATCATCCGCAGGCTGCTCGGTGCCCGGCTGCTCCGAAGAGGCAGCCGGTTCCTTGCCACGGTGGATCAGGACAAGGGTGATGCCAATGGTCAGCAGCGCCGCCAGTGCACACACAATGCACACCAGCACTGCCTGCTTCTGCATGGGCGTCAGCGACTGTTTTTCCGGTTGTGTATTCTGTCTCATAGTTTTCACCATTCCCTTTATTGCGCGTTGTTTCAGGCACGCTGCTCCAGCAGCTGGTCGGCAAGGTCGGCGCAGCTCTCGGCCAGCAGCACCGGGTGGAAGGGCGCAAGCTCCTCGCGGCTGCCATAGCCGTACAGTGCACCGGCAGCGTCCAGACCGCAGTCTGCCGCGCCGCGCATGTCGTCGTTGCGGTCACCGACCATCAGCACCCGCTTGCCCTGCAGCATGGGCTGGCTGAGCACATAGTGCACCACGTCGGTCTTGGTGTCGCGGCTCTCGTCCATGGACGCGCCGCCGATGAAATCAAAGAAGGGTGCAAGACCCTTTTCTTCCAGGATCGGGGTGACCACCTCGGTGGGCTTGGAAGTAGCGGTGCACAGGATCAGCCCGGCGTCCTTCAGGCGCTGCAGCATTTCCGCTGCACCGGGGTACGCGGCGCATTTGTGGCTGCCCTTCACCGCGTAGCTTTCGCGGTAGAGGCGGGTGGCCTGCTCGATCTTGTCCAGCTCGGTGAAGTGCTCGCCGAAGCTCTTGCGCAGCGGCGGGCCCAGATAGCGGCGCAGGTTGACGCCGGTGACGTCCACGCCCATTTTCTGAAAGACCTCTTCCAATGTATGGAGAATGCCGGGAGCGGAATCGATCAGGGTCCCGTCCACGTCAAACAGGATGGCATCGTAATGCAGCAATTGCGGTTTCCTCACTTTCATGGTGATACAGTCTATAGTATAGCACAGATTGACCGCCTCAGCAATTCCAACAAATGCATTTTCCGGTTTTTATGCAAACTTTCCGTGAAGAGACGGTAAACAAAAATGCCCGCCCGGCACCCGGGCAGGCAGAGGGCCTTACTGGTCAGCAGAACAGCCGCTGCCGGAAGGCGGATAGTAGAGGTTGTTGGAGATGAACTCCAGCTTATCCTTGAGCACGAGCTCCAGGTTGGCCACGGCGTGCACCATGTTGGTTGCCGAGTCGTTGACCTCCAGCAGCTTGCACAGGTCCAGCCCATCCAGGCCCATGGCCACCTTCATCTTCTGGCTTTCGGCGCACAGAATGTGGCTGAGGGCCGTTTCCTGCAGGGCGATGCTCTCCATCAGGTCGATCACAGCCTGGTCCAGCGTGACCTTGGGCATCTCCGGGCACTGGGAGCGGATACAGGTTTCAGCAGACATAGAATACCATCCTTTCCGGTCAAGAGGGTTTGCACGTCCCATCCTATGCCCTGCCGTGTGGCGGCGTTACTGCTGCTTTTCGCGCACCTTTTCAATGGTCTGCCGGTAGCCGCCGGTGCCGTACTGGATGCAGCGGTTGATGCGGCTGATGGTGGCAGTGCTGATCTCCACCGTTTTTACGATCTGCTCGTAGGTGCTGCCGTCCAGCAGCAGCTTTGCTGCCTCCAGACGCTGCGCCATGTCCGAGATCTCCTTGACGGTACACAGATCCTCGAAGAAATCGTAGCATTCTTCCCGCGTTTCCAGGCTGAGGATCGCGTCGAACAGCGCGTCGATGGTTTCGTTTCTTCTGGGATTTTTCTCGGCCATAACAGTTCTCCTTCTTCTGATCACATCGGGTCGGTTCATCGTGTTATTACTTTAGCACTTCAAAGTGTGAAAGTCAAGCATTCTGCGTGAACTCTTTTCAGGAAATGCACTGTTCAATTTAGCTCTTTTCACATATGAATAAAAATCACCTAAAATTCTCTTGGAACTTCTTTGCCGAATTGGCGCATCCTCCGAACTTCCCGGAAATATATTGACAAATTATGAATTCTGCCCTAAAGTAGGAGCAATCATTCGGCAAATGCGACAAACAGGACATGATCATTTGCAGCACCCTCTTTCAGCGAGCCGCCCTTTTTGATGCAACGGCGGCAGTCAGGAGCAAATGACCCTCCCCTGCAAGCAGCGTGTGTGAACGGGACCTTGACCGTCCTGAGTAATGCAACGCCGTCCAGCCCCCGTTACCGGGCAGCATGGCAGATGTGCCATGCGTGGGAGTGGCTGTCCACAGACAGCAAGCGAAGTGGTACCGCGGAGCAAATCATCCACATTGTGCAGTGGATGTGTGAGCCTTCGTCTTCGGGAAAGATCTTCCGCCCAAGGAAGATCTTCCGGATGGACGAGGGCTTTTTTACGCCCTGCGGTGCTGCCAGCCTTGCCGGACGGCACTGTGCACCTGGCCGGTTTGCCGCATGAAAAAAAGGAAAGAGGTAAAAACAATGAATACGCTGGTCATCGTATTGATCGCCGCCGTGTGTCTGTTCGGTGCTTACGCACTCTACGGCCGCTGGCTGGCAAACAAGTGGGGCATCGACCCCACCGCCAAGACCCCGGCTGTTGTCCATGAGGATGGCCGGGACTATGTTCCCACCGACGGTTGGACGGTATTCGCCCACCAGTTCAGCTCCATTGCCGGTGCAGGCCCTGTCACCGGTGCCATCCAGGCTGCCGCTTTCGGCTGGCTGCCCGTTCTGCTGTGGGTCCTGCTGGGCGGCATCTTCTTCGGTGCCGTCACCGACTTCGGCGCTCTGTACGCTTCCGTCAAGAATGACGGCAAGAGCATGGGCATGCTGATCGAGAAGTACATCGGCAAGACCGGCCGCAAGCTGTTCCTGCTGTTCTGCTGGCTGTTCTGCGGCATCGTTATTGCCGCTTTCGCAGACATGGTTGCCGGTACCTTTAATGCTTATGGTACCGATGGCGCTCTGTCCGCTGCTGCTCAGACCAACGGCGCTGCCGGCATGGTTTCCATCATGTTCATGGTCTTCGCCGTGATCTTTGGCCTGATCCAGAAGAAGTTCAACTTCTCCGGCTGGAAAGAAAGCGTTATCAGCATCGTCTTCATCGTGCTGTCTTTCGTCATCGGCGCAAATGTTCCCCTGGTCTTCGGCAAGGCAGCCTGGAGCTATATCACCTTTGTTTACATCTTCTTTGCAGCTGTCCTGCCCATGTGGCTGCTCAAGCAGCCCCGTGATCACATGACTACCTTTATGTTCGTGGCCATGATCGCCGGTGCCGTGGTCGGCCTGCTGGTCGCTCACCCCACCATGAACCTGCCTGTCTTCACTGGTTTCACCAACGAGAAGCTGGGCACCATGTTCCCCATCCTGTTCGTCACGGTTGCCTGCGGCGCTGTCTCCGGCTTCCACAGCCTGGTTTCTTCCGGCACTTCTTCCAAGACCGTTGAGAACGAGAAAGACATGCTCAAGGTTGGTTACGGTGCCATGATCCTGGAGAGCCTGCTGGCTGTTCTGGCCCTGTGCGTTGCCGGTGCCGCCGCTGCTGCCGATGGCACCCCTGCTGCCGGTACCCCGTTCCAGATCTTCTCTACTGGTGTTGCCGGTTTCTTTGAGATGTTCGGCGTTCCCGTGTATGCCGCCACTGTCTTTATGACCATGTGCGTTTCCGCTCTGGCACTGACCAGCTTGGATGCTGTGGCCCGTATCGGCCGCATGAGCTTCCAGGAACTGTTCAGTGTGGACGACATGGAGCATACTGAGGGCTGGCGCAAGCTGTTCTGCAACGTCTACTTCTCCACCTTTATCACCCTGGCTTTCGGCTTCCTGCTGACCAAGATCGGCTATGCGAACATCTGGCCCCTGTTCGGTTCCGCCAACCAGCTGCTGAGCGCTCTGGTTCTGGCCACCCTGTGCGTGTTCCTGAAGGTCACCGGCCGCAGCAACAAGATGATCTTCCCTCCGCTGGTCATCATGCTGTGCGTCACCTTCACCGCTTTGGTGCAGCGCCTGATTGCTATGATCAAGGCCATCAGCAATGCCGCTGCTGTCACCATCCCCGCTGGCGAGACCACTTGGGGTGCTGTGTTCATTGCAAACGGCCTGCAGCTGATCCTGGCCGTGCTGCTGATCGTTCTGGGCCTGAACATCGTGTTCCACTCCTTCAAGGCCTATAAGAATGCTGAGCACAACAGCGAAGCAAAGGTCTGAGTTTCAGATCCTGCTGAACTGAATCTGTAAATGCAAACTGCCGCTGACGGCGTAAAAACCGTCAGCGGCAGTTTTTGTTGCTGTAAGCTTCTATGATTTGAAATGGCCTCCGCGTGCGCTCTGGCCATAAGCAGAGGAAAATTTATTTGATATTGTGGTTTGGAAACGACTGCGGTCGTTTCCAAACCATTTTTTCACAGAAAGAGTCCCAAAGATAAAATGCATAGTCACCACAAAAAATGCAGTGTACGGTCACGACCTTTCCCGTGAAAAAGCAAACCAGCAAAGCCCGCAGGCTTTGCTGGTTTGCAAATATAAAAATAATACTTCCGCTGGAAATGGCCAGAGCGAAGCGGAGGCCATTCTAAACCTTCTGCCCAGTTGCAAAGCACAAGAATCAAACGTTCGTTTCTTCCCACGTTTGAAGGACCGCCATCTGCACTGGGGTGTGGAACCAGTGTTCCCCGCCCTCCATGATCGTCAGATGCGCCCCGCTTTCCTGACGGAAGCGCTCGATCATGGTGCGGCTGGTCAGGGCATCCCTGTCACCATACAGCACCTGCGTGCGGCCATGCCAGTGCAGTGGATGTTCCCGCACCCAGCACAGATACGGCCATGAGAGGGTCTCCCCAAGATCCGTGGGGATCTCCCCTGCCCGCTGCAGCTGTTCCTCGGTCACATGGGCATATTGCATCATATTCGTGATGAGAGCTTCCATATCCACCACCGGAGAGACCAGCAGGGCCTGTTCCGGCGCGTCTCCCTGCAGCGCCTGCATGGCAAGCCACGCGCCGATGCTCACGCCATACAGCCGGATATGCGCCCACACCGGCTTCATGCGGGCGTATACGGCTTCTATCTCCGGCACAGCCACCCACGGCAGAAGCCGCTCAGGGCTGTTTTTCCGTGCGCCATGCTCGGGCAGGTCGATAGCCAGCACCTGCCAGCCCGCTTCACAGGCTGTAGCGGCAAAACGTTCTGCCTCTTCCTTGCAGCCGTTCTTACCATGGAGATAGAGGTAAACATTCCGGCTCCGGCTGCCGTACAGAATGGCAGGGATGCCCGCAAGAGTCATGGTTTGTTTTTTCATAAGGGATTCTCCTTATCCGATCATGCTCTCCATTCGGAGAGACGTTTTGTTTACACTGCGCATTGCTTTTCGTCCTCCCTTCTTTCCGTTTTCTCTATGATAGCACATCCGCCCGCCAAACACAAACAAAAAAGGAGCCGCAGCGCCCTGTTACGGGTACTGCAGCTCCCAATTCAACTTTGGAAGTTAAATTACTTCACCATGCTTGCAACTTCAGCAGCGAAGTCGTCAGCACGCTTCTCCAGGCCTTCGCCCTTCTGGAAGCGGGTGAACTTGACGATCTTGATGTCGCCGCCCAGATCCTTAGCGACCTTAGCGGTGTACTGAGCAACGGTCAGGTCGCCGTCCTTGACGAACTCCTGATCGACCAGGCAGTTCTCCTTGAAGAACTTCTTGATCTTGCCCTCGATCATCTTCTGCTTCACAGCCTCGGGCTTGTTAGCGGTCTTGGGATCGCCAGCCATCTGAGCCAGCATGATCTCCTTCTCCTTGGCCACGACCTCGGCGGGGACGGAAGCCTCGTCGA
>ERZ825324.3954-NODE-3954-length-12986-cov-18.053515_pt1 | contig 12986 bp, 9 predicted proteins | sample MGYA00519859_ERZ825324 | MGnify/ENA primary metagenome ERZ825324 (study PRJEB31778, sample SAMEA3449198) | human gut metagenome | biome: human gut; feature: human-associated habitat; material: faeces | place: United Kingdom | collected 2010/2012 ... | reverse complement strand
AACCCCACAAGGGACGCTGTCCCTTGACCCTGCAAGGGGCATTGCCCCTTGACCCCTCCGCGCGATTGAGTTGGTCGCGCTTTCATGCTCCTTCCGCGTGCAGCTTTTTGGGGCTTCGCCTAAGTCCTTGTTTGCCCCCCAACTTTCCGTGAAGAACCAATAATCTTCCTTCCCCTGCCCCTCTGCTTTTGTCGGCGGAGGGGCGTTTTTTGTACTTCCGCGAAATTCGAGATTGACAACTTCCCCCGATGGTGGTAAACTGGAAAAAACGGAAGGTTTCTGCCCATTTTCGTCGTTTGTTAGGAGGATTGCTATGAGCCCTATTGCCGCCCGGAAAAAGACCATCATCTGGATGATTGCCGCCATCGTGCTGGCAGTCTCTTCCATCGCACTTGGCGCCGGTCTCATCGTCAGCCACAATTCGCTGACGGACACCCGGAATCAGCTGACGGACACGCAGAGCGCGCTGTCCTCCACCCAATCCACCTTGGCGGACACCGAAAACAGCCTGTCCGCCGCGAAGGACACTCTCGCATCCACCGAAGCTGACCTGTCCGCAGCCAAAGAGACGCTGGATACCACCGCGGCGAACCTCGCGGACACGCAGACCACCCTCGCTGAAACGCAGGGCACGCTTGCTGACCGCGAAACTGAACTGTCCGCCACAAAGGACACCCTCGCGTCCACCGAAGCCACCCTCGCCGAAACGCAGGGTACGCTTGCTGACCGCGAAACTGAACTGTCCGCGACGAAGGACACCCTTGCGTCTACCGAAGCCACCCTCGCCGAAACGCAGGGTACGCTTGCTGACCGCGAAACCGAGCTGTCCGCCACGAAGGACACCCTCGCATCCACCGAAGCTACCCTCGCCGAAACGCAGGGCACGCTTGCTGACCGCGAAACCGAGCTGTCCGCCACGAAGGACACCCTCGCATCCACCGAAGCCACCCTTGCCGAAACGCAGGGCACGCTTGCTGACCGCGAAACCGAACTGTCCGCCACAAAGGACACCCTCGCGTCCACCGAAGCCACCCTCGCAGAAACGCAGACTGCTCTGAACAGCCGCGACACCACGCTGGCATCCACGAAGGACACGCTGATGATCACCCAGACCAAACTGGCGGCAGTGAAGGACACGCTGTCCACCACGCAGAACGAACTGGACACGCTGAAAGCATCCCTGCCGGCGAAGGAATATGAACTGGAGAACACGAAGGAAGCGCTCGCCGCGACAGAAGCCGAACTGGCGGTGACGCAGAACACGCTGACTGCCGCGCAGACGGAGCTGTCCGACACAAAAACCAGCCTGTCCGCCACCGAAAACGAGCTGACCGCGACGAAGGACACCCTTGCCGCCGCCACGACGGAATTGTCCGACACCAAGACGGCGCTGACCGCCACCGAAGCCGAACTCACGACGACGAAAGACACCCTGACCGCAAAGGAAGCCGAACTCACCGCGACGAAGGACACCCTGAGTGCGAAGGAAGCCGAACTCACCGCGACGAAGGACACCCTGACCGCGAAGGAAGCCGAACTCACCGCGACGAAGGACACCCTGACCGCAAAGGAAGCCGAACTCGCCGCAACGAAGGACAGTCTGACCGCGAAGGAAGCCGAACTCACCGCGACGAAGGACAGCCTGACCACCGCCACGACGGAGCTGGAAGCCACAAAGGCAACCCTTGCCGCGACAGAGGCGGAATTGACGACGACGCAGGAAACCCTCGCCGACGCGCAGGCGATTCTGGCGGCATCGAACGAATCGCTGAGCTTCGCGAAGCTGAACCCGGCGACGCGCGGCACTGACCCCGGCATTGCGCCCTCCCCGATGGCAAGCGCGGTTCGCGACCCGTCGGAAGCCGTCGCGTTCCTGCTTGTGACGGTCGGCACAAAGACATACGAGCCGATTCCGCTGCTGGAGGACGGGTACTACCGGCTGATCCACGGCGTGTGCGTGAACATCATCCACGTCACGGAGTCGAGCATCGAGATGACCGACGCCAGCTGCGCCGACCACGACTGCATCGCGCAGGGCATCGTGACGCTGGAAAACAAGGACACGCGCGAAGGCGGCAGCTACATCATCTGCCAGCAGAACTTTGTGACGCTGCGGCTCTGCACCCGCGCGGAGCTGGAAGCGGAAGGCATTGTGCTGCAATAATCGAGGATTTGACCGGGGGCGGCGCAAGGCTGCCTCCGGTTTTTTGCAAAATCAGAAACATCCCCAAGGAGGAAAACGCCCATGCTGACGTATCATCCGACCACCGAAGCCGAGAAGGATGCCATCTGCGCGTGGCAGTACCCCGGCGAATACGCGATGTACAACAATCCGCCGTATGCCGAGCAGAAGAAGCACGGATACGGTTTTGCGAATCCGGCAAACAATTTCTATTCCTTTTACGATGGCGAAACGCTGGTGGGCTTCGTGAACCTGTCCGATGAGGGCAGCAAGGTGTTTTTCGGCATCGGGGCGCATCCCGACCACTGCGGACAGGGGTACGGCACGCAGATGACGGCGCTGGCGTGGGATTTATCCCAGCGGCTGTATCCGGGCAAGCCGATGTATCTGGAAGTGCGGACGTGGAACACGCGCGCCGTTCGCTGCTACGAGAAGGCAGGATTCCGGGTGGTAGGCGAGCCGGTGAAGCGGGTGACGCACAGCGGCGAAGGGACGTTTTACCATATGGTGCGTCAGGCGCAGGGATGATTCCGCACAAGATGTTGACAAATTTGACTTTCGCCGCCTTTCGGGGCGGCTTTTTGTTTTCCCCCGCTGAACGCCGCCTAAAATCTCCGTGAATCTGTAAAATTCAGTTGAAAACAAGCGCAAAGTGTGGTAAAGTAGGTATGTATGCGATTTTTCCCCGCACAGGCGGAATTCTGCTGCATTGCGGCACGCTCGGAGGAAACGAACCATCATGACGATTATGAATGTCTTATCCCTGTTCGGCGGACTGGGGCTGTTCCTGTTCGGAATGCAGCTGATGGGCGAAGCGCTGGAAAAAGCGGCGGGTACACGGCTGAAAAAACTGCTGGGCATGGTCACGGGCAACCGCTTCCTCGCCATGCTCGCGGGCATCACCATCACGGCGGTGGTGCAGTCCTCCTCCGCGACGACGGTCATGGTCGTTGGCTTTGTCAACGCGGGGCTGATGTCGCTGACGCAGGCGGTCGGCGTGATTATGGGCGCAAACATCGGCACAACGGTCACGTCGCTGCTGCTGTCGGTGCAGATTGATTTCGCCGCCATCTTCACGTTTCTGGGGCTGATTCTCTCGAATCTTCCCGACAAGTACAGAACCGCCAAGCAGTTCGGCACCATCACGATGGGTCTGGGCATCCTGTTCATCGGCATGAACACCATGTCCGGCGCGATGGAGCCGCTGCGGACGTGGGAGGGCTTCCAGACGGCGATGGCGTCCATCAACAACCCGATTCTGGGCGTGCTGATTGGCGCGGGCATCACCGCCGTCCTGCAATCCTCCGCCGCCAGCATCGGCATCCTGCAAACGCTCGTCGCGCAGGGGCTGATTGGGCTGGATGGCGCCATCTTCATCCTCTTCGGCCAGAATATCGGCACTTGCGTCACGGCGCTGCTGGCGTGCGCGGGCACAAACTCCACCGCCAAGCGCGCAGCGACGGTGCACCTGCTCTTCAACGTCATCGGCACGGTGATTTTCGTCATCATCGCCTGCTGCCTGCCGCTGGCAAGCTGGGTCGAGATGCTCTCCCCCGGCAACCTCAAGCTGCAAATCGCCATCGTCCACATTCTCTTCAACGTCACGACGACGGCGCTGCTGCTGCCCGCCGCAAGCTGGCTGGAGAAGCTGGCGTGCCTGCTGATCAAGGACGACGGCTCGACCGCCGAGGAAATGAAGCTGCTCTACTTTGACGCGCGTATGCTCAAAACGCCGCCGATTGCCGTGGCGCAGCTGTTCAACGAAGTGCAGCGCATGGGCGGCATCGCGATGGGCAACTTCCAGCGGGCGATGGAGTGCTTCAACGAGTGGGACGCAAAGAAGTCCGAAGAGCTGGCGCGGAACGAGGACGTGCTGGACTACCTGAACCGCGAAATCACCGATTCGCTGGTGGAAGTGAAGGGGCTTGACCTGTCCGAGAAGGACACGAAGCTGGTCGGCTCGATGTTCCACGTCGTCAACGACATGGAGCGCATTGGCGACCACAGCCAGAACATCATGGAATCGGCGCAGCTGAAGAATCAGGACGAGGTGAAATTCTCGCCCAAGGCGGTACAGGAGCTGGAAAGCCTGTCGAACCTTGTGCGCGCGCAGATGCAGCGGTCGCTGGACATGTTCAAGGCGCAGGTAACGGACGACACGCTGCTGGGCGAAGTGGAGGGCGTGGAGGACGAAATCGACACGACGACCGAAGCCCTCCGCAGCCACCACATGGATCGCTTGAAGAACCACAAGTGTTCTGCGAAGAACGGCATGATTTATCTGGATATGCTGACAAACCTCGAACGTATCGGCGACCACGCGGAGAATATCGCCACGTCCGCGAAATCCGCAACGGGGATTTGAGTTATCCACATTGTTTGCACATGAAAACCTCGCGACAGGTGATGCCGCGAGGTTTTTTGGTTCTATTGATTATTCGCCGATTTCCGCGTAAATCATTTCCACATGATTCTGGCATTCCTTCGCGAACGTCGCCGCATCAAACGCGCCGTTCAGATAGCGCTGCACCAACACCTGAAGCGCGTCATCATACGTCAGCGGCGAACCCTCGGACACATACAGCGATTTCGCCATCTCCTGATAGTAGGCAATATCCTCCGCCGAAGAGAAATAACGCCACTGCTCCATGTTTGCGTACTGATCCTGCAAGTCGCGCAGGGTGTCCTCGTCCGCGCGCTCTTTATCTGCTTTCTGTTCCAGCAGTGCGATTTTTTCCGCAAGTTCATCCAGCTGCGCCACCATCGACGGATTTTCAATCGGCTCGGTCAGGTTGTCATAGATAAAGTAACTTCCATCTGTCAGATGTGTCGCGCAGTATTCCAAAAACTGAATCGCGGCTTCCTGATTCTTGCCGTAGGGGTTCACCACAGCAATGGTCACATACGTTTCAACCGCGCTGTTCTGCTCCGGGAAAATGCGCGGCACGAATTGAATCATCTGCGACGGGGCGGACGAAGCACCCGGAATCATGAAAATATTTTCAAATGCCATGCGCGGCTCTTCTTCCGCGGGCAGTTCGTCCTTGATGCGCTGGACGTAATGCAGAAACGTTTCGTCCGTAAAGTCCAGCCTGCGTCCCTCCTGCAGGGAGGTCATGATGTAATACTTCATGAACAAGTCCATCATGCCCGACTGGGTGTATTTCTGCATCAGAAGCCCTGTCTCTTCCGGCAGAAGCCCTTCTTCCAGAATTTCGTTGCACACATCCAGCAGTTCGTCGAAGGTTTCGGGCGACTTCATTCCCCATTCGTCCAGATATTCCGTCAAGACCATCATGCCCATCGGGGAAGCATCTATTATCCAGCCCATCAGCGTATCGTCATCCGTGCAGACGGGGCGCAGAGCGGGATAGACATGCTGGAAAGCGTCCTGCAAAATCGCGCTGTCGGTTAGCGGGGTGTAGTACTTCATATTTTTGAGGGTATATAAGCCGTCGTAAGCAGTGAAAGCAAACAAATCAATGTCGGGATTCTTGATAACGTAGGCGGTCGAAATCGTGTCCATGATGTCTACGGACTTTTCGCAGGTGATGCTGATGCCGCTTTCCTGTTCAAACTGCTCCATGCGTTCCATCAAGGCATAATACTGATTGGTGGCAATGTTCAGTTCTGCATTTTCCGCGTGGGCGGCAAAAGCGCACAGGGGCAGAGCAGCGCAGAGCATCAGCGACAGAAACTTTTTCATTCGCTTCTCCTTTATCTGTCACAGTAGGATTACGATTGCCGCGCTGTCTGCCCCATGGGATTCACGCCTTTCTGTATCGTTCGTTTTTCATGCCAGTATCTTCATTTGTAATATAGCATGTGCTTTTTGTTTTGTCAAGTCACGTCGCCATTTTTTTGCAGCGCATTAGATGTGACGAATATATTCCCCCACGACATCCACCAGCCCATCCGCCTCCTTCGGCGCGTACCTCGGCGAAATCGCGAGCGTCACGAAGTCATACGCCCCCGCCGCGCGGAAATCGCGGTAGTCGTCGTACACGCGGAAGGGTACGGTCGGCTCTGCGCCGTTTTTCGCGGCGAACATCTGCGCGGTCAGCGAATTGAGATGGATGTTGCCGTCCGCGTCAAGCAGCACTTGCGGAATATCCGCCCGCGAACGCGGATTGCGCACGTTATCCAGCGACGAAATCCGCCGCATCGCCAGCGCGAACAGCAGGTAATTCGCCTCATCGAGCTTCTTCTGGGCATAGAAGGCGGCGTAGTCCAGCCGCTTTTGGACGGGCATGGACAGGACGTTGAACAGCACGAAGTTCGGGCCGGGATAACCAATGCCGAGGTCGCTGTGCGCGTCAACGTGGGTGACGTCGAAGGGGGCGGTCAGGCGTCCGGCGGCGATTTGCTCCTCCCAGAAGCGGAGCGCGCCGTCGTGCGTCTCGAAAATGCGCCCCGGCTTGGGGGCGGTGCGGGACAGACCGCACTGGTTTTCGAGGAACGCGCGGACGGCGGATGCTTCCCACGGCTCATGTCCTGGGAGGGACGGGCGCTCGCCCAGTTCGGCAAGCGGGCAGCAATCAGCGAGGAAAAAGTCGAGGTCAATGTCGAGAACGCGCATGGTAATGCTTCTTTCTGCTGAAATCAGCGGGATTTCCGTTCCATTATACCCCATTCCCCCTCACGGCGCAAGGTCGATGATGCTGTTGTCGCTGCCGCCCTCAGCGAAGGAATCCGGCACTTGCCCGACGATGATGCTTTCCGCCATCGCCATCTGCGTGCTGGCCTGCACGTTTTTCGCGCCGGTCGGAATGACGATTTGCACGTTCGCAGTCAGGACGAGGGAAATGCGGTGGCGTGTCTGGTTGATGCCGGCGGTGGTGAAATCAGTGCTGAACGCCGCCTGCACCGAGCCGACAGGCAGAATCTGCACGGCGATGCCCGGTCCCGCGCCCGCCAGCAGCGTCAGCCCGACAGCACTGCCCAGCGGCACGACGACGGTTTTCTGCCCCATGGCGGTCAATCTTTCCTGCGCAAGCAGGGACGCCTGCGCCGCCAAGCGGTTCATCTCCGGGGTATTCGCCTGAATCAGGCGCACTTGCCCTTGATCGTCCTTCTCGACGGTCATCAGGTCGGCATAATGCACGCCGAGTCCGAGCATCTCAGACGCTGCCTCGTTGAGCGCCTGAATCGCCAGCGACCGCGCCGTCGCCTGCGAGAGCGTCAGCACGACGTCGGTCACGTTTCGCTCGACGCGGAGAATCAGCAGCGTCATCAGCACAAGCAGCAGCAGTACGCGTTTCCACCGCCGCCGGGGAGATTTTCGGCGCTTTGCAGGAATTTTCGCTTCTGATTCGTTGTTTCTCTGGGGCATGGTGCATCCTCCTTTCGTCGCCTGCCATTGCAGGATGCGCGAATATGTGCTATAATATAGGATGTAATTCTGTATGCTCTGCGGGTTATGCTATTTTCGGATGAAAATGCGCCAAGGCGCGAGCAGATGGCGCAGGCGAATCCGAAAATAGCATTCCGCATTCCTTCATATTCCGCCGAGGCGCGCATCATGCCGCTGACGGCGCAAAGGGGCTGAAGCAGTGAAGAAACGCAACGATTTCCCGGACTTTGTGCCGGAAAACGACGATTTTGCCTATCAGGACGGTCATCCCGACGACCCGCAGGGCGATTATCCTGACGAGTACGACCCGAACTGGGCGGACGACGACGACCCCGTGGAAGTTGCGGGGCAGGCGGACATGTTCGCGCACGAGGACTTCTGGAACGCTTCGGCGGATGATAGCGAAGCGCTGCCGGAGGAGGAAAAGGTCTACAAGCACTCCATTTTCAAGCCGGAGATGAAGAAGCCGAACTTCGTGCTGTCGATTGCCGTCAACGTCATCCGCATTTTCGCGGTGCTGGTGCTGGTGGCAGGGCTGGCGGCAGTCGGCGCGGTGGTCGGCATTGCGAAAGGGTACATGGAAACTGCCCCGACGCTTGACCTCGCCGCGATTGACGATCAGGCGCAGACCTCCTTCATCTACGACGCCAATGGCAACCTCATCACCGAATACAAAGGCTCGGAGAACCGCGTCATGGTGTCGATTCAGGCCATGCCGACATACCTCCAGCACGCTTTTATCGCCGTGGAGGACGCGCGCTTCTACACGCACAACGGCGTGGACATCAAGCGCATTATCGGCGCGTTCGTGTCGAACCTTTCCTCCTCCTCCACGCAGGGCGGCTCGACCATCACCCAGCAGCTGATTAAGAACACGCTCCTTTCCTCCGAGCAGAGCTACAAGCGCAAAATTCAGGAAGCGTACCTCGCCATGCAGCTGGAAACGCGCTACACAAAGGATCAGATTCTCGAAAGCTACCTGAACACCATCTACCTCGGCGAAAACTACTACGGCGTGTACACCGCCGCACAGGGGTATTTCGGCAAATCGCTGGGTGAACTGACGCTCCGCGAATGCGCCATGCTGGCGGGCACATGCAACTCACCCTACTACTACAATCCGCGCCGGAATTTCTACACGCGGCAGAAGGAGGGCGTGGATTACCCCGCCATCACCAACGACCGCACCAACTACGTCCTGCGCTGCATGTACGAAAACCAGTACATCACCTACGAGCAGTATCAGGAGGCGCTTGACCCGGCGACCGCGCATGTGCTGGAGAAAGACCCGAACACGGCTACCGGCATGTACGCCTACGCGCACTACGTCGAATACGCGGTGGATGAGGTCATCGACATCCTGCTGCAGCTGAACAACCTTGAGGACACCTCCGCCAACCGCAACGCCATGGAAAACAAGCTGCGCACCGGCGGCTACCACGTCCAGCTCGCCATCGACACCTCCATTCAGTCCACCGTCGAGGATACGCTGGAAAACTGGACGAACTACCCCACCCTGCGCGACCCGGCGGACAAGGTCTACCGCACGCGCAATTCCGACGGCACATACGACGAAACGGTTGAGCCGCAGGCCGCCGCCGTCGTCGTGGACTACCACACGGGCGAAATCAAAGCCATTGTCGGCAGCCGCACGCGCCCGACGGCGATGAAAACCTTCAACCGCGCGGTGGATATGACCATGCCCGTCGGCTCGTCCATCAAGCCGATTGCCGTGTACGCCCCCGCGATTGAGCTTGGCGCATCCCCCGCGAGCATCGTGATGAACATGCCGCTGCCGATTTCCGGCTGGCGCGGGGCAAACGGGCAGGATTCGTGGCCGCGCAACTACGGCGGCAGCTCCTACGCCGGCCCGGAGACGCTGCGCAAGGCGCTCGTCAACAGCCACAACACCGCCGCCGCGCAGGCGCTGATGACCCTTGTGGGCGTGGACAATTCCGTTGCCTTCCTGCACGCGATGGGCATTGACGATGCGCACATTGACGCAACGCCGTTCGGCTTGTCCCTCGGCTCCAGCGGCATCACGCCCATGCAGATGGCGGTTGCCTTCGGCGTGCTGGCGAACGGCGGCGTGTATCAGCAGCCCATCTCCGTCCTCGGCATTTCCGACAGCACGGGCAAGGTCATCTGGGACGGCCACCAGCAGCAGGAGCGTCACCGCGTGTTCAGCGAATCCACGGCGTACATGGTCGTGGACATGCTCAAGCAGGCGGTTTCCTCCGGCACGGGCACAAACGCGAAAATCAAGGGGCAGACCGTCGCGGGCAAAACTGGCACGAACTCCGACCAGAAGGGCGTTTTCTTCGCCGGCATGACGGGCTACTACTCCTCCGCCCTGTGGGTTGGGCACGACAACTACAAGGCGCTGTCGTCAAAATCCACCGGTTCACGCTCCGCCGCCCCGCTGTGGCAGAGCTACATGAGCAAGATTCATCAAGGGCTGTCCAACCGCGACATTCTGGAGGGCAGCGCCAGCGACTACGGCTTGGTGAAAGTGACGACGTGCGCGGTATCGGGGCAGCTTGCCACCGACGCTTGCCGCAGCGACGCGATGGGCTACGGGGTCGTGACGGACTACTGGAAAGCCGGCACAGAACCGACGGTTTCCTGCCAGATGCACACGACGCAGACGATTTGCTCCGTCAGCGGCTTGCTCGCCTCCCCCTACTGCCCGGACACGGTCACGCGCGGCGTGCTGACGATTCCGTCGGGACACCCGCTGGCGTCCTTCATCGGCACGGAATATGAGGATGTGCTGATTGAGTACCTCGGCAGCTACGCGGTCTTGGGCGCAAGCGGCACCTGCCCGTACCACACGAGCGCATCCAGCTCCGGCAGCAACACGATGGTGGAGAACACGCTGATTCCCGATGCGAAGATTCTGCTTTCGCAAGCCTACGCGCAATTGCAGAGCATGGACATTGTAAACGACGCGCAGCGCTACTCCGCGATTCAGTCCGCCATCACGAATCTGGAATACGTCATCTCCCTCCCCGCCCCGACGACGGCGGAAGTTGCGTCGGCGATGGGGCAGCTGACACAGGCGATGGCGGGTCTCTACTAATGGATACACAAACAAACACGGCGGCGGATTCTCTCGCAGAAATCCTCCACGCATTGCGCGGCATCCGCGCCCCCATCCAGCAAGGCGAATACGACCTGCACGACCTCGTGCGGGCATCCCTTGCGGAGGCGGAAATCCCCTGCGCGCACGAAGTCCCGCTCGCCCCGCGCTGCCGCATCGACTTGCTTTGCCCCGGCGGCATCGGCATCGAAATCAAGCGCGGACAGCCTGACCGCAAGCGCATTGTGATGCAGCTGACCCGCTACGCCGCGTGCGGGCAAATCAGCAGTTTAATTCTCGTGACTGAGCGGACAGTCGCCGTACCCAATCGAATTCACGAAAAGCCGGTTTCGTGCGTATGCCTGAACCGGCTGTGGGGAATTGCACTATGAATGAAGAAGAAGCGGAACTGCTTCCGCCGTACCTGCGCCCGTACCCGCCCTCCGGCGCGCCGCTGGGAACGCTGAGCTACAACCGCCGCAGCAAATGCTGGGTGGTGAAGGGCGACCCGTCGGTGACGGAGGTGTGCAAGCGGCTGTTTCCGGGCAGCGCGGGCAGCAGGCGCGGCGAAGCGCGGTTCACGGCGCATCGGCGGGCGGTGGGCGACCTCTGCTGGCTGATGATGCGCTTCCCGCTGGAAATCAAGGCAAGTGACCGCGCGTTGTGGGAAAAGGCGGTCACGGGCGCGCGGGAATACGCGGTTCGTCAGGCGAAAATGGCAACGATGCCCGTGCGCATGACCCCGCCCGACGGCGCGTTTCTGGGGACGCTCCGCCCATTTCAGGAGGAAGGGCTGTCGTACCTGTGCAGCCACGACCGATGCCTGCTGGCGGACGAAATGGGCTTAGGCAAGACGGTGCAGGCGCTGGCGTTTCTATCCTCCACCGGTTCATTGCCCGCGCTGGTGATTCCGCCCGCGCACCTGACCCGCAACTGGCAGGAGGAAACGCTGCGTTTCCTGCGGGTGGACGGCAAAGCGCCGCGCGTGCACGTCATCAAGGGCTTGAAGCCCTACGACCTGCCGGAAGCGGACGTGTACATCATGCACTATCTGCTTCTGCGCGGGTGGAAGAGCGTGCTGCCGACGCTGCCTTTTCGATCGGTCATCTTCGACGAAATCCAGGAGCTTCGCCACGCGGGGACGGAGAAGTACTCCGCCGCGTCGCTGCTGTCCGAAAGCTGCGAGCGCGTTATCGGGCTATCCGGCACGCCGATTTACAACCGCGGCGGCGAAATCTGGAACGTCATCAACATTCTCGACTACCACTTCTTAGGCGACTGGGAGTCGTTTTCGCGCGAGTGGTGCAGCGGCTACGGCAATCAGCTTGTGCTGAAGCCCGATTTGCTCGGCGCGTACCTGCGGCGGGAGGGGCTGATGCTCCGCCGGACGAAGCAGGAGGTGCTGCGCGAGCTGCCGCCGAAGCGCCGCCTGGTGCAGGAGCTGGACTGGAACGACAAGGTATACGCCCAGCTGATGGCGCCCGTGATGCGCGACGTGCTGCGCTGGAAACAGGACGACCAGCTTTCGGCGCAGGAGCGGGCGATGCTGGAGGAATCCATCAGCCAGCACGCGCGGCAGGCCACGGGCGTGGCGAAAGCGCCGTATGTGTGCCAATTTGTGCGCGCGCTGCTGGACGGCGGCGAAAAAGTGCTGCTGTTTGCACACCACCATCAGGTGATGGACATCTACAAGCAGGAATTGAAGGCGTTTTCGCCGGGGTTCATCACCGGGCGGGAGACGACGCTGGCGAAAATGAACGCGGTTGACCGCTTCCAATCCGGGCGGACGGACGTGCTGTGCATCAGCCTGCGCGCGGCAAGCGGTCTCAATCTCCAGCGCGCGACATGCGTGGTCTTTGGCGAACTGGACTGGTCGCCGGCAGTGCATTCACAGGCGGAGGACCGCGCGCACCGCATGGGGCAGGAGGATTCGCTCCTGTGCTACTACCTCGTTGCGCCGCAGGGTTCGGACGCGGTGATGCAGGAAGCGCTGGGCTTGAAGGTCAGCCAATTTGTCGGGCTGATGGGCGACGCGCCGCAGTCCCCGGAGCAGGCGGAGCAGTTCGCGAATCAGGCGCGTCGGCATGTGGAGAAGATTGTGGCGCAGATGGGGGACAACGCCATTTCACCCAACTAACGATAAAAATCAAGCTGCATGGGTGTGCACTGCGAAGGGGTGTCGGGGGCGACCGCAAAGCCCCCGACTCGCGCCCGCAGGCGCGAAATCCCCTGCTTACGGAAAAGACCAGCTATGACTGGAAGTCATGCAATTCGGTCGCGCCCATTTGGCGCGACACAGCACAGTTGGTCGAATGAGCAGCTTGGGGGCGCGTCTGAGGACGCGCGAAGTTACTGGCAGGGACGCTTCG
>ERZ825324.3938-NODE-3938-length-13040-cov-5.511205_pt1 | contig 13040 bp, 9 predicted proteins | sample MGYA00519859_ERZ825324 | MGnify/ENA primary metagenome ERZ825324 (study PRJEB31778, sample SAMEA3449198) | human gut metagenome | biome: human gut; feature: human-associated habitat; material: faeces | place: United Kingdom | collected 2010/2012 ... | reverse complement strand
CTTGTTTTGGGCGTTTCTATTGGAGGAACGATTGCGTGGCTCCATAAATCTACAGATACAGTACGGAATTCATTTGATCCAGGTTTAGTAAATGTTACAATTGATGAAAATTTCGAACCGGGTGACGTGCGTAACAAAACTGTAGTAAAACAGGTGCGTATAAAAAACAGCAGACAGGACAGCAAAGGAAATGGAAACCTCAATGTTGTACCTGCCTATATTCGAGTACAACTCGTACCGACCTGGGTGAAAGATGCGGATAATGAAACCACAGGAAAAAAAGAACAGGTTGTATTACCGGTAGATGCTGCTTCATTAATTGATTATCAGTTAAATTTAAAAAGTAGCAGTTCAAATGAACCTTCTAAATCAAATGATGTGGATGGAGACTGGCTACAGGGAGATGATGGATATTTTTATTTCACAAAGCCTGTAGATCCGGATAAGTATACAGATTATTTACTGGAGACTGTCTCAGGAAAATCCAGTGTTACGTTCCCTCAGGAGGGGTATCTTGAATTGAATGTACTGGTGGATGCTATTCAGGCAACGAATACAAAGGCTGCAAATGATGCGTGGGGAAACCCTACCACAGATCAGGGAAAAACAAATATTTATTAAAACAAATATTTTATATGGAAAATGCTTCCATGTGACCATTATGTGACCTAAGGTAATTATACTTACGATATAAGCTTTAATTGTGTACAGATTAAAGCAAAGGAAATGTTAAATTTTATATTTTATATTAAGGAGAATGAAAAATGAATAAGAAGAAAATTGCACTTACAGCTTGCGCAACAGCGTTAGTAGGAACACTTGCAGTTGGTGGAACACTCGCTTACTTCACAGCTCAGACTAATACAGTAGAGAACGTGTTTACCGGAAACAATAAGGATCTTAAGGGTATCATCGACGAGCGTTTTGATAAGGAAACTGCTGAGAGCTATACACCAGGCGACGTAATCTACAAAGAGCCATGGCTTGAGAATAAGACAGATTCTATTGATGCATGGGTAGCTGTTAAAGTTGATATTGATGCAGAAGGCAACACAGTAAGCTATGATGATTTTGCTAAAACATATGCAACAATTCAGACAAAGACAGCGAATGGACAGTTTGTTGACGGATTTAACACAACTGATTTTGAAGAAGTGACTGTTCCAAACGCAAATTACAAATTCTTTGTATATAAAACAGTTGTTAAAGCCGGCGAAAAGACAAAGAATATTTTTGATCAGGTTACTGTAAATGCACAGATTACAGCAACAAGTGTACTTGCATTATCACTTGGAATTGCTATTCAGAATTTTCCGGAAGGAGCAATTATATCCATGCCGCTTAGGGCAGAGGGAGAAAGTAAGGGAAAGGCATTTTTAGGTGGTGTACTTTCAGGGGTGGTCGAACCGATTGGCGCAGTATTGACAATTATTGCTGCACAGCTGATAATCCCGGCATTACCATATTTGCTGAGCTTTGCAGCAGGAGCTATGCTTTATGTCGTGGTTGAAGAACTAATCCCTGAAATGTCGCAGGGAGAGCACTCGGATATTGGTACGGTTTTCTTTGCAGTTGGGTTTAGTTTAATGATGATTCTGGATGTGGCACTTGGGTGATAACAAACAGGAAAAGGTATTAGAATATAAATTTGCGGTAATCAATTATATCGGATTTCTAAGATTTTCATAATCAACTTTACAAAATCTAATCAGAATCAGTCCATCCATATTCCACATGGATGCAAATACCGGAATTTCTTTGATATCAGATGTCGTTTTTATCATAAGAAAATATCATTTTTCATCCCTTCTTCTGCAATATTATGATTATATGGTACATTATAAATGTGAAATTTACAAAGGTTAAGCGCATAACCCATTACAAAATTTGCATTCGATTTTTGTGATATTTTACTATTGCATTACGCATTTCCAGCAATCTGTGGGTTAATCATTAATGACATTCTTATCCCACAATAAAACTGTGTCGTAAAATGTGGTAAGAAAATCAGACGAATATATTTTTCCAAAGACTTGTCGTAAAAATGTGGTCAAATCAAGAAAATCGAGTGCGAAAGCAAGTGAAAAATCCCTGTGAAGCCCGTAAAATCAAAGCTTCACCAAAAAATCTCAAAAAATTAGCACTCGTCTCTTGACATGGCTAACAGATAGTGATATATATATGTTATACGAAGTGTAGAACAAATAAGCATCTTCGGGTTAGGAGGAACTTATATGAATATAAATAAATTTACGCAAAAGTCATTAGAAGCAGTAAATAGCTGTGAGAAACTGGCTTATCAGTATGGCAGTCCGGAGATTGATCAGGAGCATTTTTTATACAGCTTACTTACCATTGAGGATAGTCTGATTTTAAAGCTGATTGAGAAGATGGAAGTGAATAAAGAAGCATTTCTGTCACAGGTACAGCAGGCAGTTGAGAAGAAACCGAAAGTGTCCGGCGGACAGACTTATATCAGTAAGTCATTGAATCAGGTGCTTGTCAGTGCAGAAGATGAAGCGAAGGCAATGGGAGATGAGTATGTTTCTGTAGAACATCTTTTCCTTTCTTTAATGAAGTATCCGAATACAGAGATTAAGAAATTGTTTCAGGCATATGGAATTACAAGAGAGCGTTTTCTTCAGGCATTGTCTACAGTAAGAGGTAACCAGAAGGTTGTCAGTGATAACCCAGAAGCCACTTATGAGACATTGGAGAAGTATGGTTATGACCTTGTAGAGAGAGCTAAACAGCAGAAGCTTGACCCGGTTATCGGACGAGACAGCGAGATTCGTAATGTCGTTCGTATTCTTTCCAGAAAGACAAAGAATAACCCGGTATTGATTGGTGAACCTGGTGTTGGTAAAACAGCTGTTGTTGAAGGTCTTGCACAGCGTATTGTGAAAGGTGATGTGCCAGATTCTTTAAAGGATAAGAAATTATTTGCCCTTGATATGGGTTCTTTAGTAGCAGGAGCGAAATATCGTGGTGAGTTTGAGGAACGTTTAAAAGCAGTTCTTGAAGAAATCAAAGCTAGCGATGGACAGATTCTTTTATTCATTGATGAGCTGCACACGATTGTTGGTGCTGGTAAGACCGATGGTGCAATGGATGCCGGAAACCTGTTAAAGCCAATGCTTGCCAGAGGGGAACTTCACTGTATCGGTGCTACAACACTGAATGAATACCGTCAGTATATTGAAAAAGATGCCGCATTGGAGCGTCGTTTTCAGCCGGTTATGGTCGATGAACCTACGGTAGAAGATACGATTTCTATTTTGAGAGGATTAAAAGACCGCTACGAAGTATATCACGGTGTAAAGATTGCAGACAGTGCCTTAGTAAGTGCCGCTGTTTTATCTAACCGTTATATTACCGACCGTTTCCTCCCAGATAAGGCAATCGACCTTGTGGATGAAGCATGTGCGATGATTAAGACAGAATTAGATTCCCTTCCGGCCGACCTTGATGAAGTGCAGAGAAAGATTATGCAGTTAGAAATCGAGGAAGCAGCCTTAAAGAAAGAAACGGATCGTCTTAGTGTAGAACGTCTTGAAAATCTGCAAAAGGAACTCGCCGAATTACGTGAGGAATTTAAGTCGAAAAAGGCTTCCTGGGATCAGGAGAAATCCGCAGTAGAGCGTGTTTCCAAGTTAAAGGAAGAAATCGAAAGTTTAAATAATGAGATTCAGATTGCACAGCGCAATTATGATTTAAATAAAGCAGCAGAATTACAATATGGTAAATTGCCAGAATTGCAAAGACAGTTAGAGGAAGCGGAAGAAAGTGCAAAGAAGAGAGAATCTTCTATGGTTCATGAATCTGTAACTGATGATGAAATCGCAACGATCATCAGCCGCTGGACGGGTATTCCGGTAGCAAAACTTACCGAGAGTGAGAGAAATAAGACATTGAATCTTGATAAGGAACTCCATAAACGAGTTGTCGGTCAGGATGAAGGTGTGGAAAAGGTTACTGAAGCCATTATCCGTTCGAAAGCAGGAATTAAAGATCCGACAAAGCCAATCGGTTCCTTTATGTTCCTCGGACCTACTGGTGTAGGTAAGACAGAACTTGCGAAAGCACTTGCCGCAAGCCTGTTTGATAACGAACAGAACATGGTTCGTATTGATATGAGTGAGTATATGGAGAAATATTCCGTATCTCGCCTGATCGGAGCGCCTCCAGGATATGTAGGATATGAAGAGGGCGGTCAGCTTACCGAAGCCGTCAGAAGAAAACCATACTCAGTTGTTCTTTTTGATGAAATAGAAAAGGCACATCCCGATGTATTTAATGTGCTATTACAGGTACTTGATGATGGGCACATCACCGATTCTCAGGGCAGAACAGTAGACTTTAAGAACACGATATTAATCATGACCTCCAATATCGGTTCCCAGTATCTGCTCGAGGGAATCGATGAAAATGGCAACATCAAGACCGATGCAGAAACTATGGTCATGAATGACCTGCGTTCCCACTTTAGACCAGAGTTTTTGAATCGTCTTGATGAGATTATCATGTTTAAACCTCTTACCAAAGACAATATCGGAGGCATTATTGAGCTTATGCTTGCCGATGTCAACAAACGTCTTGAAGACAAGGAACTTTCTATTCATCTTACCGATGCTGCCAAGAGTTATGTTATCGAACATGGATACGAACCGGCATACGGTGCACGTCCATTGAAGAGATATCTGACAAAACATGTCGATACCCTTGCTGCGAGAATGATACTTTCCGGCGAGGTATATCCACAGGATACGATTGTCATTGACGAACAGGGTGGAGAACTGATTGCTTCTGTGGAACATAGACAATGATGATTTAATTCATTAAATAACGGACAAACAGACGAATCCATGAAATAAAATAATCCATATCTGTGGCTTTAGTCGCAGATATGGATTATTTTATTTCATGGATTCGTCTGTTTAGCCATTTGCTTACCGAATGGAACAGTAAACTACAATTCATTATTCACCATATAATAATAAACCTCCGCAAGGAACTTAGAATTCGTCGGAGCTCCTTTATCTGAATAAGAGGAGCAATGAAAAATTTTCTCAATCTCTTCTAAATCACCTTTTAAAAATCCAATTTCAATTGCATGCCGAATGTTTCGTTCGACCCGGGCGGCTGTACTCGAACATTTTTTAGCAACATCGACATATAACCCTTTTGTAATGTGGTTTAAATAATCAGGATCAAGTGCGATAAGTTCTAATGCGGTTACTATGTAAGAAAAACCAAGCATATTAGCGGGAATTCCGATTTGCATCAAAAGTTTTTGAATTCCTGAGGTTTCGATGCGTAAAACATTTTTAAAATCATTTTCACTGTTTATAGTAAAAATAAGTACTTTTTGATGATCTTCCATAGTGTCGATAAATCTGAAAAGGTCATCTTTAACATGGAAAATTCCCGCAAAATCAATAAAAACGTTAGACATATATTATATCCCCTTCCTTTTTGTTATCTTTTACATTTTAATATGTATATTGACATAATAAAATATTAGGAATAACATAACAATTATAAAAGTTTTTAAAAAGTTATGTCAGTAATGACCCGTGGGAGACAAGATGTTCAGTGATAAGATTCGAGAATTAATGATTGAGAGGGATATATCCCTTACGGATTTGGCGGAACTTTCTGGAGTTCCATTTGAGACATTGCGTAATATTTATTATAGAAAAGTAAAAGATCCAAAAGTATCGACTGCTTTTCAATTAGCAAGTGCGCTTGAAGTTACCGTTGAGTATTTATTAAAAGATATGAGTACGACAGAGGAAGAGGCGGAGAATTCAGAAGGACAGGAGGGCATAGAGGAAGAACTTCTTGAAAATTATAGAGAGTGTGGGAATCATGGAAAGGCAATTATTCGTTTAGTTGCCCGGTTAGAATGTAAGGCAGCAAGAAAAGAAAGATTGAATTTGCGTAAAATGAAACACAGAATCCCATGTTTTATTCCAGTAGGCCGTATTGGAGATGGTATTGATTACAATAGTTGTACGGTAGAAGACGAATACACAATGATTAAAAAGGTTTATCTGGCTATTGAGATTACTAATAATAACTTTGCTCCTGCATATTGTAAAGGAGACAGGATATTATTAGAGAATCGTTTTCCTGAATTAGGAGAATGCGCCGTCTTTACAGATGGAATGAAAGCTTATTTCCGCTATTTTAAAATGGAAGGAGAAATGTACTGTTTAAAATGCCTGAATGGAAGAGGGAAAGATATGCTGCTTCGGCGAATGGATGAAGTAGACTGTCTCGGCACCTGTATTAGTGTGATTAGGAAATAGGGCATATAGGGGTTCTATTGCTCGGCTGCCCTTCGAGAACATCAGTTTTGCTTCGCAAATCAGAAAATGTCAAATATTGAGTTTTGCATTATCTTGTGATACCATATAAATGGATAGTTGGACATTTCAATGAAAATAGCTAAATATTTTATAAATGGGGCAGATTTTGAATGAGTATGATATTGGGATATATAAAGGAACGAGAAATATCTTTTCTGTTCTTTCTATTGTTGGTTCTGTTAGTAATTGTTCTTTGGAATTTGTACAAAAAGGAGAAAAAGAGAGCAGAAGCAGCAGAACTCTCTGTAGCCGGTGAGCGGAAATATTATTTATTGAATTTTGTGACTTTGTGCTGCGGGATTTTGACCATAGAAACTTCGCATTCGTTTCTGCGAAGTTTCTGTTTTATTGGGCAAAATGGAGCGTTTAGCACAACGGAACAAAATCAATAAATTTTTTAGGGCTTCTTCTTGTTAATCTTCTGGCAATCTGATTGTTTGTTCTTCTATAAAGGCGTCTCCTTTGCCTGCGGCAACTCAGAATTTTTATTCATAATCCTGTCCATCAAATTTTTCATCCCCTGACAGGCGGTTAATAAACTTTGGATGGTATTTAGAGTAGACAATAATCTGTTCTTTGTACAAACCATGATAGCCGGAAAGCATATAGCTGATGGAGATGGCAATTAAGATATAGGAAACACCTTCAAATCCAAACAATTCAAATCCAATAAGCATTGAAGCAATCGGACAGTTTGTCACACCGCAAAATAAGGCGAGCATTCCGGTTGCAGCGCAAAGAGAGGGAGATATGCCAAAGATATGTCCAAACAGACAGCCAAAGGTTGCTCCGGTGAAGAAAGCAGGGACAATCTCGCCGCCCTTATATCCGGCAGCAAGCGTGAGTGCAGTAAGAAGCATTTTTATTAAAAAGGCATAGGCAGGGACATTTCCCTCGATAGCTCTTGCAATCATGTCAGTTCCTGCTCCGTTGTAATCATAATTGCCGATTAGGAGGGTGATTGCAATAACAAGCAGACCGCCGACAATGATTCGCATGTAAGGTTTTTTAAAAAACTTATTGTAAAATAAACCAGCTCCCTTTAAAAATATACAAAATACAACGCTTAATCCAGCACAGAAAATGCCGAGCAGTACGATTTTAGCGCAACTTGTGAAGGTGAGTTCTGGTATCCCGTGGATAGTAAATGCTTCCGGGTTGATTCCCATATTGACAGCAAAACGATTTGCTACAATAGAAGAAAATACGCAGGGAACTAAAGCGGCATAATGCATGATTCCGACACTGATCATTTCCATTGGGAAAATAGCTGCCGCAAGAGGAGTTCCAAATACGGCAGAAAAGGCGGCACTCATTCCGCTCATGACAAGAAGCTTTCGATCCCCCTCGTCAAATTTGAAAAGCCGTCCGATTGTATTTCCAATACTTCCTCCCATTTGGAGAGCCGCTCCCTCACGTCCGGCAGAGCCACCGAATAAGTGAGTGATAATTGTTGCTGCAAAGATAAGTGGAGCCATATATGCAGGCACATCCTGATTTTTTCCATGTACAGCAGTCATAATGATGTTCGTTCCCTTATCCTGCCTTACCCCACAAAGATGATATAAAAATACGATAACGACACCACCAATCGGCAGAAAATATAACAAAAATGGATATTGACCGCGAAGTGTGGTTACTTTTTTTAAGCAAAAAGAAAAGGCACTACTAAATGCCCCGACAGCAACCCCGGTCAATACTGCCATAAAAAGCCATAACGCACAAGTCTTTAAATTGTAGTAGATCTTTCTTAGATAGCGTTTTATGATTTCTTCCATGATATTTCTCTCCCTTGTGTATTTCAAAAAAATTTTTGTCATTTTCCAATGTTTAGAAAAAGCATTTTTTCATTCCTTCTTAATATCAGAAAAAATTACGAGATTTATTTGGTTGCATCAAGAATGCCGGGGCATTCTTGAAACCATATTAAGAAGAGAGAAAATTCGATTTCTTTAGACATTGGATTTCTTTGTACATTGGATTTTTGAATACATTTTGTTTCTTAAAAAGAGTGTACTCTATTCGAATTCATATTGTCAAGTTCTGCCGAAAAAAGAATTGACATCCTTTTTATTTCGTGATAAATTAAATGCTATAAATGCGATGAAGAGGAATAGTAGAATGATGAAAGCATCCAGAGAGCTGCTGGTCGGTGCGAAGCAGTAGTGGACATGATTTGAACTCGCCTCTGAGCAGCCTGTTGAACCGCATGATTGCAGTAGGCAGCGCCGGAAACCTGACCGTTACAGCAGGAGGATATAAGGCTTTTTAAGTCCGTATCTGTAATGAGTGCATACCTTACTTTTTATGTATCGTATGAATAAGAGTGGTACCGCGGAATTATTTTCTCCGTCTCTTTTCGGCATCTGCCTTTTGGTAGTTGCTATCAAAGAGACGGAGTTTTTTATTTTACAGGATATATTTTCCTGTAATATGTTGTTTTCAACTTAAGGAGGATTTTCTATTATGAAGTATGCAGATAAGTATAAACCAATGTATTTCCCAGCTCCAGCTGGATATAATAAATGGATGGAGAAAGACCATATCGAACAGCCACCTATCTGGTGTTCTGTTGACTTACGTGATGGTAATCAGGCTCTTATCATCCCTATGAGTTTAGAAGAAAAAATCGAATTCTTTAAATTATTAGTTGATGTTGGTTTTAAAGAAATCGAGGTTGGTTTCCCAGCTGCTTCTGAGACAGAATATGAATTCTGCCGTACATTGATTGAACGGAATCTGATTCCCGATGATGTAACAATTCAGGTTCTGACTCAGGCAAGAGAACATATCATTAAAAAGACATTTGAAGCTATTGAGGGCGCTAAAAACGTAATCGTTCATCTGTACAACTCCACTTCTGTTGCACAGCGTGAGCAGGTATTTAAAAAAGATAAAGAACATATTATTCAGATTGCTGTAGAAGGTGCTGAATTATTACAGAAACTGATGGAAGAAAATGGAGGAAAATACCGTTTTGAATATTCTCCAGAAAGTTTTACTGGAACAGAGATGGATTTTGCATTAGAAATCTGTAATGCTGTATTAGATGTATGGAAACCAAAGAAAGAATTACCTGCCATCATCAATCTTCCTGCTACTGTTTCCCACTCTCTGCCTCATGTTTACGCAAGCCAGATTGAGTTTATGAGCGAGAACTTAAAATACAGAGATAATGTTGTGTTATCTGTTCATCCTCATAACGATCGTGGAACAGGTGTTGCCGATACAGAATTAGCTGTTCTTGCAGGAGCTGATCGTGTGGAAGGAACATTATTTGGTAATGGAGAACGTACAGGTAATGTAGATATCATTACATTAGCTTTAAATATGTATGCTCATGGTGTAGAGCCAAACTTAGACTTTACAGACTTGCCACATATCGTAAAAGTATATGAAAAAGTAACAAGAATGCATGTATATGAAAGACAGCCATATGCAGGAAAGCTTGTATTTGCTGCCTTCTCCGGTTCTCATCAGGATGCTATCGCCAAAGGTATGCTGTGGCGTGAAACACATGACTGCGATAAATGGACTGTACCATATCTGCCAATTGATCCAAAAGATCTTGGAAGAGAATACGAAGCAGATGTTATCCGTATCAACAGCCAGTCTGGAAAAGGCGGTATCGGATTCCTTCTGGAAAAAACATATGGTATTCGTATTCCAACTAAAATGCGTGAAGAAGTTGGTTATTCTGTAAAAGATGTTTCCGACCATACACATAAAGAATTACAGCCAAAAGAAGTATTAAAAGTATTCAACGAAAAATATGTTAATATTTGTGATCCAATTGAATTACTCGAAGTACACTTCAAACAGGAACACGGTGGAATTTCAACAGAAATTATCCTGAACAAATATGGTGTACACAAAGTATACCACGGAAAAGGAAATGGTCGTCTTGATGCCGTAAGTAACGCATTAAAACGCCACTCCAACTTAGATTACACAATCTCCACATATGAAGAGCATGCTCTGAAAATGGGTTCAAATTCCCAGGCATGTGCTTATGTTGCTATCTATGGAAGCGATGGAAATACATATTGGGGAGTTGGAATTGATGACGATATCATCAATGCTTCAGTGAAAGCGCTGATTAGTTCTGTAAATCGCTATGAGAGGTGCGAAGACGGCAAGGAAGATTAATTTCTGATTTGCCGCAGGCAACGGGACGCCCTCAAAGAGAGCCTATCCCCTATATTTGTGACTTTAGTCGCGGCGGTTTGAATACTCGCTTACACACGCTCGTATCCAAACCTTGCTCCGAGGCCACAAATATGCTTTATTTCGCTTCAGGAGTTCGTCTGCTTTGCAGCCTCACAAATCAGGATTAATGTCTTTGTTCTTTATTACTATATGTTTCGCAAAAGCGCGCCGCAAACGATGGTTCTTCATTTCCGGCATATAAATGTGAAATATCTCCTATTTTTAAACCACGGAAATATGCAATACCCTGTTTTCGTTCTTCGGTGACAACTTCGGTAACGGAAGTCGGTGCTAATGCAAAGCTATTCCATAAAGTAAATGGAGAAACATTCCATAAATGAGAAAGCAATACACAGATCAGTCCAAAATGACAGAATAAAGTTATTGTTTCTGTACTTTCTTTTTCTACACGATAATAACCATTTTCACGGACATAACCGTGTTTTGCGAGGAGTGTGTCAAATTCTTTTGTAACTTTATCATATACGTCTTCCATATCAGAACATTTTGCTACTAAAGAATGTCTCCAATTTATTTTGTCCATATATTCTTCATGTTCTGTCAAATATCCCGGTGCCATATCCCACACAATTCTTGGGCGATACTTTTCTCCCTCTTTTTCAATATCCGGATAAGCTTCCGCAAGTTCCGGAGCTTTATTAACATCTAACTTAGCCGGAAACTCCTGCAGCCATTCCACAGTTTCTGCTTTGCATCCAGCCGCTTCTAAAGACGGAAGTGCCGTACGTTGTGCTCTTCCAAGCGGAGAAACATAACATTTACCCATATGAAGAGACAATGCCCGTTTAGCCAGTAGCTCTGCTTCTCTGCATCCTTTTTCAGTCAATGTATCATTTTCATAATCAGGGTCACCGTGTCTTATTAATAAAATTCGCATACTATGTAGATTCCTTTCTTATCCTGTATAATTCTTATAATTAGAGTGTATATAAATTAACATATTTCCCTTTATACTATTATTTAGAAATTCTTCCCTTTGGATATAAGATTGCATCTCTTTTTACCCCAAATAATCTTGTCACAAATCCAAGAACGGTTCCTACAAGAACAGCCGCAATAATTGTACCAACACCAACTGAACCAAGCCGTCTAAGTGTAAGTAAACAGGAAATTAATGAAATTGTGACCATACTCACATCAAATCCTATTTTTACTTTATTAAAAAGGAATAGAATACGGAATTGAACTTACTGGTGATACTCCAAGATCAGACTTTACTGACATTGAAATACCGAGTGTCATAATAAAAAGCCCGGCGATGGTATGGCTGTCAACAAACGAAAAGTCAATGAGAAAATTTCTTGTTAAGCACATTTGCACTTGATGAAAATAAGAAAATATGTTACCTTATTCAAACGTAAGTTTAAGTAAACTAACAAAAGATAGCCATGGAGGAAAAAAGGGAATGAAGCGATGGAAAAAGAATTTGCTGGTATTGGCTCTGCTGAGTTTTGCGGTAATTTTTGCTAACGTTACACCAAAGTATCATACCGTTTCAGCAGCGTCCAAAACCACGCTCAATTACAAAAAGAAAACACTGAGCAAAGGCCAGACCTTAAAGCTTAAGGTAAAAGGCACAAAGAAAAAAGTGAAATGGAGCAGCTCGAAAAAGAAAGTTGTATCCGTTACTTCAAAAGGAAAGGTTACAGCAAAGAAAAAAGGAAATGTTGTGATTACTGCAAAAGTTGGCAGCAAAAAATATCGCTGCAAGATTAAAGTAGTTCTGCCAGAGAAGCCGGCAGTCGATAATAATAAAACACCGGAGACACCGGCAACGCCAAGTACACCGGAGACACCGGCAACTGAGACACCGGCAACGCCAAGTACACCGGAAACAGAAGCTCCGAAAACAGTTCTGGTAAAGGAAGCTCAGACAAAAGTTCTTGATCTTGGATATGCACAGTATCTGGTGGTAGCTTTTGAAGAAGGTTACGATGTGGAAAACTGCAGCGTTGCGGTAGATGGTGTGGATATCACAGGGGCTATGACCAAAGTTACCGATGACGGAAGCATTGTGAAATGGGAGCTGACAGGCTTAAATCCTGCAAAACTGGTTGTTACCAAAAAAGATGACCAGAAAACACAGGATGTTGTGCTCAGTGACAATGAAAATCCGGACAAACCGGTTGTAAAAGCACAGGAACCGATGTATTTCCTGACACATGCAGCCATCCCGACCTGGGATTATCATCTGACCAACTACGATGAAGAAGGAAATGCAAGGGTTACTCCGAAAAAAACAACCTTTGACCTGAAGGAAACTGCAAAAGAAGATGTGAAATATTATGCACCGGATGCAGAATTGAGCAAAAACGAAGATGCTGACAATCTGTACGGTGTGAGCGGAAACGTAGAAATCCTGTTCAACTACACAACACAGGAAGAAAAAGACTGGTTTGATACGATCGCAGACGAAGGTGCACTGGCACTGCTGTC
>ERZ825324.3925-NODE-3925-length-13083-cov-3.077909_pt1 | contig 13083 bp, 14 predicted proteins | sample MGYA00519859_ERZ825324 | MGnify/ENA primary metagenome ERZ825324 (study PRJEB31778, sample SAMEA3449198) | human gut metagenome | biome: human gut; feature: human-associated habitat; material: faeces | place: United Kingdom | collected 2010/2012 ... | reverse complement strand
TAACCTGCTGGATACGCTGACTGCCTTTGAAAATATCGCGCTGGCTCTGTCCATTCAGAATGTACCGGCGGCAGAGATCACAAAACGGGTTCATGACATGGCAGAAAAACTGGATATTGAGTCTGTGTTGTCAAAATACCCGTACGAGATGTCGGGAGGACAAAAACAGCGGGTAGCCTGTGCCAGAGCCATGGTGACAGATCCGGGTCTGGTGCTGGCAGATGAACCGACAGGAGCGCTGGATTCCCGGTCAGCCAGAATGCTTCTGGAGAGTTTTCAGACATTGAACCGGGAGATGCAGGCTACGATCCTGATGGTAACCCACGATGCATTTACCGCCAGTTACGCAGGCCGGGTTATCTTTATCAAAGATGGTAAACTCTTTCATGAACTGCGAAAGGGTAATGCTTCCCGCAGAGAATTTTTCGACCAGATCATGGATGTGGTCACCTTGTTAGGAGGCGATCTGAACCATGCTATTTAAAATGTCGGTGAAAAATATACGGAGAAGTTTTAAGGATTATACCATTTACTTTTTTACCCTGATCCTTGGTGTGGCAGTGTTTTATGTGTTTAATGCCCTGGGGAGCCAGACGGTTATGCTGAAATTAAGCAATACCATGTATGAGATCCTGGAACTTATGAACCGGATCTTGTCAGGTGTCAGTGTGTTCGTATCCTGTATTCTGGGAGCATTGATCTTATATGCCAGCCGTTTTTTGATCAAACGGCGTAAAAAGGAGTTTGGAATTTACCTGACGCTGGGGATGAGCAAGTACAAAATATCCAGAATTTTATTTATGGAGACGCTGCTGATCGGGCTGTTGTCTCTGGCCGTGGGACTGGCAGCAGGGGTATTGGTGTCCCAGTGCATGAGCGTGGTAGTGGCCAATCTGTTTGATGCAGATATGACCCGGTTCCGGTTTGTTTTTTCAGGTGCGGCTTGCCTGAAGACTTGTGGTTATTTTGCCATTATGTATGTGCTGGTAATGATCTTTAATTCCTTCAATATCAGCCGCTGCCGTCTGGTAGAGCTGATCCAGGCAGATCGGAAAAATGAGCGGGTGAAAATGAAGAATCCGTGGGTCTGCACCGTTGTCTTTCTGGTGGCAGCAGCACTGCTGGGAACAGCCTACTGGATGGTGACAGCCGGTGTGTTTGACATGAATGTAGCAGATCACATTTATGTACCGGTAGTGATGGGTTGTATAGGAACATTTCTTGTGTTCTGGTCTCTGTCCGGACTGCTGCTCCGCATTTTTACAGGTATCCGCCGTGTCTACTACCGGGGAGTGAACAGTTTCGTGCTGAGGCAGTTTGCCAACAAGATCAATACAACGGTAGTTTCCATTACCGTGATCTGTTTGATGCTGTTTATGACCATCAGCGTTTTTTCCGGGGCGTTGTCCATGAAAAAATCTCTTAGTACCAACCTGGAAAACTGCGCTCCGGTGGATGTAAACCTTGTGAAACCGGCAGAGGGAAAGTCGATACAGAAAGTCATGGAAGAAGGCGGTTTTTCCCTGAAGAAAGAACTGGCTGATAAGGCAGAATATACCATCTATCAGAATGATATGGAGGAAAAGGACTTTTACGGAGATTCCCTGCAGGAGGTGGAGAAAGCGTACCCTCATGTAGGATTTGGCAACAAGGTCCGGTTTATGACCATCGGAGATTATAACCGCATTGCCAGGCTGTATGGCAAAGATACTTATGAACTGAAGAAAGATCAGTATATGGTCATAGCGGATTATAAGCAGATGGTACTTGTGCGGGACATTCCTCTGGGACGGGGACAGAGTCTGGAGATCAACGGGAAAAAATATATTCCGAAGTATAGGGAGTGTCAGGAAGGATTTGTAGAACTGGCTGCCCAGCAGCTGAATGGAGGAATCGTGCTGGTGCCGGATGGAGCTGTGACCAAAGACCAGAGCAGCGTGTGGGGGATAAGCGGCAACTACAAGGCGGCCGACCGGGAAGGAAAGCAGGAACAGGAAAAACGGCTGAACAAGGTGATCAAAAAGGAACAAAAGGATGCCAAAGATACGAAAGACTGGGTGTCAGTGAATACCAGACTGGATATAGCCCAGAGCAGTGTCGGACTGGGGGCACTGGTTACTTTTGTTGCCCTGTATCTGGGAATTATTTTCCTTATAAGCAGTGCGGCGATCCTGGCACTGAAGGAACTGTCGGAAAGTGCTGACAACCGGCAGCGGTATGACATGCTGCGGAAGATCGGTGTGGATGAAAAGGATATTCATAAAGCCTTGTTTAAGCAGATAGGGATTTATTTTGCCTTTCCTTTGCTGCTGGCAGTGATCCATTCCATCGTGGGAATCCGGTTTATCCATATTCTGCTGGAAACCATGGGTGTGAGTTTTATGCTGGCTTCTGTGGGAATGACAGCGGTGCTGCTGATCGTTGTCTATGGTGGTTATTTTATCCTTACCTATCTGTGCAGCCGGAGTATGATCAGACCTCGTGAAAATTAAGAAACAGAGACAAGAAAAAAGAAGTTTCATTCAATCTGGAGTCGAATGAAACTTCTTTTTGTTTTCCTGATCTAACTCCTGCTGGATCAGGAGTTGCGGTACTGGATCGGTGTCATATCAAAGAGCTTTTTAAAAGTACGGTTAAAATGCTCTACATTGGGATAACCTACCGATGCCGCAATATTTTCAACGGTCATATTGCCGTTCTTTAACAAAGTTCTGGCTTTTTTCATGCGGATCTTGGTCAACTGTTCCACAAAGGTTTTGCCGGATTTTTCTTTGATAAATTTGCTGACATAAGGTTCTGTCAGGTGAAATTCTTTCGCTACATCTTCCAGTGTGACGGTCTGGTAATTTGTCTGCATGAAGTTCATCATTTCCATGAGACGCTCATCTTTACCGGAGTCTTTGCCTGCCAGTTCCGGCAGTTTGTTGACGCAGACGCACAATGCATGGATGGAAGCGGTGATGATATCTTCATCAATGCCTACACCCCAGTAGGTCTGACCGTTGCAGGTAATGCTTACATACGCAATGGCTTTGGAAGAGGAGCCCTGTGTCAAAGCGTGCTCTTCGTAGGTGGACAGCTGGTAGCTGATTCCAAAATACTGTTTGATGGTGTTGCTGACCGCATCCAGACGGCCATTTCCGTTGGCGTCTACGATGGTCTTTTTATCGCCATACAAAATGGTGGCTTCTGCCATAATACCATCTACCTGTTTGAAATGACATTCGCTGATCTGGAAGTGTGGTGTCGGGTTAATGTAGTGATCTTCAAAGATCTCATAAACCCACTGAGGTGACAACTCTTTGTGTTCGTCGTCGGATACTTGTTTCATGGTGTAACCAACCTCTTCACGCATGGTAGCAGGAAGAGAAATGCCGAAGTTTTGTTTCAAAATGTAGTTGACGCCGCCTTTACCGGACTGGCTGTTGATACGGATCACATCGGAATCATAAGTTCTTCCTACATCCTTTGGATCGATCGGCAGATATGGAACGCTCCACTCTTCCAGATTTTTGTCCTCACGCCACTGCATACCTTTGGCAATAGCATCCTGATGGGAACCGGAAAAAGCGGTGAACACCAGATCTCCGGCATATGGCTGGCGAGGTGTCACAACCATGCGGGTGTATGTTTCATAACGCTGACGGATCTCAGACATATTGGAGAAGTCCAGTTTTGGATCCACGCCGTGGGAGAACATGTTCATAGCCAGTGTGATGATGTCCACATTACCGGTTCTTTCACCGTTTCCAAATAAAGTACCCTCAATACGGTCTGCACCTGCCAGGATACCTAACTCAGCATCGCTGACACCGCTTCCGCGGTCATTGTGTGGGTGCAGGCTCAAGGTAACTGCGTTGCGGTATTTCAAGTGTTTGTGAATATACTCAACCTGTGTGGCAAATACATGTGGCATAGCATTTTCCACGGTGGTAGGGATGTTGATAATGGCTTTGTTGTCCTCTTTTGGCTGCCAGATGTCCAATACGGCATTACATACATCTACGGCATAGTCTACTTCGGTGCCAGGGAAACTTTCCGGGCTATATTCGAAGGAGAAGTTGCCATCGGTCTCGTCGGCCAGTTTTTTCAATAACTTGGCACCGTCAATGGCGATCTGTTTTACTTCTTCTTTGCTCTTTTTGAAAACCTGCTCGCGCTGGGCAACAGAAGTGGAGTTGTACAGATGGATCACAGCGTGGGGAGCACCTTTTACGGCTTCAAAGGTTTTCTTGATAATGTGCTCTCTGGCCTGGGTCAATACCTGTACGGTCACATCCTGAGGGATCATATTTTTCTCGATCAGGGCGCGCATAAATTCATATTCGGTTTCGGAGGCAGCAGGGAAACCTACTTCGATCTCTTTGAAACCGATGTCTACTAACATCTGGAAAAAGTTTAATTTTTCCTCTAAGCTCATTGGCTCGATCAGAGCCTGGTTGCCGTCACGCAGATCAACGGAGCACCAGATCGGTGGCTCGGTGATGGAATCTTTTTTTACCCAGTCGTAGGTACATTCTGGTGGCATAAAGTAAGCTTTTTTGTATTTTTCATATCCTTTCATAGTTATGACCTCCTGTTTATCTATACTTCGATTCTGTGTTGCGGCGGCAAAGTTTTCCATAAAAAAACTCCGCCTCTGCAACCTTGCGGCTGTAGAGACGAAGATAAAATTCTTCGCGGTACCACTCTACTTCATGTAAAAACATGCTCTCATCTGCACTATCATGCAATACCCATATAACGGTGGGAACCGTCATCCTCTACTGTCAGTTCAAGAATGCAGCTTGGAGGCGAGTTCATCAGGGGTACTGTACAGCCTCGCACCGACCGGCTGCTCTCTGAAACAGATTCCGGGATTACTATTCCTCGTCATCGCTTGTGTTATTATAATACCACAGAAATAATATTTTGCAATGATTAAATTTAATCATTTCTATTGATATTATTTAATCTTCTCGCCAGAGCCATTGTATTGATCCTCGTCCCAGACGGCTTTGATGCCTTGCTCGTTAGTACGGATACGGACTACATTGTTTAATTCGTATACAAAAATCTTGCCGTCTCCATGCTGGCCGGTGTAGGCTGCGTTGCGGATGGCTGCCACGGTACGGTCAGCCCAGTCCAGAGAGGATACGACGATCTCGAATTTTATTTTTGGCGTAACCAGAATATCCATTTTGCGGCCGCGGACGGTGCGGGAATATCCCTGGTTGGTTCCACATCCCATGACCTGGGAGATGGTCATACCGTTTACATGAATGACTTTCAGCGCATCCTGTACATCTTCATATTTATCTTCTCGTACGATTGCTTCTACTTTATACATAGGAAATCCCCTTTCTGTTAGTCCAAACCATTGAAGGATGGGTAAGCGTTTTCACCGTGCTGTGATTTGTCCAGACCGATTCGTTCTTCCATTTCGGTAACACGCAATGGAGTAAAGAGCCGGACGATACCGGCGCAGATCAGTGTACCGGCGATGGCGATGGCAATGGTGATCACAATGCTGAGAGCCTGTGCACCCAGAAGATGCCAGTCGCCGTAAACAAGTCCGTTCCAGCGCAGGTTTGAGTTGATGGACTGGTGAGCGAACAGGCCGGTGGCAAGACCGCCCCAGATACCGCCAACACCGTGGCATCCAAACGCATCCAGTGCATCGTCATAGCCGAATTTTGCTTTGACTACAGACATGGTAAAGTAGCAGATCGGGCTGACGCAGATACCGATGATAATGGAAGCCCACAAAGAAACGAATCCGGCTCCCGGTGTAATGGCTACCAGACCCAGAACGGCACCGGTGGAGGCTCCGATTACGGTTGGCTTGCCGGTGACGATAACATCCACTGCCATCCAGGAAAGCAGGGCGAATGCGGCGGAAGTGCCGGTTGTCATAAAGGCATGGGCTGCCAGACCGTTGGCTGCCAGGGCGCTGCCGGCATTGAATCCGAACCATCCAAACCACAAAATGGTGGCACCCAGAATGATAAACGGAATATTGTGGGTGGCGTAAGCCTGTTTTTTATTTTGCTGTTCACTAATTTATATTCCCGGCGGCTGCCAAGAAGCAGTGAAAGAACAAGACCGGAAACACCGGAACTGATATGTACCACATTTCCTCCGGCAAAGTCTACAGAGCCAAGTACTTCCCCAAGGAATCCACCTTTGCCCCATACCATGTGAGCCAATGGATAATATACAACAAAAAGCCACAGCAGTATAAATATGAAGAGAGCCTTGAATCTCATACGGCCGGCAACGGATCCGGTAATCAGTGCCGGAGTGATGATAGCAAACATCATCTGAAAGCCTACGAATACCAGAGCCGGGATCGTCTCGGAATACTGGCTCAGGTCATTCATACCTATTCCCCGCAGAAATGCATTGGTAAAATCTCCGATAATGTGGCCGTGATCTCCGCTGAAACTAAGGGAATATCCAACCAGGATCCACAGGGCGGATGAAAGCCCCATGATAAATAAAGAAGACATCATGGTGTTCAGAACATTTTTGCGTCTTACCAATCCGCCATAAAAGAATGCAAGGCCCGGTGTCATAAAGAAGACCAGGGTACTGCAAAAAAGAATAAAAGTAGTATCGCCTGTATTCATTACTTTTCCTCCATTTCCATTTTAATTATTGATTGATGTCAAAGTATACTTTAATAATAAAAAAAGACGCTCGGAAATACCGAACGCCTTTGTTCGAGACCAATAATAACACAATAGGGTTAGAAATGCAACAAAAAGAAGTAAAAATTTGCGGCGGGGTGGGGAGGAGGGCCGGGGGATGTCTGCAGCACCGAAAAAAGTTTGCGACTCGTGGGCGCTTTCGCTATGACAAACGCGCAGAAGTGTCGACCTGCAAAAGACGCAGGGTCTGACACTTGCGTGTTTGTACCCACTCGCTGCAAGCCTTTTTTCGGTGCAGCAGTCGGCCTCCCCGGAAAATCCCCACCTCCGCCGCAAGTTTTTTGGGGTGTGACAGGTGACCGCTTCAGTTGTTATGTTTTCTATTTCACCTAATGCAATCGTATTAAGTATTTCTTCACGAACTTTTTTCAGTGAGAAATTGTTAGCAAATATTATTCTGCAAAGATTCATCAAGACTATCAAAATCATCGTCACTGACAAGCATAGCGGATACACCTTTTGCAATATTGTTTGCCTTAGTATCCAATTGGTTTTGGAAGTTGTCAATTTTGGTTTTTAATAATTGAGATAATTGGTCATCAGTGTATTCGTCTAATTTATCTACATCAATATCTAAAGCGTTTTCTACAATATTAGCCTCTTTGGAATCCCAATAATCGCTATCACCTAAGATTGTTTGCCAAATCATCAATCTGAGAAGAGCCTTCTTTAACAGAAGAGTTGAATGCGTCCATTGTACTCGCAAAACCTTCTGCCTTTTCAGAAATATTTGATGCTTGATTTAAAAGAGAGTCAATACCTGTAAAAACTAACGATAAGACTTCGCCAATCGCCCATGTGGCAGCCATACTACCAATTGCTACGCCGATTGATTTAATAGCGTTTCCTGCTGCTTTGCCTGCACGCTGGAAGAGAGTCATTGACTGAGAGGATTCTTTGAGATATAACCGATAATTCGTTAAAGTTTTTTCGCTATACTTCGTATCCTGTAAGAAAGAAATGAGGGTTTTATCGGCTAGTTTACTTTGTTTAATAAAGTTATCAAAACCACCATCAAAGGATAAACTATTACTTATAATTGTTGATAAGTTTTTCCCATTCTTCTGATATTTATCAAAGAATTTAGTAACTTCTTCGCTTGCTTCTGCAATCCCTTTTTTGCTTTAAATAAGTCAACAACTATACCAGACCATCCACTATCTTTGTCGTATTGTACTGCCTAAAACGATATGATATAATATAATAAGCAATTGCTTCTGACAATTTTAAACTTATTATACGGGAGGTATTATTATGGTAATGTGGTGTGATATTTGTGGAGCAAAATTGGAAAATGGAGAAACTTTATCTGAGTGTCCAGAATGCTTATGTCCTTTTGAAAACGTTGATAAAAATTCTCCAAGAAAAGAATTTAAATCACCAATACCAGATGGTAATTTGGTAAAGGCTATTTCTACAGATGAAAACTTTATGAAAGCAATGACTGAATTATATGAGAATGATCCAATCGAATACCAACTCAAAATGAGTCAGTTCAAGGCCAATTTGAAACAACAGGAGAGGAGTAAACCAAAGGAAGAGGACAATCGCCCTAAGTGTCCAAACTGCCATTCAACAAACATACAAAAAATCTCAGGAACTAAACGATGGTTTTCTACTGGATTATTCGGTTTGGCAAGTAGCGATATTGGTAAAAGTATGGTTTGTAAGCAGTGTGGTTATAAGTGGTGATTACTCACCAAGAACTTTTTTCCTAAATAATTCAATAATGCGATAACACTCAGCGTTATTAACATCATTGGAATATAATGTACGAACAAGCATATCGGCAATATAATTTTCTCCTTCAAGTTGCTCACAAGTTTGTTCGACAATATTAATATTGTTTTGATACATTTTAACACCTACTTTCTACGAGGAGATTTATTATGAAACTTAATCCAGATTGTGTAAGAGATACACTTTTGTACTTAGAAGAAACATTGACCATAAATTGTAGAGAATATAATTTTAACAGTATAACTCTACATCAATTAACTAAAGAAATGATAGATAAATACAATAAATATACAGAAAATGATATATGGTATACGGTGTACAACCTAAAAGAAATTCATTTTATTGAAGGAAGGATAAATGATGCAGGAAAACATAAAATGATGTTCTGTGATATAGAAAACATTACATGGAATGGACATCAATTTTTAAACACTATAAGACCTACAACGATTTGGGAGGCTACTAAGAGTAAAGCCAAACAAATCGGTGGTATGTCCCTTCATGGATTAAGTATGGTTTCTATGAGCATAATGCAAGGTTTGGCAAGTAATCCAGATTTTATACAGAGCATTGTTAATATGATGAAATAACATCAATTCATTACAATAATTGTAAGTATACTTGGTAATGAAGGATTGATTATAAGCAGCAAAGTAAGTATAAAATAAAGATGTTGTCCAATAAACAGCATCTTTATTTTTTATTCGATATTTGATCCTGATTTGTAATCAACATCATTTTGTGATGGTATTCTAAAAGAGAATTGCGTCTTACCATTATAATTAGATATAGCGAAATCACCTTTAGATATTACATCCATACCAATAAGAACATCAATACCTTGTTCACTAATCTTACTACCCATAACAGACCAATTGGTCATACAACTTCATTGTTTAATACAATATCAATAAAGTATATTGGTAATGTTAATCAATCCTGCAATTGCTCCAATCAAAGCAGGATTAAATCTATAAACACCTTTCATTCATGGTATATTATCACGACCTTTCTGTATATTTTTAGAGAAATCTGTCACATTGGCTACAATTTGGTTTGTTCCCACGAAGAGGACACATCTGACATACCGATACCCTTACGCTGTTTGTTGTAGCGGAAGCGCTCACGGAACACAGAATTTTCCTCCCTCTTATTCTTTCCCTAAAACCACCATTTCCTGACTTGATAGAAAATTTCATTTAATTAAATTGCACTTAATCGGCAAAAATGGTATACTAATGCATAAAGTTATAGAAAATGTGTTGGAGGATGAACATGGCAAAGTATAATGAATCAGCAGAAAATTATTTGGAAACGATCTTGATACTTAGCAAAAAACTTCCGGTGGTGCGCTCTGTGGATATTGCGACGGAACTGGGATTTAAAAAGTCAAGTGTCAGTGTTGCCATGAAAAACCTGAAAGAGAAAGAACATATAACAGTGACGGATGCCGGATTTATCTATCTTACGGATTCTGGCAGACAGATCGCAGAAATGATCTATGAAAGACATGAGATCCTTACCAGCTGTCTCAAGACCCTGGGAGTTGATGCCGCAGTGGCGGAAGAGGATGCCTGCAAGATTGAGCATGTTATCAGTGAAGAGAGTTTCCAGGCCATCAAAGATCATATCAGTAAAATGAAAGATAAGTAACTGTTTACATAGGATTTGCTTTTAGGGTGTTGGCGGTTTTGAAGATCGAATAAGAGAAAGAAGTTTTATTTGCAAGAGATGTAACGCAAGGCGTCATTGAATGCAGTAGAACTTCTTTTTTTATGAAAAATGGGGGCGATTTTCGACAATTTTGCGCATTAGCTATTGTTTGCTTGACGGCTTTGCCAGGGATAAGGTAATATGAAATTGTAACGAAAATATTAGTGCTTGCTGTTTTATTTAAAAAGGTATGAAAAAATATTATGTTTTTGAAATTGAAAAAGATGGGTACAGGTTGATTTTAGACAGATTGCAGGAGATAAGCGATAGATTTTGCTTAGTGGAACCTGTGGCTGATACAGAGGAGTTTCCATGCGAACTTCCGGAACCTAAAAAGACGTTGGAAAAGTACATGATTGAAAGAATATTCGGATTTCTTTCAGTATGAAGATCAGATGGACATTGCTTTTTTTGAAAAGGAACATTGTATTTTATATACGATATCGCACGAAGGAATTGTGGCAGTAGATATGGATTACTGGGGGAATTTCTTTGATAAAATAAAATGCAGGCTAATAAAAATGAATAAGGAGGGACAATAAATGAAAAGAAAACTAGCGATTTTTATGTCTTTTGTCATGCTGTTCAGCACGGCGGTGATCCTGCCGGCAGACAAAGAGCATCCGGCAAAAGCAGAAGAGACTGTCACGGCGTCAGGATATTGGACGGATGTGGCAGAACCATTCCAAACCAAGGATGCAAGTGGTAATGTTTTGGGAGACTCAAGAGACAACCCGATCCTGATCGAATCTGCGGAACAGCTTGCCTATCTGGCAAAGGAGATCAATGAGGGAACGAAGGAAAATAATATTTCCAGAGGAAAGTATTATCGTCTGGAAAAGAATATTGATCTGTCCGGAAAATACTATGGACAGGAATTTCAGGGATCCTTTAACGGAAACGGAAAGGTGATCCAGGGACTGACGGTAGATGAAACCAAGACGAAAAAGACAGCCGGATTTTTTGGTGATGTGTATGCCATAGAGAAGGGCTGCGGATTACTTGAGGGTATAACAATTCTGGGTGCGGATATAAAAGGAACCTATTGTTATAAGCCGGAAGGTGGATCAGGAAATGACAAGATTGATTCCACCGGTTATGGTGCGATTCTGGCGGCCTCCGTTTTTGGAAACGATAAAGAGAATGCGATGGCAGAGGTTGTAAGCTGCCGGGTACAGGGAAAACTGGTATTTGAAGGAGATTGGGCTGACGGCGATGGAGAGACCACGGTAGGAGGTATCGCTGGTTATACCAGTTATGCCTATATGAGTGAATGCACAGCCCAGGTTAATATTTATGGAGATGGCCGTATGGGTGGATTTATTGCCGTAGCAGGAAATAAGTCCCAGTTTATTAGCTGCCGGGCAATGGGTGTAGTTGACGGTGCCTGGGGCGTTGGTGGATTCGTAGGAGAAGCCTGGGAAGAAAGCACTTTTAAGTATTGCTGTGCCAATGTGACAGTGTATGCGTATGACTGGAATTCAGGCGGCTTTGCAGGATATGCCAATGAAATGCCCCAGATGCTGGGGTGTGTGGCTTCGGGAAATGTAGCCAGTAACTGCGTGAATGGAGAAAAATACTGGAGTCCACAGAGTGGTGGATTTATAGGATATTGTAATGGAACGGTTGAAAACTGTTATGCACTGGGAAAGGTTTCCTGTATCAATGAACAATATCCGGCAGCTGGTTTTGCGGGTGTTAATGTGGATGGTGGAACCATTAAAAACAGTTACTATAACAGTGGTCAGCCTTCTTATTGCAGTGGTGTTAATGATAATCGGACAGGAGACAGCAGCACCTGTGAAGTGACTGAGAAAGATCTGACAGAGTTAAACAAGGAACTGCACGAAAACATTGGGTATGCTTACTCGACAAAATGGGAAAACATATCATTGGCAGAGGGATGTGCAGAAGGATATACCGGAGACATAAAGTGTGCTTATGATTCGGAATTGGTGGCAGCAGGTCAGGTGTACCAGCTGAAAGCACATTCTTGGGACGAAGGCGTCATCACAACACAGCCTCAGCCGGGCAAGGAAGGTGTCAGAACATTTACCTGCCGGGGATGTCATAAGATAAGAACGGAAAAAATAAAAGCGCTGCCAACAACACCGCCGACAGCGACCCCGACTGTAACACCAACGGTGAAACCTACCGTGAAGCCGACAGTCAAACCAACAGTAACACCAACAGTAACACCGGCTCTGCAGAAGAGCACCAAAGTTACTGTCAGTCAAAAACTGACCCAGACAGTGAAATCCGCAAAGACAACCAATGGTCTTCGTTGGAATCCGGTTAAAAAGGCGGATGGCTATATCATTTATGCATCTCTGTGTAATGAAAAGGGAAAAGAGCGGAAGTTAAAAAAGGTTGCAGAGATCAAAAACGGCGACACAACATCCTACATTCACCGAGGATGCAAGAAAAATACATGGTATAAATATAAGATCGTAGCCTATCGTAAGAAAGGCAAGAAGAAGGTTAAGATCAACAAATCACTGGAACTTCATTCTCTGACAAAGGGCAGTCGTGTTTATGCCAACCCGTCTGCCGTTAAGGTTTACAGTGGAAGTAAACTGACCATGAAAATAGGTGAGATGAAGAAAATCCATGCAAGAGTGATCCTTCCGGAAGGTAAAAAGACCAAATGGCATACGAAGAAACTTCGTTATATTGTGGATAAACCTTCTATTTTAACTGTATCCTCAAAAGGTAAGATCAAGGTGAAGAAAAAAGGAAGTGCCGTAATCTATGTGGTTGCACAGAACGGAATCAGTGCAGAAATAGAGGTAAAAGCGGTGGCTAAAAAATAAACTAGAAAAAATAAAAAAAACAGTTGACAAATTCACACAACAAGGGTATTATAATAAATGCGTTGTGCGAATAGCTCAGCTGGATAGAGCACTTGGCTACGGACCAAGGTGTCGGGGGTTCGAAT
>ERZ825324.3920-NODE-3920-length-13094-cov-3.270343_pt1 | contig 13094 bp, 10 predicted proteins | sample MGYA00519859_ERZ825324 | MGnify/ENA primary metagenome ERZ825324 (study PRJEB31778, sample SAMEA3449198) | human gut metagenome | biome: human gut; feature: human-associated habitat; material: faeces | place: United Kingdom | collected 2010/2012 ... | reverse complement strand
AATATGACCACAAAGAGATGAGAAAGGACTGCCAGAGCAACATGGTAGTCCTTTCGTTACTGTTCACTGGTAATATTCCGCGAGGTGTTTTTTGCGAGTGAAAGTCACAGTAACATCCTTTCTGGTGAGTATCCGCTGATTACAGTGAGCGTTTCCTTTTGTGCAATAATATGAAGTAGGAAAAATGTGATTTTTTCATAAGAATGCGTCCGCAGGCAGAGATTTTAAAAATCTGAAAGTCTTAAAATTGTATGAAATCGGCAGAGGCTTAGTTGACAAGTTTTCGATACTCTGCAATAATAGGGAATTGAAAAAATGACATTGTTAAAAAGAAAAAAGATATTCCATATAGCAGGAGGGAATATATTATGAAGAAACGTTATTTAATACTGGCAGGTCTGTTGGTAATGACAGTGGCAGCTGCCGGATGTGGTAAGAAAAAGACAACAGAGACAGCACCTGTAGAGGTAACAGCTACCCCGACTCCTGAAGTAACCAAGGCAGTCGATATGGTGGATATGCAGCAGACAGCAGATGAAGACATAAAGAATGTAATGGGGGAGAAAACTTCCACAGCATCTAAGATTGTGTTTGTAAATAATACAGGGGATGACATCCAGTCACTCTATATCCGGACTCATGTGGATGAAGACAGTGAGGATTATGATGCAGACGAGGATGGAGGATGGGGAGATGATCTCATCAATGGAATGTTTACCCTGACAGATAAGGACAAGGCACTATATTATATGCAGACTGCAAATACACAGACATCAGGTACACAGACATCAGGTACACAGACATCAGATACGCAGACAACATCCAACAAGAGTACAGCTTCCTATGATATCCGTATTGCATATACTGATGAGGACACGAATGAATGCTTTTTCCGCGATATTCCGCTTGGAACAATTTCGCAGATTACGTTATGTATGGATGGCACAGATGATGATGCGATCCCATATGCAAAATATCTGACAGGTACATCAACAAAAGAAGTATCCACGCTTGATGCGGTAAAGGAACGTCTTGGAATTACAGATGACAGTGAGTCTGAATCAGATTCCACAGACGACAGTGATAAGAATTCTGCAGATGATTCTGATTCCACAGATAGTAACAACAGTTCTGATCAGAATAATAACAGTGGCAATGGAACCGGGGATAGTTCAGATGATCCGGGCAATGGGGGAAACTCAGACAATCCGGGTACTAATGATGATCCGGGCAGTAACGATGATCCGGGAAATGGCGGCGATATGATTTCCACAGCAGAACAGTATATCGGTCAGTCTCTGGATGCACTGGAAGGCGCATGCGGTTCTCCACAGGGCAGCAGCTATGAGGATGATCCTGAGACAGGTAAAACAGGATTCCATTATTACAGCAATTTCACAGTTTCTACAACAGTTGATGAAAATGGTAATGAAATTGTTGCCGGAATATGGTAGAATAGAACTACGAATGTAACAGAGGAGGTATTCCGATCCTCTGTTACCTGCGATAAAATTAATTTCAGGAGACAGTTACTATGAAACGTGTATTATTAAAATTAAGCGGTGAAGCCCTTGCCGGTGAGAAGAAGACCGGATTTGACGAGGCGACTGTTATTGAAGTTGCAAAGCAGATCAGGACAATTGCTGAGGAAGGACTGGAAATCGGCATCGTGATCGGCGGAGGTAATTTCTGGAGAGGACGCACCAGTGAGACTATCGACAGGAATAAGGCTGATCAGATTGGTATGCTTGCAACAGTTATGAACTGTATTTATGTATCTGATATCTGCAGATACCTTGGATTAAAGACAGAAATCTTTACACCATTTGTATGCGGTGCATTTACAAGCCTTTACTCTAAGGATGCAGTGGAAGCAAGCTTTGCACAGGGCAAGATCGTATTCTTTGCAGGCGGTACAGGACATCCTTACTTCTCCACAGATACAGCCACTGTACTTCGCGCAGTAGAAATCGAAGCAGAAGCAATCCTTCTTGCAAAAGCTGTTGACGGAATTTATGACAGTGATCCGAAGACAAACCCGAATGCAGTAAAATATGATGAAATTTCCATTGAAGAAGTAGTTGCAAAGAAACTGGCAGCTATGGATCTGACAGCATCGATCATGTGTATGGAACAGAAGATGCCGATGCTGGTATTTGCACTGGATGAAAAAGACAGCATCATCAATGCAGTACATGGCAAATTTGTCGGAACTAAGGTTACTGTATAAGTAAGGCTTATAAGTCAGTTTACAGAGAAAGTGTAATATAAAAACTATAAAAAGAGGGAGACGAACCTAATGGATGAGAGAATTCAGAAATATGAAGAGAAGATGAAAAAGACATTGGCAAGCCTTGAGAGCGAACTGGTTACAATTCGTGCAGGACGTGCGAACCCGCATATCCTTGACAAACTCGCCGTAGATTATTACGGAGCTCCGACACCTCTTCAGCAGGTGGCAAATATCACTGTCCCGGAAGCTCGTATGATCCAGATCCAGCCATGGGAAAGCAGCCTGATCAAAGGAATTGAGAAAGCAATCCTTACCTCTGACCTTGGATTAAATCCAAGCAACGATGGTAAAGTAATCCGCCTTGTATTCCCGGAACTTACAGAGGAACGCCGTAAGGAACTGGTTAAAGATGTCAAGAAAAAAGGCGAAGCAGCCAAAGTAGCAGTCCGCAACATTCGTCGTGATGCAAATGATGCATTTAAGAAACTTGCAAAACAGGATGTATCTGAGGATGAGATTAAAGAACTTGAGGAGAAAATCCAGAAGAGCACAGATAAATATATCAAAGAAGTTGATGCGGCAGTGGATGCAAAGAGCAAAGAAATCATGACCGTATAAGGGAAACGAAAAGGAGAGCTCCATGAATGCGGGCTCTCTTTTTATCTGAATGAGATAATGGACCGGAAACTGCGGTTCATTATGATGAGACAGTAAGGTTAAAGGAATAACAGGATAAGAAAAGGAAACAAGAGTATGAATGTACCAAATCATATTGCCATTATTCTGGATGGTAATGGACGCTGGGCGAAGGCAAAGGGAATGCCCAGAAGCTACGGACATGTGAAGGGCTGTGCAAATCTGGAAACAGTCTGTGACTATATGAAGGAGCTGGGAGTTAAATATGTGACTGTATATGCTTTTTCCACAGAGAACTGGAAACGTTCCAAAGATGAGGTGGACGGTCTGATGAAACTGTTCCGAAGTTATCTGAAAAAATGTATTAAACTGGCAGATAAGAACAAAATGCGTGTCCGGGTGATCGGAGAGGTTTCGGCATTTGATCAGGATATTCAGGAAAGTATTGCACGTCTGGAACAATATTCTCAGAAATATGATGAAATCTATTTCCAAATCGCATTGAACTACGGCAGCAGAGATGAGATCATAAGAGGTATCCGCAAACTTGCTCAGGATGCTGCAGATGGAAAAGTAAAGCCGGAAGAAATTGATGAGCATGTTTTTGACAATTACCTGGATACGGCAGGAATCCCTGATCCGGATCTGATGATCCGCACAAGCGGTGAATTGAGACTTTCCAATTTTCTGTTATGGCAGATGGCTTATACAGAATTTTATTTCACAGATGTGGCATGGCCGGATTTTAATAAAGCAGAGTTGATTAAGGCTATTGAGAAATATAATCAGAGAGACAGAAGATACGGCGGAGTTAAGGAGGAGTAAAGAATGTTTAAGACAAGACTCTTAAGCGGAATCCTGCTTGTGATTATTGCGCTTGCTACTATCATCAGCGGTGATTATGTGCTGTTTTTCACACTTCTTGCGGTTTCTCTCATTGGAATGAGAGAATTGTACAGAGCAATGAAGGTGCAGGATGAGAAGATAAATCTGCTGGCAGCAGCAGGCTATTTAGGCGCAGTATTATATTATCTGGCAGTACTGCTTGATTTTGAGAGGTATGGAGTGCTGGCAATCATTTTCGGACTTGTGCTGCTCATGTTTGTATACGTGTTCACTTATCCAACCTATGAGGCAGGGCAGGTAATGCCTGCACTGTTTGGTATTGTGTATGTGGCAGTTATGCTGTCGTTTATTTATCTTACCAGAGAGCTTCCCGGTGGAAAGTTCCACGTATGGCTGATCTTTCTGTGCTCATGGGGATGTGATACCTGCGCATATTGTGTGGGAATGCTGATCGGTAAACATAAAATGGCACCTGTCCTCAGCCCTAAGAAATCTGTGGAGGGAGCTGTGGGTGGTGTGGCAGGAGCTGCACTTCTTGGTGTGATCTATGCAGCAGCCACTCAGGGACCGATGCTGGAATATGCTGTGATCTGTGCAATCGGAGCGCTGATCTCCATGGTAGGCGATCTGGCTGCATCTGCGATCAAGAGAAATCAGGGGATTAAAGATTATGGAAAATTAATTCCGGGACATGGAGGAATCCTTGACAGATTTGACAGTGTGATCTTCACAGCACCGGTTATTTATTTCCTTTCTCTTGTGATGATTGAGATCTAGAGCGTGTCTGAAAAATCATTCCCGCAATCTGCACGCCCCACTTTGCGGGATATTTCACCCGAATTCAGTTGCCGTAGCCCGCTACGGCGCCCTCATCCGGGCAAAATATCCCACAAATTGTGACGCACATCTTGCAGAAAGCCTTTTTCAGACGCGCTCTAACGGAGCATATATTCTTCTGATATACATGTTTACAGTATTTTCTGATATGAGAACTGTCAGGTCAGAAGTAATTTTATAAAATTGTTGTATAAGTATTGAAATGAGGTACAAGATGAAAAAAGTAGCAGTCTTAGGTTCTACAGGTTCGATCGGAACACAGACACTGGATGTGGTACGTGCAAATGATGACCTGGAAGTAGTTGGTCTTGCAGCAGGCAGCAATGTAGAAATGCTGGAGAAGCAGATACGTGAATTTCATCCCAGACTTGTTGCAGTCTGGAAAGAAGAGGCAGCCAGAGATCTGGCAGTACGTGTGCAGGATCTGGATGTAAAAATCGTAAGCCAGATGGGTGGTCTTATCGAACTTGCCAGAATGGAAGAATCAGACATTCTGGTGACCGCTATCGTAGGAATGATAGGAATCAGACCAACTATGGAAGCAATCCTTGCAGGTAAGGATATTGCTCTGGCAAATAAGGAAACACTGGTAACAGCCGGACATCTGATCATGCCGTTGGCAAAGCAGTTCGGTGTGCAGATCCTGCCTGTAGACAGCGAGCACAGTGCTATTTTCCAGGCACTTCATGGAGAGAAAAGAGAGCAGATACATAAACTGCTCATCACTGCATCCGGCGGTCCTTTCCGCGGAAAGAAAACAGCAGATCTGGAGAAGGTGACTCTGGAGGATACGCTGAAGCATCCGAACTGGGTAATGGGACAGAAGATTACAGTGGATTCTGCAACTCTGGTAAATAAAGGTCTGGAAGTTATGGAAGCCAGATGGCTTTTTGATGTAGATCTGGATCATATTCAGGTTGTGGTTCAGCCGCAGAGTATTATCCACTCTATGGTGGAATTCGAGGACGGTGCAGTGATGGCACAGCTTGGAACACCGGATATGAGACTTCCGATACAGTATGCATTATGCTACCCGGACAGAAGATTTTTAAAAGGCGACAGACTGGATTTTCATATGTTGAAGCAGATCACCTTTGAGGAGCCGGACAGGAAAACTTTTAAAGGTCTTCCAATGGCGGTGGAAGCGGCAAGGGCAGGCGGCAGTATGCCAACCGTTTTTAATGCTGCAAATGAGCTGGCAGTCCGCAAATTCCTTCAGAAAAAAATCAGCTTTCTGGATATTTACGAGATTATCGGGCAGTCTATGAGCAGACATACAGCAGTAAAGGATCCGGACCTGGATCAGATTCTGGAGATTGAGAAAGAAACTTATCGTTGGATTGAAAGCAGGTGGTAGATTGAAAATTATTATTGCAATTGTCATATTCAGTGCAATCATTCTCTTTCATGAGCTGGGACATTTTCTTTTTGCAAAGCTGAATAAGATCGTGGTCACAGAATTCTCTTTGGGAATGGGACCAAGACTTTACAGTTTTGAGAAAGGAGATACCAGATATTCACTGAAACTTCTTCCTATCGGTGGCTCCTGTGCCATGCTGGGGGAGGATACGGACATAGAGAATGAACCGGGAACTTTTAACAGTGCGTCTGTGTGGGGCAGGATTTCTGTAGTTGCCGCAGGACCGGTATTTAACTTTATCATGGCATTTGTATTGTCTGTGATCATTGTAGGTGCTGTAGGATATGAACCATCCAGAGTTCTTTCCGTAAAGGAAGGTTCTGCGGCTGAGGCGGCAGGACTGAAAGAGGGAGATATTATTACCGGTTATCAGGGATATCACATTGATCTGGGAAAAGATCTCTATGTATATTCCTATCTGAACCAGCTGAAAGAGGGAGATACCATTAACCTGACTGTTAAGCGTGATGGAAAGAAGATGGACATTTCCTATAAGTCGGATACAAATGTGAGATACCTTCTGGGCTGCAATTTCAACGGGGATGATACTTCTGCCATGACAGTGGAATCTGTAATGGATGGAATGCCGTTGCAGGAAGCAGGGATTCAGCAGGGAGATGTGATCACATCCATTAATGGAGTGAAGATTACAAATGCAGCAGATTACCAGAAATATATTCAGGAGAATCCGCTGACAGAAAAGTCTGTAAAGATTACCTATTCCAGGGACGGACAGGAATATGATATTACGGTTACACCAAAAGAATACCGTACGGCAGAATCAGGATTTACCTACAATATGTATTCTGAAAAAGCAAAAGGGCTGAATGTAGTCAAATATGGTGCCGTAGAAGTAAAATATATGGTACGTACAACGATTCTCAGCCTGAAAGAGCTGGTCAGCGGAAAGCTTGGAATGAAAGATCTGAGTGGTCCGGTCGGAATTGTGGATGCAATCGGAACTACGTATGAGGAAAGCAAAAGCGAAGGAACCATGATCCTGTGGATGAATATGCTTAATCTGGCAGTTCTGCTCTCTGCAAACCTTGGAGTTATGAACCTCCTTCCGTTTCCGGCACTGGACGGTGGACGGCTGGTATTCCTTGTCATAGAGGCAATCCGCAGAAAACCGATTAACAGACAGGTGGAGGGCGGCATCCATTTCGCAGGGCTGATGCTGTTGATGGCGCTGATGGTATTTGTTATGTATAACGATATTGTTAAGCTGATCTGATCATCTGGCATACCAGTGTGGGTTTGAAAAAATCTCCCATAAAATGTGACGCATATCTTGCGTAAAGTTTAAACACACTTTAGAACCAATGTAATGTATATGATTAAAAAGACAGATATCTTGAAAGAAAATAGAGAGTCTGTCTTTTTTTGACGAAAATTTGACGATTTATCTGGATTTTCACAGTTCGATTTGATATATTAAAATTGTCCTGAAGGTTTAAGCGACAGATATATGTATTACACAAATCTGTTACAGAGGATTAACAGTGAAAGTATTTTGACCGCAGTTTCGGGAAAGTGTGTGTATAATGTAACCCAACAAAAGACAAACAGAAAAATGTGGGGTGAAAGGAGATGTTTATGAGAAAGAAAAATGAAATCACGGAGTATGTAGCTGCTGCTCTTATATTTGTGTGTGCGGTAGCAGTAAGTCTGGGCATATTTCTGGTATGCACGCAGAATTCTATTGAGCGTAACTCGCAGAAAGTAATTAAGACGAATGTTTCCAGACAGAGTGAACATATTAAAGCAATTTTGGATATTCATTATGGATATCTGAGGGGTATAGCAAAAGAGATTGGAAAATCCGAAGAACTTGTGTCGGATGAAAATATGGAAATGTTAATATCACTTGAAGAGGAAACTGCTTTAGAGCGTACAGCACTGATTGAAGCAGATGGTACGGCTCATTATGATAACGGAGCAGAGAAGAATGTATCTTCGAGGAGATATTTTAAGGAAGGAATGGAGGGAAAAGAAACACTAAGCGATCCACTGGAGAGCAGCGTGGATCAGGAAACCAGAGTGATTTTGAGTGTTCCGGTCTACCAGAATGGAAAGGTGGTAGCAGTACTAGGTGGTTCTTACAATGTAACTGCATTAAGCCGTATGCTGTTTAACGATTTCTTTGAAGATGTAGGATATACACTGATTACTACCAGTGATGGTGAGATTATTGCGTATGATGGTGATTTTGCCTATCATGAGATTGAATATGGCGATAACTTCTTTGGATTTTATGATGATCAGACACTTATTTTTGATTCGTCCCTGACAGAAGTGAAAAAAGATTTTACAGTGGGTGCCGATGGACTGATGAAAATAAGAATTGGAAATGATTATAATTCAGACCGTTATCTGGCCTATACAGATATGGGATTGAATGACTGGATGATTTGTTATGTTATCCCTGTTTCTGAAGCGCAGAAATCTTATAACTTTGTACGAAGATATGAACTGATTTTTACAATCGGGTTTTGTGTTATGGTAAGCATGTTGTTCCTTTGGGGATTTGTTAAGAACAGATCAAAGGATAAACAGCTTATTCAGGCAGCCGAGACAGATGCACTGACCAGCGCGTACAATAAGAGAAGTACAGAAGAACGGATCCATAATGTTCTGCAGGAACACCCGCAGGAACCGGGAACTTTTGTGATCATGGATGTGGATCATTTTAAGGAAGTAAATGATATATATGGACACATTACAGGGGACAAAGTCCTGCACAAATTTGGTGAAGTGCTTCATGAACATTTTCGTGAAGGAGATATTGTTGGCAGGATTGGTGGTGATGAATTTGTAGTATTTATGAGAAAAACGGACAGCAGAGAAGTGGCTGTTTCCAGAATCGAAAGTTTGATAAAAAAAGTTAAAGAATTAACATTTCCGGAAATGAATGGAAAGAATATTACCATTAGTGCCGGAATGGCATTTGCTCCGGAACATGGAACAGGATATCTTGATCTGTATAAAAATGCAGATACTGCATTATATAAGACAAAACAGAATGGCAGAGATGGGTATAATATTTACGAAGAAGAAAAAAGATAAAGGAGGGAGAAAAAGGTTATGCCTATTGGAATAATTATCAATGCATTATCCATAGTTATCGGCGGAATCCTGGGGGCTCTTGTGGGGCACAAATTAAGTCCGAAATTCAAAGAGGATATTACCCTTGTATTCGGGGTATGTTCTATGGGAATGGGAATCAGCACCATCGGTCTGATGGAAAATATGCCGGCGGTTATTTTTTCTGTTGTGATCGGTACGGGAATCGGACTTGCGATTCATCTTGGAGAAAAGATCAATGCCGGTGCCGGTGTTATGCAGCGTGTGATCGGCAAATTTATCAAGAATTCAAATTCAGAGCTTTCTGAGGATGAGTTTATGAATACACTGGTGACGATCATCGTATTATTCTGTGCAAGCGGAACAGGAATCTATGGCTCTATCGTATCCGGAATGAGCGGGGATCATTCAGTGCTGATCTCCAAATCTATTCTGGATTTATTTACAGCAGCTATTTTTGCCTGCAGCCTGGGAATGGTAGTGTGTATGATCGCCATTCCGCAGGTGATTATTTTCCTGATCCTGTTCTTTGCAGCAACGGCGATTTTTCCGCTGACTACGCCGGGCATGATCAATGACTTTAAAGCCTGTGGCGGGTTTCTGATGCTTGCAACCGGTTTTCGTATGGTGAAGCTGAAGAACTTCCCAACTGCGGACATGATACCGGCGATGGTGCTGATCATGCCTATGTCATGCTTTTGGGTGAATTATATATTGCCGTTAGTATCATAAGTTAAGTTGGCAGATTTTCATTTCTGAGTTCAGAAACGGAGATCTGCTTCTTTTTAGGTCAATTACAATCAAAATTATAGATGACTGTAATGGCGCTTATAAAAAACTAACCAATAGTTAATAGAAAATTTCTTCCTGATATTGTATTGTAAATATATAATAAATCTGAAAAAAATATCAGGTGTATCAAAAGTATTTCCTGATATTTGCCTGAAACTATAATGGCACATCAAGAGAGGAGGAGATTTTTATGAGTATGAAAAATCGATTTGCAGGAAAATGTAGAAGTTATCTGGTATTTTTTCTTCTGGCGGCAGTTGCAGTACTTTTATTTTTTCCAAGGGTAGCATCGGCTGCTGCCAAGCCAACTGCCAAACAGCTTAAAGTAACCTACAGAGGATTCGAATATGACAATGATACAGCAAAGTTATATCTGAAGCTGAGTCTGAAAAATACTTCGAGTTACACGATTACAAAAGTGAAGATGGGATATGAGATACCTATTATGGAGGATGGAACCATAACCCAGACCTTCAGTGTAACGATCAATCCCGGAAAGACAGTGAATAAGACGGTTTATATTGGAAAAATGACTCAGCAGCCATATAAAGCGCCGAAGGTAAAATGCTTATCGTTCTGGTATAAGTCAGCGACACCTAAGCTAAACCAGCTCAAAGTCAGCTACAAGGGATATGAGTACAATCCGAACACAGGAGAGCTGTATATAACTGCCCGTATGCAGAACACTTCCAGTTATACGATTACAAAGGTAACGATGTATTTTGAGATACCACTGGATGAAACTGCAACACCGACCAAAACCTACAATGTAAATATTCCGGCCGGAAAGACAAAAAATTACAGGTTCAAAATTGGAATGATGACAGATGCTCCGGATGGAAAGGTACTGGTGAAATGTAAGAAATTCTGGTATAAGAAATAACAAATGAAATTGTGATATCAGACAGGCAGTCATTGTGAGATACTCTAAACAGTACCACAATGGCTGCTGTTTTGTTATGCTTAGGAAATTACGTCGGAATTGTTATAATTAGGTATATTTTAGCATAAATAATTCCTGTCTGAAATAAAAATTGCTGTTATTATTTCTGGCTTAGTCGGGCTCGAAGTGGCAGTAACTCCTGCTTTACGTTACAAATGTTTCATGTTATCATTATCTAAAATCAGGGAAGCTGTTTTTCGGGGAATTTTTTAACCGAATGCGGATTGCGAATATCCGTTTGACTTGCAAAATCTGGTAATGAAGGAGGATGAAAAATATGCGGAACAGAAAGAAACTGCCAATTGGAATAGATAGTTTTGAAAAAATAATCCGGCATAATTTTTACTATGTGGATAAAACAGAAATGATAACAGAACTTCTTCATAACTGGGGAGAAGTGAATCTGTTTACACGTCCTCGCCGTTTTGGAAAATCTCTGAATATGAATATGCTGCAGTCATTTCTGGAAATCGGATGTGATAAATCGCTGTTTAATGGACTGAAGGTATCCCGTGAAAAAGAACTGTGTGAAGAATATATGGGAAAGTTTCCGGTAATTTCGCTTACATTGAAGAATGTGGAGGGATTAAATTTTGAGTCAGCCCGGAAATCGCTGAAGAATACTCTGGGAATGGAGGCGTGGAGACTTAGTGCTCTGGCAGAGAGCAGCCGCCTTACAGAGGAAGAAAAAAACTCTTATAAAGCATTGACTGTCGTTGATGATCATGGCGATTTCAAAATGTCTGATGCCACAATGGAGAAGGCGCTGCTTATATTAACTGTATTACTGGAGAAACATTATGGAAAAAAAGCGGTTCTTTTGATTGATGAGTATGATGTGCCATTAGATAAAGCGTTCCAGTATGGATATTATGACGAGATGGTATCTTTGATCAGAAACATGTTTGGAAATGTTTTGAAGACAAATTCGAGCCTGTTTTTTGCAGTACTTACGGGATGCCTGAGAATTGCGAAGGAAAGCATTTTTACAGGATTAAACAATTTTAATGTTTTTTCGATTACGAGTGTACAGTTTGATGAGTTCTTTGGATTTACAGATGATGAGGTCGCAGAAATGCTGAAATATTTTGGGCTTTCTGACTACCATGAAACAATCAGGGAATGGTATGATGGTTATCAGTTTGGAAAGAAAGCAGTGTATTGTCCCTGGGACGTGATCAGTTATTGCAGAAATTTATGTGCAGATCCTGATGCGATACCAGAAGATTTCTGGTCTAATACCAGCAGCAACAGCATTGTGAGTCGTTTTATAGATAAAGCGAATAAACAGACGAGAGATGAAATCGAAAACCTGATTTCGGGAGAAACGGTTATAAAAGAAATAAAACAGGAACTGACATATAATGAACTGGATAAATCCATTGAGAATCTTTGGAGTATACTTTTTACAACAGGGTATTTAACACAACGTGAAAGAATAGACGGCAGAAAGTTACGTCTGGCAATTCCTAACAGAGAAATTAAAGAATTGTTTGAACTTCAGATCAGGGAATGGTTTCAGGAAAAGTCATCTGAGGATGTAAAGAAGCTTGATAAATTATGCATGGCTTTTCCAGATGGAGATGCAGAAACGATAGAAGATTTGTTTAACGACTATTTATGGAATACAATCAGTATTCGGGATACGGCAGTTAAGGGAAGAAAAGAAAATTTTTATCATGGAATTCTACTTGGAATCCTTGGATTTCAACGCATCATACATTTTCTGATGCTCCTCGATCAATCTTGGATAAATAGAATCATCTTTCAGATATTCCACGCGATAACGATACATCTGCTCTCTCAGATTGTTCAGCAGCTGCTGCAATTTCGGATTATTGGATGCTTTATACAAAATCTCATGAAACTTCACATCAGCTTTTGCCATCTCTACGAACTGGCCACTTCTTGTTTTTGCTTCAAAATCTTCCATGGCTACTTTCAGTTCCTGCAATGCTGCCGGTGTGATCTTTTCACAGGAAAGACGGACTGCCAGTCCTTCCAGTGAAAGACGGATCTCCAGTACGTCTTCCATATCTTTTTCTGTCATCTTAGCCACTTCCGCACCTTTTCTCGGAATGGTAACAGCCAGGCCTTCCTGCTCCAGCATGCGGATAGCCTCACGGATCGGTGTTCGGCTTACGCCCAGTTTGGATGCAAGCTGTAATTCCATCAGACGCTCGCCCGGTTTGAGATCACCTTTCAAAATCGCTCCGCGCAATGTCTGGAACACGACATCACGAAGCGGCAGATAAGCATCCATCTGTAATTCCAAATTATCTGTCATAGTCTGTTTCCCCCTC
>ERZ825324.3908-NODE-3908-length-13131-cov-7.012313_pt1 | contig 13131 bp, 7 predicted proteins | sample MGYA00519859_ERZ825324 | MGnify/ENA primary metagenome ERZ825324 (study PRJEB31778, sample SAMEA3449198) | human gut metagenome | biome: human gut; feature: human-associated habitat; material: faeces | place: United Kingdom | collected 2010/2012 ... | reverse complement strand
CCGCTTCAACAAGATGCAGGGCTGCATCGACAGCTACAAGCAGTTCATGAACATCAAAAAGCATATGCGGGACGAAAAGACCGGCCTGTACTACCACGGCTACGACGAGAGCCGCCAGATGTACTGGGCTGACCCCGTGACCGGCTGCAGCCCCAACTTCTGGCTGCGGGCCATGGGCTGGTTCATGGTGGCCATGGTGGACACGCTGGAGCGGATGGACGAGCAGCTGTACAACGAGTACCGCGGCATCATGGCCATGCTCAAGCAGACCATCGAGGACGTGCACAAGTTCCAGGACGAGGAGACCGGCATGTTCTGGCAGGTGATGGACCACCCCGGCGTGGAGGGCAACTATCTGGAGACCAGCGGCACTGCCCTGTTTGCCTACGCGGTGCTCAAGGGCGTGCGCCTGGGCTACCTGCCCAAACGGATGGCAGCCTGGGCTGAAAAGGCCTTCTACGGCACCTGCGACAAGTACCTGTCCAAGAACCCCGACGGCAGCCTGCAGCTGGGCGGCATCTGCCTGGTGGCCGGTCTGGGCGGCAAGGACCACCGCGACGGCTCTCTGGCCTACTACTTCAGCGAGCCGGTGGTGTGCAACGACGCCAAGGGCGTCGGCCCGCTGGTGCTGGCCTACACCGAAATGATTGCCCGCAAGAACTGATCCTTCTGCGCGGCATTCCCTGTTTTTCCTGCGGCGTCTGCTTTTTGCAGACGCCGCTTTTTTGCGCAAAAAGGGGACGGGCAGCGTCCTGCGCTGCCCGTCCCCGGGGTTCTTTTTTATAAAGCCTTACTGTGCCTTTGCCAGAGCCTGTGCCACAGCCTCACGGAAGCCGTCGGAGGTCATGGTAGCGCCGGAAGCGCCGTCGATCTCTGCGCTGTTGGCAGCAATGGCGTTCTGGATCAGCTTGTCCAGAGCCGGTGCGCCAATGTCAGAGGACTCGGCATGGGAGTTGACCACGATGTCCGAGATCTTGCCGTCGGTGATGGTCACGGTCACTTCCATGTCGCCGCCGCGGCCCTTGCCGGTGCCGGTGTAGCTGCCGTCCTTATAGACGGTGTCGGATGCCACGATGCCGTTCTCGTCCTTTGCCAGGTCGGCCAGCTCATCACGGCTGGTCAGAGCCTCGCCGGAAGCGGTGGCCTTGGCCATGGTCTTGCCCAGCAGGTAGCCCCAGATCACGCAGCGGCCGTTGGAGTTGCCGGCCATGTTGATGGGGTAGTCGATGGCGTACAGGTCACCGGAGGTGTTGCCGGTGGCGTACAGACCCTCGATGGGCTTTTTCTCGTCGTCCAGGACCTGCAGGTCGGTGTTGACCGACAGGCCGCCCACGACAGCCAGCAGGGCAACGCCCACCTTGGCAGCGTAGAACGGAGCCTTGACCACCGGGTACAGGAAGTCGGCCGGCTTGTGGAAGTCATCGTCGGCGCCCTTGGTGACCAGCTCGTTGTAGCGGTCGATGGTCTCCTGCAGAACATCTGCGGGTGCGCCGATCAGAGCGGCCAGCTCCTCGATGCTGTCTGCCTTGACGGTGTTGCCCACGGCGATGTCGCTCTCCACGATGGAGGTCACATCGTCATCGGTGAACTCCTGGCCGATGGCTGCGCTCATGGTGTCCCAGAACATGCCGCCGCCGGTGCCGTTCTCCAGAGACATGCGGTTGTACTTGCCGTAGTCTGCATCAAAGATGGACCATGCAACGTTGCCGGTCTGGTGCATGACATTCATGCTCTTGCCCTGCACCCAGGTGCCCTCGTTCATGAAACGGTGGCCTTCCTGGTTGACGAAGGGGAAGCAGCCGTGGAACATGGAGCATGCCTGCGGATGCAGCATCAGCGGGAACGGACCATCCTGCATGTGTGCACCGACCCACAGGCCCATCTTGTGGCCGTCGCCGGTGGAGAAGCCTGCGGGGCCGTGCTCGCAGCGCTGCACACGCTTGATGTTCTCGTCGCAGTAGTAGTCGGTCATCTCGGTATCCTCGTGGATGCCGCCGGTGGCCAGGATGACGCCCTTGGTGGCACGGAACAGCCACAGCTCGCCGTCACGCTGTGCGAACACGCCGGTCACGCGGCCGTCCTCCACCAGCAGCTCCTGAGCCTTGGTGTTGAAGAAGTAGGTGGCGGGGTGCTCGTACTTTTCTGCGTTCTGGCTGTCCTCGTACAGGACGTTGGTGGCTGCAAAGTAGCCGCACTTGGAGTCGAACTGATGGTCGCCAACGTTGACGAACATGTGGTAGTCGTAGGACTCGGGGATGATGGCGTTGGGGGCATGTGCACGGAAGGACACCGGCACCACACCGAACTCCGCGCACTTGTCGATCAGCCAGTTGCCGGCCTCGGGGGAGTTGTTGAACCACATGGAGACCAGAGCCTCGTTCACGCGGCTGCCGCAGCGCTGGACCCAGATGTTCTGGTGCTCCACCACGTCGGTCATGTGGGGCAGCTTGCCCTCATCCACCAGAGACTGGACGTACTTGGTGTTGCACAGACCAACACCGCCGCCCTGGCCATGGATGGCGTTCTGGGCCTCAATGACCACGACCTCGCTGCCGTTCTCCACGCAGGAGCAGGCAGCGGTACAGCCGGCGTTGCCGGCACCCACGACGACCACCTCAGTGGTCACGACCTGCACGGCATCGGTATCCTTGTACTGATACGGGTCGGTGAAGAAGCCGGGCTTGCCGGTCTCGGCAGCAGCGGGCTGCTGAGCCGGGGTGCTGGAAGCGGGTGCAGAAGCAGCGGCAGAGGATGCGGTGCTGCTTGCGGCAGTGTTGTTGCTGCAGGCGGTCATACCCAGAGCAGCGGCACCCAGTGCGCTGACTGCGGTGCCCTTGAGGAAGGATCTACGGGACAGTTTCGACATGGTAGTTTCTCCTTACATCTTTTTCTCTCTTCGTGCATTGCGACGGAACGCCTCTTTGTTAAAAAAGAAACATTCACTTCGTTTCTATTTTAACATTGACACCGTTGGCTGTACATTGTATTCTTGATACAAATATCGCCCGTATTTTGTTTGTATTTGACCAAAGGAGACCCTCATGCTCACCACCGAACTCTGTGCCCGGCTCTGCGCCGACTTTCCGCTGCAATTGCCCGACGCCCCTGCCTGCTTTGCCTGCACCCGGGTGGTGCTGGACCCCTGGGACGATGCAGAAGGCGGCACCGTTTTCATCGGCGAGGGCACCGTGGACCGCCCGGACCGGTTTTACCTTCTGTGCGCACCGGGCGCACCGCAGCACCCCAACGCCGCCCACTACGCCGATCCTGCCCTGACCCTGCCGCTGGTCCGGGCCGTTCACCGCCTGCTGGAGCCGGAGCGGCGGCTCCAGCGCCGCCTGCACCGTCTGGAGCAGGCCTGCCTCTCCGGCGGCCTGAAGGACCTGCTGGCCGCCGCCCGGCAGGAGCTGGGCAACCCGGTGCTGGTGGTGGACAGCAGCTTCCGCACCCTGGCCATGGAGCCGGAACAGCCCATCGGCATCGACAGTTGGGACCGCATCCTGCAGGGCGAAGCGCCTCAGCATCACGACCTGAAGCAGGCCGAAGCCATGATCGAAAATTTTTCTGCCCGCAACCTTACCGGCCTGCAGACCGTACCTTACACCGAGCCGGACGGCCGCCCCGTCCGTCGGATGGTGGGGCCTGTGGTCGCCCCCGACGATGGCCGCAACTGCGGCGGGCTGGAGATCATTGAGCTGGAACACCCCTTTGCTCCGGAGGACGAGGTACTGACCCAGCGTCTGCTGGAGCTGCTGCAGCATTATCTGGTGCATGCAGCCCCCACCGCCTGGCGGGCTGCACCGGAAGAGCGCTTTTTGCAGGAGCTTCTGTTCTGTGAGCCTGCCCAGCAGAGCGCCATGCAGAAAAAGCTGCACCGCTTCCCGGCGCTGGAAGCGCCCCCGCACTTCTATCTGGCCAGCATCCCGCTGTCGCAGGCGCACCGGCTCACCCGCACGAATCAACAGGCTCTGCTGGCCCACGAGTGGCCGGAAGGGTGGTTCATGCAGACCGAAACCGCCTTCCTGCTTCTGCTGCCCGGCACCGGGGACGCTGCCCAACCGGAACAGCTGCTGCAAAAATTGCAGGAGGTGGGCCTGCGCATGGACCAGACCGTGATCCTGAGCATGCCGTTTCCCTCTCTGCTGCAGCTGGGCACCGTGTGGCGCTTCAATCAGGAAGCCGCCGCCACCGCCCGGGACCTGCACTGCGGTGCGGGCTGCCGCAGCGCCTCGGCCCTGTATCAGGACGTGTTTGTCCGCACCATCGCCCAGAGCGCCAACCTCCGGGCCTTCATCCACCCCATGCTGCGCCGCCTGCAGGAGTACGACCAGGCCCACAGCACCGCCCTGCTGCACACCCTGTGCGTCTACCTGCTGCAGGAACAGAATCTTCATGCCACGGCCCGGCAGCTTTTCATCCACCGCAATACGCTGGTGTACCGGCTGCAGCGCATCCGCACCCTGCTGCAGCTGGATTTGGATGACGCCGCCGTGCGCAATGTCCTGCGCACCGGCTGCATCCTGCTGGAATACTATCAGGGTGCCTTCTGATTTTTCGCACAAAACAAGCCCCGGCACAGTCTGCATTCCACACTGTGCCGGGGCTTCATTGGTTTGTTTTCGTTACAGGGTCTCTACGCGGTCAAACAGGGAGCCTGCGGCCTCCACCGCGTCCCTGCTGCCAAAGGTCACCTTCACACCGGCAGCCATGGCATCGGCCAGACCGGCGGCCTGCTCTTTGAGCCGAGCTGCGTCCACGGCACACAGGGCCTTGCGGTCGGCAGCCTTCATTGCTTCGGTGATGCCGCAGAAATACTGCCGGTCCAGCTCCCGTGCCTCGGCGCGGGGCTTGCGGGGCGTGTCCAGCTTGGCCACGGCACCCACGATCAGGTCGTTCAGGTCCTTTTCGGTGTAATCGCGGGCGGCCAGCTCCGCCGGGCCCTTGGCAAAGGTGTCGTAGCTCTCGGTCAGGTGGGGGTCCCGGTAGGTGTACAGGTACTCCACACCGTCCGACGACAGCATACCGGTGCCGTAGGCGCCGCCCACCTCGCGGATGTTGTGCCACAGGTATTCGTAGCTCATCACGCGGGCCAGCACCTTGCGGTCGCTGCGGCGCTCCATGGGCCACACCTGCACCGCGTAGTTCACGCCGCCGTCAATAATAAAGGCCTCGTTCACCGGCGGGGTCAGCGGCTCCGCATAGGGCTGCGCCGCGTCGCGCTCCTGCGCCGCAAACCGGCTGCCCGGCAGCAGGGTGCGCAAGGTGTCCAGCGCCTGCTCCGAGCCGTGCAGGCTCACGGTGAGCTGGGCGTGCTGCAGCACCTGGGCCCGCAGGGTTTCCAGCTTTGCGCCAAGGCCTGCCCAGTCGGCCTTTTCCAGCAGATCGCACAGGAAGCGATAATAGCTTACGCCGCTGCATCGCTCGCTGGCCGCGTTCTCCACATTGTAGTGAGCACTGGCACGGACCGCCGCATAGGCGTTGCCCTGCTGGATGAACTGCTGTTCCATGTTCAGTTTCTGCTGGCTCAGCACCCGGGCAAAGGCGGCTTCCGCCGCCGGGCCGGTGAGCTGCGTGTCATACAGCCACTCGCCGCCCAGCTCCACGGCCTTTTGCAGGCTGCGTTCCAGCAGGCTCAGGCTCATGGTCAGTTTGGCATGGCAGGGTGCGCCCTCCTGCCGGCCGGTCCAGAAGTCCAGCAGTACGCGGCTGTCGCCCAGCCAGGTGCTGCGCAGGGTGTTCAGCTGCTGGGCCGTGTGGGTCGGCGTGTCCAGCTCGTCCAGCACATCGGTGAGCAGGTCCAGATACGGCAGGTCCTCCGGGGCCACATGGCCCAGGTCATAGTAGAAATTCAGGTACAGGCTGCCCGCCGAGGGGTGGCGCAGCACCGTGGCACCGGCCACCTGTTCGGTCTGCCCGGCCGCGCTGGGGGCACCTTCGCCCAGGTCGGCCACGGTCAGCGGGTGATCCAGCACCAGTTTGGCGTCGGTGCGGGCCGGGGCCTGTGTCCCTTCCTGCTTCTTGGGCAGGGTGGGCACCTGCAGCACCTGCACCGGAGCCGGGGCAAACAGGCTGCGCAGCAGCTCGTCGAACCAGCCGTCCGCCATCTTGCTGCGCAGGGAGGCAAACAGCTTATCCGTGTGCAGCAGCAGGGCGGGGTCCCCGGTGTGCAGCCAGCCCGTGGAAGCGTTGATGGCGTCCAGCACGCCGTCCGGCAGGCTGCCCGGCCGCTCCAGCGAGGCAAACTCTGCCGAATTCAGCGAGGCCAGCAGCAGCTCCTGCGGGATGCCCCGGGCCAGTACGTCATCCACTGCCTTGCGCACCGCCGGGGCAAACTTGCGGGCGCTCTCTTCGGTGGCACCCCGCAGCACCAGCTCCAGCGTGGGCTGCAGGGTGCTGTCATCAAAGCCCATGTCGATGTCCGCACCCAGCTTTTCGGCCAGCAGGGCCGCTTTCAGGGGCGAATTGTTGGTGCCCAGCAGCGCGTCCAGCAGGATCTCCACGCCCAGCTGCCGTTCCCGGTCCGCAAAGGCACCGGTGTACCAGGCCAGTGCGCACTGCACCTCGTCCGGCTCCGGGTTCTCGGTGTAATAGGGCAGCTCCACGCAGGTGCCCGGCTGCTCGTCCTGCACCGTCAGGCGGGGGCGGGTGGTGGTCCTGGGCATCCGGGACAGGTAATCGCGGTCCAGCATTTCCAGCTTTTCGGCCATGTCCATCTTGCCATACAGGGTGATGCAGCAGTTGTCCGCGCTGTAGTGGCGGCGGTACACCCGCTGATATTTCTCATAGGTCAGCGCCGGGATGCTCTCCGGGTCGCCGCCGGACACAAAGCCATAGGCCGTGTCCGGGAACATGGCACGCTCCAGCGCATTCTGCAGCTGAGCGTCCGGGGTGGCAAGGGCCCCCTGCATCTCGTTGTACACCACGCCGCTCACAGTGCCGTCGGCATCCCGGTGCCAGCCCTCCTGCTCGAACACAGCCCTGTCCACCATGGCCAGCGGGCAGAACACCGCGTTCAGGTAGACGTCCATCAGGTTTCTGAAATCCGTCTCGTTGGGAGTGGCAAAGGGGTACACGGTCTTATCCGGGAAGGTCATGGCATTGAGGAAGGATGCCATGCTGCTCTTGAGCAGCTGCAGAAACGGCGAGGTGACCGGGTATTTTTTGCTTCCGGCCAGCACCGAATGCTCCAGAATATGAAAAACGCCGGTGTCATCGGAGGGGAAGGTGCCGAACCCGATGCCAAAGGCCTTGTTGTTGTCCTCATTTTCCACCAGCAGGATGGTGGCCCCGCTCACGTCGTGGGTGAGCACGGTCAGGGTACCATGCTGCTCGGGGCAGTCCTCTGTGCGGACGAGGGTATAACCGGGAACCTGCTTCATCGCTTTATTCTCCTTTGTGTTTTTGGTCTGGCCCTATTGTATCATTCACCGTTCCAAAACACAATTGCCGGTTTGTAAACAATAACCCAAAAAAGGCTCCCCTGTGCATGCACAGAGGAGCCTTTTGAAAAAACGTGTGTTACACCTGCTTGGCGTGTTCCGTTCGGCACGACACCCGGAACAGCACAAAGCCGATGACGAACAGCACCGCGATGCTGCCCACGCCCACGTTGGCACTGCCGGTGAGCTGGCTGCCCACACTGACGATCATGGTGCCCAGGAAGGATGCCCCCTTGCCGCAGATGTCGAACAGGCCGAAGTATTCGCCGGATTTTTCCGCCGGGATGATCTTGGCAAAGTGGCTGCGGCTCAGTGCCTGCACACCGCCCTGGAACATCCCCACCAGCACGGCCAGCACCCAGAACTGCCACTGCTGGGTGAGGAAGAAAGCAAACACCGCAATGCCGGTATAGGCCGCGATGCACACCGGGATCAACTGGCTGGAGGGGTATTTTGCGCTCAGCCGGCCGAAGATCAGCGCCGAGGGAAAGGCCACGATCTGGGTGACCAGCAGCGCCAGCAGCAGGCCGGTGGTGTCCAGACCCAGGGCCGTGCCGTAAGCCGTGGCCATATCAATGATGGTGTACACACCGTCGATGTAGCAGAAGAACGCCAGCAGGAACCAGAACACCTGCTTGTCCTCATAGAGGTGCTTCAGGGTGTGGCCGATGCGCACAAAACTCTGCCGGATGGCGTGCTGCTCCACCTCCACATAGTTGACCTGCCGGTAGCGCCGGAGCAGCGGCAGGGTGGTGCCCAGCCACCACGCCGCCGTGATGAACAGTGCAATGGTCAGGGCGGTCATCTGGCTCATGCCGATGGCCCCGCTGCCCAGCACCAGCGCCAGACACACCACAAAGGGCACACAGCTGCCGATGTAGCCCCAGGCATAGCCGCGGGAGGACACCATGTCCATCCGCTCCGGGGTGGTCACATCGCCCAGCATGGAGTCGTAGAACACCAGACTGCCCGAAAAGCCGATCTTGGCCACGATGAAGATGACCAGGAACGGCAGCCAGGTGCGGGCCGCGCCCATGGCACAGCAGCCCAGCACACCCACGAACAGGCAGAGCATGAAGATGGGCTTTTTGAAATTCTTGGTATCGGCCAGGGTGCCCAGGATTGGCCCCAGCACGGCGGTGATCACCGTGACCACCGAGCTTGCATAGCCCCAGTAGGCCAGATAGTTCACCTTGCTCACACCGCCGACCTCGGCCAGCGCATTGAAGAAGATGGGCACCAGGGTTGCAATCATCAGTACAAAGGCCGAGTTGCCCACATCGTACAGGATCCACGCACGCTCCAGCGGCGTGACCTTAAATTTTTTCTTTTGCATTCTTGTTCCTCTCGCACCGCCGTGCGGTGCACTCTCTTTTCCCAGTTGTCTGAACGGCAGGGAGTTTCTCTGACCTCCTGCTGGCCGCCCCTCAGAATTCCCCGAAGGTATGGTCATAGGCCTTGTCCAGCGGGGTGTCCGTGTCCAGCGTTTCCGCATAGGCTTCGATCAGCCGCACCGCCAGCGGAATGGCCTGCTGGTACAGGGCATCCAGTTTCTCATTGCTCTCGGTGCACTGCGGGTTGGGCTGCGGGTTGGCCACAAGGCCGTGGAGCACGTCGTACTTGCCCACTGCCTTCATGCCGGTGAGCACTACCCAGCGCTTGACCGCGCCGGAGGGCTGCAGCAGCCGGTGCATCGCGATCATCCCCTTGAGGGCGTCCAGCACCTGCAGGCCGGTCAGGCCCTCGTAGAAGGGCGCGATGACCCGGGCATTTTCCGCCGTGGGCCGGATATGGCTGGCCGTGAAGAAGCTCTTCGGGTCATGGCCGTCCCGGCGCAGCAGCATGTCGTCGAACTCGGTCTCGATTTCGCAGTGGCTCACCCCGCTCTGGCGGGTGTAGGCCTCCACATAGGGGTGACAGGTGCTGTCCAGCGCAAAATGACACACGAACCCCAGCGCATAGGCCAGCGCGGCGTCCCGGTCCTTTGCCTGTCGCACCACGCCCCGGGCGCGCTCAAAGAACACCCGGCCCGGCTGCTCGTGCATGGCGTTGCCCAGGGCACTCACGGGGTTGGACTTGGCTGCATGATAGTAGAACAGCAGATCCGGCCCGTGCAGGCCCACGTCGAACAGGGCCCGGTTTTTCCCGATCTGATCCTGCAGGGCTGCGGGCAGCTGCTGCAGAACATCCGCGCCGAAGCGGCGGTGCGCATAAGTTGACGGCATAAGATTCCCTCCTGTTTCCGTCGAGCGCAGTGCGCTCATAGTTTCAGTATAGCAGAAAGTTTCCCGACCTTCTACCCCTTTTTGTCTGTTTTATGTAAAAGATTTGAATGATTCTTACTGCATTCTGCCGGGTCGTTTCTGAAAATATGGGCTCTGCACGCAAAGCGCAAAAAAGCACAGCCGTTCTCAGAACAGCTGTGCCTTTCCGGTATCAATTCTTATATGTTCTCGTAGCCCTGCGGCATCTCGTTCTTGCGGTTGCGGTCCATGAGGGTGCGCAGCGCGTCGCTGGCGCTCATACCCTCCTTGACGATGGCGTTCACCGTCTGCACGATGGGCATTTCCACGTTGTACTTGGCGGCGAGCTCCATGGCGGCGGGCAGGGCGTTGATGCCCTCCACCACCATGCCCACTTCCTTCACGGCCTGCTCCGGGCTCTCGCCCTTGCCGATGAGGATGCCGGCGCGGTTGTTGCGGCTGTGCATGCTGGTAGCCGTCACGATCAGGTCCCCGATGCCGGCCAGGCCCGCAAAGGTGTGGATGTTGCAGCCCATGGCCACGCCCAGGCGGGCGATCTCGGCAATGCCGCGGGTGATCAGGGCCGCGCGGGCGTTGTCGCCGTAGCCAAGGCCGGTGGAGATGCCCACGCCCAGGGCGATCACGTTCTTCAGGGCACCGCTCAGCTCCACGCCCTTGATGTCGGGGTTGGTGTACACGCGCATGCAGGTGTTGCTGAACACATCCTGCACAAAGCGGGCCGCCTCGTCATCCGGGCAGGCCGACACAATGGTGGTGGGCAGGTCCAGCGCCACTTCCTCGGCGTGCGTGGGGCCGCTCAGGGCCACCAGCCTGCAGTTTTTGGGGCCGCCGTCCCTGTTCAGCTCGTCGGCGATCACCTCGGTCATGGTATATAAGGTATCCGGCTCCATGCCCTTGGCCACATCCACAAGGATCTGACCGTCCGGGATATAGGGCCGTGCCTTGGCGGTGGTGCCCCGCACGAACACCGACGGCACTGCAAACAGCAGCACATCCTTGCCGGTGCACACTTCCTCGATGCTCTTGGTGAACTGCAGCTCGGCCGGGATCTTCATGCCCGGCAGGTTGGGGTGCACCCGTGTAGTGGAGAGGTTGTCCACCTCCGCCTCAATGGCCGACCACACCTGCACTTCGTTGCCGCTGACGGTCAGCATCCGCGCCAGCGCCATGCCCCAGGTACCTGCACCCAGAACGCCAATCTTCCGTTTCGTCACGTTTGTGTCCTCCGTTTGCACCGGCAGCCGGGCCGCCGGTGAATTTGCGCGGCACCGGCAAACCCGGTGTGCACGTTGTTATGCCCATTGTACACGAAAGCGCCTGCCGCGTCAACCGGCTTGCCGCATTGCACAAAGTTCCCGCAGCGGCTGGGACGTTTTTGTTCACAATACGCGATTTTTGCAAACCATTTGCACCGCCGGACGTTTCATGTTATAGTATTCTGGTAGGTTTTGTAGGAATTTCCGCAAACCCCTTGACTTTGAGTATACTCGAAGTTGTATAATACATTCACCGTTGTTTTCTGAGAGTATTTGAGGTACTGTGATCGTTCATGTTTGAAGCACTTTTATCCAACCGCACGGTCAGCGTGCTGGTGGAGGCCCTGCCCCGCATCCTGACGGCCGGCCTTACCATGACCATCCCGCTGACGCTGGTGTCCTTCTTTTTTGCCATGATCATCGCGGTGGTGGTGGCACTGGTGCAGTACGCCAACGTGCCGGTGCTGCGGCAGATCGCCCGGTTCTACATCTGGGTCATCCGCGGCACACCGCTGCTGGTGCAGCTGTTCATCATCTTTTACGGCCTGCCCAGCCTGGGCATCATGCTGGACGCCTTTCCCGCCGCCGTCATCGCCTTTGCCTTCAATGAGGGTGCCTACTGCGCCGAGACCATGCGCGGCGCGCTGGAAAGTGTGCCCCAGGGCCAGCTGGAAGCCGGTTACTGCGTAGGCATGAGCTGGGTGCAGATCATGCGCCGCATCGTGCTGCCGCAGGCTTTGCGCACCGCCGTGCCCGCCCTGTCCAACTCCCTCATCGGCATGATCAAGGACACCTCGCTGGCGTCCAACATCACGGTGGCCGAGCTGTTCATGGCCGGTCAGCGCGTGGCGGCCCGCACCTACATCTTCCTGCCCATCTACTGTGAGGTGGCGGTGGTGTACCTGCTGTTCTGCACGGTCATCACCAAACTGCAGGCTGTGCTGGAGCACCGGCTCAACGCCCGGGGCTTCCAGTAAGAAAGGAGTGTGGAACCCATGGCAATGATGGAGATCCGGAACGTCCACAAGACCTTCCGCACCTACGCAAAAGCCGGTCTGCGCCCCGGTGCACACAAGGTGGTCAGCGAGCTGCCGGTGCTGCAGGGCGTGGACCTGACCGTGGAAAAAGGCGATGTGGTGGCCATTCTGGGCCCTTCCGGCTCTGGCAAGACCACCCTGCTGCGCTGCCTGAATTTTCTGGAGACCGCCGACGCAGGCCAGCTGGTGCTGGACGGCGAAACCTTTGACCTGGCCCATGCAGGCCGGGCCGACATCGCCCGGCTGCGCAAAAAGACGGCCTTTGTGTTCCAGAACTACAACCTGTTCCGGAACAAGACCGCCCTGCAGAACGTGACCGAGGGACTCATCGTGGCCCGCAGGATGCCCCGGGAGCAGGCCGACGCCATCGGCCGCCGCATGCTGGAAAAGGTGGGTCTGGCCGACCGGGCCGACTACTACCCCCGCCAGCTCTCCGGCGGTCAGCAGCAGCGCGTAGCCATTGCCCGTGCCCTGGCCACCGACCCGGAGATCATCTATTTCGACGAACCCACCAGCGCCCTCGACCCGGAATTGACCGGCGAAGTGCTGGCCGTCATGCGGCAGCTGGCACAGGAGGGCATGACCATGCTGGTCGTCACCCATGAGATGGGCTTTGCCCGCAACGTCTCGTCCCGCACCGTCTTCATGGAAAACGGCGTCGTGGTCGAGGAAGCCCCCTCGCAGGAGTTCTTCGCCCATCCCAAAGAGGCAAGGACCCGTGAGTTCCTTCAGAAAATTTCCCATACTGAATAAGAAAGGATCATCACCTATGAAACGCAGAACCTTTATTTCTCTCATGAGCGTCATGGCCGCTGCCGGTGTTCTCTCGCTGGCTGGCTGCTCTTCCAACACTTCCGCCTCCACTGCTTCCAGTACCGCTGCTTCTGCTTCCGCTGCTGCCGCCAACAAGCTGGAGACCATCCAGTCCAACGGCAAGCTGGTCATCGCGCTGGAAGGCGCATGGCAGCCCTGGAGCTTCCACGATGAGAGCGACACCCTCGTGGGCTACGACGTCGAAGTCTCCCGTGCCATTGCCGAGAAGCTGGGCGTCGAGCCCGAGTACGTCGAGAGCGACTGGGACAGCCTGTTCGCCGGTCTGGACGCTGGCCGCTACGACCTCGTCTGCAACGGCGTC
>ERZ825324.3907-NODE-3907-length-13133-cov-3.419789_pt1 | contig 13133 bp, 8 predicted proteins | sample MGYA00519859_ERZ825324 | MGnify/ENA primary metagenome ERZ825324 (study PRJEB31778, sample SAMEA3449198) | human gut metagenome | biome: human gut; feature: human-associated habitat; material: faeces | place: United Kingdom | collected 2010/2012 ... | reverse complement strand
GGCGTCGATCTCGGTGGGGTCCATTATGGAGCCGTCGGTCGTGAACGCGAAGTCCGCAACCGGCATTTCATCTTTTTCCGGCTCTGTCTGCGGCTCGAACGTGTCGAAGACGATGTCGTCGGGTATGGCGATCGTGTCGGTATGGATCTTGCGGAGCGGCTTGGCTATGCGGGGCTTTTTTTTGCGCGGCGCGGCGTAGGCTCCGCTTCCGGCCAGCATTGTGGCCGCGATCAGCAGTGACAGAAGCCGCGTCCACCTCATAGCCTTATTCTTTATTTCGAGCCGAACGCAGTGTGGCCATCATATCGCGTCCGAACAGCGTCCATGCCGAGGCCGCTACGAAGGCCAGAAACACGCATCCTACGATAATAAGCATCTTGGATGGCTTGGAGGGTGCGAGCGGCACCGTGGATGGCTGTACGACGGTGAATACAGGGGTGATTTCCTGCACCTTGGCCTTGGCCACCTGAAGCTGCTGAGCCGTGGTGTTGTAGAGATTGAATGCGAGCGACTGCTCGTTCTGCAGCCGTTCTTCCTCGTTGCGCCGCGAGCGGAGTATGATGCCCTGATTGTTGTCGAGATAATTGGCGTAGCGCTGCTGCGCCTCGTAATATGCCTGACGTGCCTCGTCGTTGAGTTTCTGAGCATATTCCATATCCTTGCGCGCCTTATTGGTGCGGTAGTCGATCACGTATTCCTTGAGTTTCTCCGCCACGGTGTCAGCGAGCATGGCCGAGACCATGGGATCCTGCATGGTGACGCTGATGCTGATGACCGATGTCTTGGCTGCCGACTCGACGTTGACTCTCGAAGCGAGCGCTCCGGCAATGCCGCTTTCGGCCGGAGTGAGCCTGAATGCATCCGGTTTCTGCGGGTCGCCGGACTTGTCAGAACTTCTGAAGAGACTCATGATCCCTCCGATAGCGCGTCCCGGCAGTGAAGTGATGTAGCTCCACCAGGGTGAGGCGATGTCTTCTGAGAGATATTCCCTGACGGTGACGGTGTCGCGTCCCTCGATGTCTGTTACCTTCACATCGAAGAGGTCTATGGCGAACGGTATGGAGCTGACAATGTCGGGATATAGCTGCGTGCCGATAGCATCGGCTCCGCTTCCCGATCCGGCCGAAATACCGGCCATGGCCGCGAGGGCGCCCAGATTGCCTCCCACGCTCTGGTTGTTGCGGGCTTCCGGGGCGAGTTTTATGGTGGTGGTGTATTCCTTGGGTATCGAGAAAGCTATCACCAGGCCGGCGACGGCACCATAGATGGCCCATTTGAGCAGCATCCGGCGTCCGTCCCACAGCTTCCGTGCAAGCTCAAGGAGATCTATCTCCTGGGAGTCGTCGGTTTCAGGACTGTTGTCGGTATTTGCGGCCGGTTCCCGCCGGGCGTCATGCCGGTGGGCTGCCTCCTCTGTCAGATTATCGCGTTTGTCGTTGGTCATCAGTTCTTGAATATTGAGTAGATGGTCGCAGCCATGGTGCCGAGCGATGCGAACGAGCTGACGTAGCTGATCACCTGCGCCCAGTTGGTGCCTCCGGTCTTAGGCTTCGACGGCACTATAATCTGGCATCCCGGCTCTATGACAGAGTTGCCTTTGGCGCGGGCCACTGTGCCGTTCATATATACGATGAACGCTTTGCTCTTGCGCGCACGCTCGCCGTATCCGCCGGCCTGGTTTATGTAGTATTTGAGCTTCTTGCCGGGGACGTAGCCTACCACGTTGGGGAACATCACGTCGCCCGAGATCTTGACGGTGCTTACCTCTTCGGGGATCACGAGCTTGTCGCCGTCTTTGAGCACGAGATCGTAATAGCTGCCGGGCTGCGAGAGGGCTTTTTCAAGCTCGATTCCCACGGAGTAGACGTCGCTCAGCGACAGCTGCTCGATATTGATGGAGTCTTCCGACTGTCCCATGGCGAGCTTGAGCGATTCGTCGCGTGCCGCTTTCTCGTCCTCGCTCATCTTGCGAAGAAGCCGGGCGCCTTTGAGATACGCTCTGTCGGTCACTCCGCCTGCACGCCGCACAATGTCGCTTATGCGTTCGTTCTTGCGCTGCAATGCATACTGGCCGCCGAAAAGCACCTCGCCGTCGACGTCGATGAGCTTCTGGACCTGGTAGCCTGGAGAGCGGCGCACCTCCACTATGTCGTAGGGCTTGAGCCTGAACTCCGGATCGCCGTTCATCACCAGGCCGTCCTTGAGGCTGAAAGTGAAAATCTCGGCTGTGTTTTCAGTAGGCTTGAGGCTCTGCGGGTCGATGATGCGGCGCGCCACGTCGACGCGAGCCGTCGATGCTCCCTGGAGTAGTCCGCCGGCCATGACTATGAGATCCTCCACCGTAGTTCCCTCCGCAAAAGGATAATCACCCGGATTGGTCACCTGGCCGTTGATCGTCAGTTCGCCCTGATCGAGTATCTCGCTGACGCTCGATACCACGAGTATGTCGTTGGGCTTGAGGTTTATGTCGGCCGACCTGCCGGCAAGTATGTCGCCGAGTGGCACGCCGTTGGCCTTGAGCGTCTCTCCCTCTCCTTCGCGGTAGAGGATGGCGCGGGTGGTGAATGCGTCGTCAGTAAGGCCCTGAGCCTGCTTTAGCAGCGACTTCAGAGTCATGGTGCCCTCGCCGATAGCGTACATGCCCGGACGCATCACGGATCCGCGGAGCTCGACTCTGTTGGTGAATTTGTCCACCACGGTGCCTACTTTCACCACATCGCCGTCGCGCAAAGTGTAAGAGTTGAAGTCGGGCTCCTCTACGTTGAATATCTCATTCTGCGATCCTGTGGGGCGGCTCACAGTCACCAGGCCGGCGAATGCGTCGCCGGTCATTCCGCCGGAGTAGCCGAGCAGTTTGGCAAGAGTCTCACCCTCACGCACTTCATAGAACATCGGACGCTTAACTCCGCCCTCCACGCTGACAAGCTGATCGTAAGGGGGCACTATGATGACGTCGCCCTCCTGGAGCCGGACGGCCGAGGAGTTGGACTTGCCTCCGAAGAGATAGTCGTAGATGTCGACATCGACCAGCCGCGTGCCGTTGCGAAGCACGTGGATGTTGCGCAGCGTGCCGATGTCGTTGATGCCGCCGGCGCGATACAGCGCGTTGAACACCGTCGAGAACGGCGACAGTCGGTACGATCCCGGGATGTTGACCTCTCCCATCACGTTGACAAGTATCGACCGGATCTGGCCGAGAGTAAGACTGACGTCGGTCTCGTCCTCGGCCACGCCGGCATATTTTGAGGCGAATGCCTTGCGCAGACGGTCGTTGGCTTCCTCTACGGTAAGTCCGTTGAGATATACCGGGCCGATCTGCTCAATCATGATGCGGCCCTCGGGCGAGATGACGTCGCGTATCTCGTCCTCGCTTGCTCCCCATATGTCGATCACTACCTCGTCACCCGGTCCCAGGCGGTAGTCGGACGGAGTGGCCATGTTTTCGTTGGGCTCGAATGTCAGCGACTTGTTGTTGAACAGATCATGACCGAAAATCTTGCGCTTGGCCACGGTGTCCTCTTCCAGTGCGAGCGAGTCGGGAGTCATGATCTCAAACACCTCCGTCATGGTGGTGACGGTGTTTTCATCAGGTTCGAGCGCCTTGCGCAGGCGGCTTTCGCGTGTGCCTTCGAGTTTGCCGGTGGCGGTAGTCTTTTTTGTGCTCTTCTTTTTCGAACCGGTCTCTTCTCCTTCGTATTTGGCGCGCAGACGCTCTATCTGTTCGGAAGTAACCCCTTTGGCGAGCAGTTCCTTGCCGATCTGCTGCTCGGTCTTCCCCACGGCGCTCTGCCGCTTGATATAGTCGATTACCTGTTGGTCGGTCATTTTGGCCGCTGCGCTCATCGCCGTCAGCAAGGCGGCGACAATCAGGGCGAAACTGAAAATTCTTCTTGACGTCATCAGTCGTTGTTGTTCTTGTGCGGTTGGTTGTCAGTGTCGTTGTCAGTCGGTTTCTCCTTGAGGCTCATGAGCTTGATGCCGAGGCGCTGTTCCCGCTGTCGTATGCGGCGTGTGAGCCACAGGTTGGCCAGCGTCCACAGCGCGATGTCGAGAATGAGAAGCAGGTTGACCTCTATGTAGCGCGAAACCAGTATGTTTACTCCGCTGAATGTAATGGATGCCACGACGATCAGCACCATCGCCATGCGCTGGTTGAAGCCGATGGCGAGCATCTTGTGGTGGATGTGGGTCTTGTCGGGCAGGAACGGATTGCCGTGGCGGCGCACCCTGTGGAGAAACACTCTCACCACATCGAAGCAGGGCACTATCAGAGGCGAAACCGCCAGGATCAGCGGATTTGTGCGGAATGTCGGGAATTTCTCAGGCGACCACTGGAGCAGTGCGAGCCCAAGGAATGCGAGGAGCAGTCCGATGGTGAGGCTTCCGGTATCGCCCATGAAGATCTTTTTCTGGCGGTCGGCGCGGCCGAACACATTGTAATAGAAGAACTGGATCAGCACTCCCAGGCATGCGAACGACAGCATGGCGAAGATCGGTTTGCCGATAAGCAGGAACGCCACGCCGTAGATGATGAAGGCGGCGCTCGATAGGCCTGAAGCGAGACCGTCGATGCCGTCGATGAGATTTATAGCGTTGACCACGAAGACCACCAGCAGTATGGTCAGGGGTATGCCGAGCCATGGCGAGATGGAGTGGAGACCGAGCACGCCGTGAAGATCGCTTACGTAAAGCCCTGCGCCGATAAGCAATATGGCGCAGAATATCTGCACGACGAATTTGGCACGGTAACGCACGCCTATGAGATCGTCGGCCATGCCGGTCAGATACATCAGCAGGAGCGCGCACAGACCGAAAGCGACAGCCTGGGCGTTGACGCGCATCATGTTTTCCATCTCCGTGTTGCCCATCAGTATCGACATGCCGAGCAGGAGCGACACACAGAAAATTATAACCGGGGTGAAGGCGATGCCGCCCAGACGTGGGACGGCTCCGCGGTGTATCTTGCGCTCATCGGGCATGTCGAAGAGCTTGCGGCGATACGACACCAGCAGAATCTGCGGAATCAGTATGCCCGCAAAGAGGACGCTGAGCAACGTCGACAGGAAGCAGCAGATTATCCAGGTGGTCATAGATCGGTCAAAAAAGGTGTTTGTGCTGAAGGGAGAGTTACAGTCATCTTTGCTTTTAAGGTTATGGTTAAGGCATCGAACTACGGCCGTCGCACATGGAGACGGTCTGCAAAGTTAATAAATTCAGACCGCTCCGGCAAGCGATTCGCTCAGAATTTCTTCATTGTCACCTTCGCCTTGTCGGATGCTATGACGAGTGAGTGGCTGTTGAGATGCTCTATAGTGAATGTCGTGGTGATGTCGTAGATGCCCCACGGAGCCAGATTCTGCACCCCGTAGGGAAATTCCAGCGTCAGCCGGCGCCCTTTGCGGTCGTAGGTCATGTTGGCTGTGGCCGCGACGCCCGGATTGGTGAGATTGGCGGTGTGGAGATAGAGGCAGTAGAAGTGGTTGTAGGGTTCGCTGACCGTGCCGTCGGCAAGGTGTTCCACTGCGATCACTCGCCATTGTCCGTCGAGATCGTCGTTGATGCCCCCCTTGCGGCATGAGGATATGGCGAAGGTGACGATGAGCGCCGCCAGCGCGGCCGCTGTTCTGGTGATATTCGGTCGTTTCATAACCATCCGGTCTTTTTGATTGAGAGCATAGCGCCGCGGCTCGGTCCGAGAAGCGAACCGCCGTCGGTGGCGAAAGAGAGCGTTGCCGACCATCCTTTAAGCTGCGGAGGTCTGACTGTCGCTTCGAAAAGCGTGTTGACATTGCTGAGCACGCGCGGGGTGGGAGCGTCGTAGGTGCCCCAGCTTCGCGAATAGCTCAGCAGCATGCGCCAGGTCAGCCAGCGCGTGGGCTTTCCCTCCACTCCGAGATGATGTCCCTTGATGCGGTTGTGCTGGAAAGAGATCGTGCCGTCGCGGTTGTACACCGGCGATATAAGCAGCGGGTTTCCTATGCCCATGCCCCAGTGTTGCCACCCGGAGTAGATGCCGTGGTTGTAGTACTGGTCGCGTCCGCTGACCTGCTCTGGTATCTCTGGAGTGTGGTCCCAGTATACGGGGCCTGCCTGATCCTTGGTGTAGAGGTATTCGTAGACCAGTGAGCTTACAATGGGGTTGGACGGCAGGTTGACCTCCAGTCCGAGCAGCATGTCGCGCCAGGTGTAGTCGAAAAACATCATCGAGTGATCCTCGAAGAAGTGCTCGTAATAGAGCGCGGCCGACCAGTCGGAGCCTTTGGGCGCCCATTTGAGGCGGAAATCCCATTCGCCGGTGTGGTTGCCGTAGACGTTGAGCTGTTCCGACGACGGGGTATCGCCCCCTCCGGCCGATGGCCAGAACACCTTTATCCAGTCCTTGATGCCGTTGGGCATGTCGATTACCCGCCCGTCGCTTATCGACTGGCCGCCGAACTGTGCTCCCATCTGCATGCCGGCCTCGAAAGTGAGGGGGAAGCGCTGCGTGTCGCCGAACAGCAATGAGCCCCCTTTGGAGTGGAAAAGCACGTGCTTGGTGTGCTTGGCTCCGTTTTTGGCGGCGTGGCGCTGCCAGCTGTCGTCGGTGAAGGCTCCGTAGGCTATATAGCCTTTCAGGCTTACCCATCGGTTTGTAAATGGTATGGCGATGTAGTCGGGGAGCGATATCCGTGCCTGGGGTATGGGACGTGAGTTATTGGAGAAGAGGAGATCGCCGCTCGAGAGGCGTATGTTGTTGAAGCCTCCGGTCCACTCCTTGGAGCCGACCGAAAGCTCGGCGTTGCGGTAGCGGAGATCGGCATATAGCTGCTGCACTACGAAAGAGGAAGTGAAGTTCCAGGGCACCGCCAGATCCACTCCGGCTCCCCAGCTGAAGCGTTTGCCTTCCTTGCTGGCGTCCTTGAAGAGGCCGGCGCGCACGTAGCCGTTGTTTTTCTCGATGGATGAGAGGCCAAACCGGTTGTTGACAAGCCAGAACGGCGTGTTGGCTCCGGAACTGACGCTGGCGTTGACCTCTGCTGAATAACGGAAAGCACTGTCGGGTATCTCTGCCGCTTCGGCGAAGATGGCAGCGGCCGATATCGTCAGAAGGGCGGATAATAATCGTATATATCTCATTAAGGAGAAATGATTTGGTTCTGAGGGTGCAAAGTTACTGTTTTTATTTATAATCCCCAAGAAACCGCTCGGGGTGGCATATCATTTCACCCCTTGGCGGTAACTTTATAGAAATAATTGCTAATTTTGTAGAAAATCCATTTCACCAGAAATTATCATGAAGAAACTTCTTACAGCAGCCATCGCGGTGGCTTTAGCGCTGATGCATGCATCGGCCGCAACGAGTGTCAGGAACCCCAAGCCGTTTGTGGTGCCGGAGGTGCGCCAGTGGCAAGGCGCTGCCGGGTCTTTGAGCATTAAACCGTCGTCACGTATCGTCATCGCCGATCAGTCACTCCGGTCGGTGGCCGATTCGCTGGCAGCCGACTGGCAGCGGATGTTCGGCGTCCGTCCGGAGGTGGTGTCGGGCAAAGCAGCCGATGCCGATGTGGAGCTGAAGCTCAAGGCTGACAGCAAGCTCGGCGACGAAGGCTACACGCTTGTGGCCGACAAGCGTCTGACTATCTCATCGCCGACTCCTACGGGAGTATACTGGGGCACGCGCACCCTGCTTCAGATCGCCAGGCAGAATCGGGGACAGGCAGTGCCCAAAGGCAAGATCACCGACTGGCCCGACTATCCGGTCAGAGGCCTGTCGCTCGATGTGGGCCGCAAGTTCTTCCCCGTCGACTATGTCGACGACCTTGTGAAAATCCTGTCGTATTATAAATTCAACTCCCTGCGTCTGCATCTCAACGACAACGGTTTCCTGTGCTACTTCTCCAACGACTGGGACAAGACCTATGCGGCTTTCCGCATGGAGAGCGAGACTTTCCCCGGACTGACAGCCCGCGACGGCTACTATACCAAGCAGCAGATGCGCGATATGCAGCGCACTGCGGCCGGTGATATGGTGGATATAGTCCCGGAGATCGACATCCCTGCCCACGCCCTCGCCTTCGCCCGCTACCGCGGAATAGGCAGCAAGGAGTTCGGAGAGGATCATCTCGACCTGTTCAATCCGGCTACGATGCCGTTTCTCGACTCGCTGTTTCATGAATATCTCGCAGGCCCCGATCCGGTATTCACCAGCCGCTACATGCATATAGGCACCGATGAATTCGGCAAGGACTACCCCGGATTTGACAAGAAAAAGGAGACCGCCGAGAAATTCCGCGGCTTTATGGATCACTATATCCGCCTCGTGGAGGGTTACGGCAAGACTCCGTGGGTGTGGGGTTCGCTCTCGACGGCTCCCGGCGAGACTCCCATCAAGACCGAAGGCGTAATGCTCGACGCATGGTATAACGGCTATGCCGATCCGAAGGAGATGGTGAAGCTCGGGTTCAAGATCAACTCCATCCCCGACGGAATGGTGTATATCGTGCCCAATGCTGGCTACTATCATGATTATCTCAACACCAAATGGCTTTACTCGGAGTGGACTCCGGCCAAGGTGGGCAACGTGCAGTTCGAAGAGCGTGATCCGGCGCTCGTCGGCGGATACTTCGCCGTGTGGAACGACCATGTGGGCAACGGCGTGTCGGTGCAGGATGTGCACCACCGCGTAATGGCAGCTCTCCCTACTATGGCGGCCAAGCTCTGGGACGGCCCGTCGGTCACAGTGCCTTACGATGATTTCATAGCGGCTTCGCAGCGTATTGACGAGGCTCCTGGCGTCAACAGGCTTGCCCGTGTCGGCGAGCCGAATTCGCTCGTATATGAGACGGGGAGCCTCAAAAACGGTCAGACTACAGGCATTCCCGACGTAGGCTATGACTGGACTCTTGAGTTTACTCTTGACGCTCAGCCCGAGCAGCCGGGAACAGCTCTGTTTGAATCCGACAACGCCACGCTCTATCTCGCCGATCCTGTGAAGGGCATGATGGGCTTCAAGCGCGACGGTTATCTCTACGACTTCGGCTTCCGCCCCTATCCCGGCGAAAAGGCCGATATAAAGATTACCGGCACCAGCAAGTCGACCAAGCTGTATGTCAACGGCAAGCTTTACTCCAGCCTTGACAACACTACGGAGTGGTACAACGAGGGCAAGAACAAGATGTACCGGCTGCAGACACTCGTATTGCCGCTTGCCAGAGCCGGGCAGTTTAAGAGCGCCGTCAAGGATCTGAAAGTATACAACTACGTGCGCTGACCCTGAGGCTCAGCTATTAAAAAAGCCGCACCCTGCATGGCATGAAGAGGTCAATGCAGGGTGCGGTGGTTTTATGCTGTCCATGACCGATGGGTCATGGCTGTGCCGGTCACATCTTGGCGCGGATGGCAGCGGTCTCGTTCTCGTAGCCCGGTTTCTCGAGCAGGGCGAACATGTTGCGCTTGTAGGCCTCTACTCCCGGCTGGTTGAAGGGATTGACTCCGAGCAGGTAGCCGCTGATTCCGCACGCCTTCTCGAAGAAATAGATGAGCTGTCCGAGCCACTGTTCGTGAAGAGCGGGGATGGTGATCTGTATGTTGGGCACTCCGCCGTCAACGTGGGCTATGCGTGTGCCGAGCTCGGCCATCTTGTTGACTTCGTCGATGCGCTTTCCGGCGATATAGTTGAGTCCGTCGAGATTGTCGGCGTCGGACGGCACGCGAAGCTCATGCTCTGAAGCCTCGACTGATATCACAGTCTCGAAGATGGTGCGCTCGCCTTCCTGGATCCACTGGCCCATGGAGTGGAGGTCGGTGGTGAGGTCGACGGCCGCCGGGAAGATGCCCTTGCCGTCCTTGCCCTCGCTCTCGCCGTAGAGCTGTTTCCACCATTCGCCGAAGTAGTGGAGTTTGGGATTGAAGTTGGCGAGGATTTCGGTCTTCTTGCCGGCGCGGTAAAGAGCATTGCGGGTGGCTGCGTAGAGAAGCGACGGGTTTTCGAGTGTGGTAGCCTTGGTGGCTTCCTCCATCTCGGCAGCTCCGTGAAGCAGTGCGCGGATGTCGTAGCCGGCCACGGCTATGGGGAGCAGACCTACGGGAGTGAGCACGGAGAATCGTCCGCCTACGTTGTCGGCGATGACGAAAGTCTTGTAGCCCTCTTCGGTGGCGAGCTGACGCAGGGCGCCGCGCTTGGCGTCGGTGATGGCCACTGTGAGCTCGGCGGCCTTCTTCTTGCCGACCTGCTTCTCGAGTTTCTCCTTGAGCAGACGGAAGGCGATGGCCGGCTCCGTGGTGGTGCCCGACTTGGATATCACCACGATGCCGAATTTCTTGCCGTCGAGGAGCTGGAGGAGCTCATACATGTAGTCCTCGCCGATATTCTGTCCGGCAAACACCACTTTCGTCGATCCGCAGTCGCAGCGGTAGGGGGCGAACGAGTCGCCGAGGGCCTCTATGACGGCCTTGGCGCCGAGGTAGGATCCGCCTATTCCTACGCATACCACATATTCGCACTCCGAACGCAGACGTTCGGCTGTTGCCACGATATCGTCGACGAGCGCCGGGGTCGTTTCCGAGGGGAGTTTGACCCAGCCGAGGAAGTCGTTGCCGGCTCCGGTGCCGTTTTCGACCTTGGAGAGCGCCTCGGATGCTTCGGGAAGCATGCCGCTGACGGTGCCTTCGCTGATTGCTCCGAAGGCATTGCTGATGTTTACTTTTATGGTTTTCATTTGGTTAAAGGATAAGTGTCAATAAGATGTGACTGTCGCTTTTGCGATATGTCTGTCTCTGGAAGTCTACAACAAATATCACGGCGCAGATGTTCCCTCGCCGGGGCGTCGGGTCAGATGAAAGTCTCGCTCATCTTGGCGATGGCTTTCGACGGATTGATGCCGCGGTAGAGTATGTCGAACACTCCGTCGAGTATCGGCATGGCCACGTCGTAGCGCTCGTTGATCTCGTGAATGCACTTCGTGCCGTAGTAGCCTTCGGCGGTCTGCTCCATCTCCATGCGGGCGGCCTTTACCGAATAGCCGCGGCCGATCATGGAGCCGAAGTTGTGGTTGCGGCTGAAGCGGGAGTAGGATGTCACAAGGAGGTCGCCGAGATAAACGGAGTCGCAGATCTGGCGCGGTCGCGGATAGACGGTGTCGATAAACCGTTCCATCTCCCTGATGGCGTTGCTGACGAGCATCGCGAGGAAGTTGTCGCCGTTTTTCAGTCCGTGGACTATGCCGGCAGCTATCGAATAGACGTTTTTCAATACGGCGGCGTATTCAATGCCGTCGACATCGCTCGACGTTATGGTCTTCAGAGTTTTTCCGCTGAGGCAGTTGGCGAATTTCTCTGCCATGAAAAGGTCATGGCCTCCGACCGTCAGATAGCTCTGGCGTCCGAGAGCCACCTCCTCGGCATGACAGGGGCCGCTGACTACCAGCGTGTGCTCCGGCCGGACGCCGAAGCGCCGCTGCATATATGTGGAGATGAGTTGGTTGCCGTCAGGCACGATCCCTTTTACGGCCGATACGATATACTTCTCGGAGATATCTTCGGTGATCTTGTCTACGTGGGTCTTGAAATAAGGAGAGGGCATGACCAGCAGCAGGGTATCGGCGTTGCGGCATGCCTCGTTGATATCCGAGGAGAATTCAATCCGCTCAATGTCGAATATCACATCGCTGAGATAGGCCGGGTTGCGTCGCAGACGCTTGAAGTCGGCTATGCGGTCGTCGCGCCGCATATACCATATGATCGACTCACAGTTTTCGAGCAGCAGTTTGGCGAGGGCTGTGGCCCAGCTTCCGCCGCCCATTACTGCTATTGTACCTGGAAAATTCATATTCTGAAAAGTTTCATGGTATGTGTTGTATACTATCGGCCGCTTAGCGCGGAGCCGCTTTCAGTGGCGGCTCCGCGGTGTGGACGGCTATGTAATGATTCACTCTCCAAGGGCGGAAGCTGCGGCGATCCACTGCTTCACATCGTCGGCCGACGGATTGGCCAGTCCGAGCTTGAATTTTTTGTTGAGTCCGCAGAGATCCTGCTGGAGCTTGCCGGCCGATGCGGCCGATGCGAGCTGCTGCAGGGTCAGCACCCCAAGCTTGTGGAGCGCAGGAACCCATTCTGCCGGTACGCCAGCCTGGGCAAACTGCTCGGCGTTGTCGCGCCGGGCAGTCTTCTCCGGACGCATCTGCGGGAAGAAGAGCACCTCCTGTATGGTGGTCTGGCCGGTCATGAGCATCACAAGGCGATCCATGCCGATGCCCATGCCCGAGGTTGGGGGCATGCCGTATTCGAGGGCGCGGATGAAGTCCTTGTCGATGATCATGGCTTCGTCGTCGCCTTTCTCGCTCAGCCGCATCTGCTCCACGAAGCGCTCATACTGATCGATCGGATCGTTGAGCTCGGAGTAGGCGTTGGCCAGCTCCTTACCGTTGACCATGAGCTCGAAGCGTTCGGTGAGCTCGGGGTTATTGCGGTGGCGCTTGGTAAGAGGCGACATCTCTATCGGGTAGTCGATGATGAATGTGGGCTGTATGTAGCGTCCCTCGCACTTCTCGCCGAATATCTCGTCGATGAGCTTGCCTTTGCCCATCGAGGGATCCACCTCGATTTCAAGCTGGCGGCATACCTGACGGAGGTCATCCTCTCCCATGCCGGTGATGTCGATGCCGGTGAACTCCTTGATGGAGTCGATCATGGTGACACGCTTGAAAGGCGCCTTGAAGGATATGACGTTGTCGCCGACTTTCACCTCGGTGGTGCCGTTGACGTCGAGGCATATCTTTTCGAGCATCTTTTCGGTGAAGTCCATCATCCAGTTGTAGTCCTTGTAGGCTACGTAGATCTCCATGCATGTGAACTCCGGGTTGTGCGTGCGGTCCATGCCCTCGTTGCGGAAGTTCTTGGAGAACTCATAGACCCCCTCGAATCCGCCCACGATCAGACGCTTGAGGTAGAGCTCGTCGGCTATGCGGAGGTAGAGCGGTATGTCGAGGGCGTTGTGGTGCGTGACGAACGGACGCGCCGAGGCTCCTCCGGGTATCGACTGGAGTATGGGGGTCTCCACCTCCATGTAGCCTGCGGTATTGAAATATTCGCGCATGGAGTTGTAGACCTTGGTGCGTTTCATGAAGATCTCCTTCACTCCGTCGTTGACCACGAGA
>ERZ825324.3893-NODE-3893-length-13170-cov-8.845292_pt1 | contig 13170 bp, 12 predicted proteins | sample MGYA00519859_ERZ825324 | MGnify/ENA primary metagenome ERZ825324 (study PRJEB31778, sample SAMEA3449198) | human gut metagenome | biome: human gut; feature: human-associated habitat; material: faeces | place: United Kingdom | collected 2010/2012 ... | reverse complement strand
ACTCAGCATTTTGCTGGGTGGTTTTGTTTGTAGGTGGAGATTATGCGGTGTTGCTATAAATACGGTGTGGTCGAATTGAATCTTGCTGCCGTTTTCTTGAGTAAATCCACGTTGTGCCAGCATCTTTTCCTTGACTTCTTCCGGCGGCAGACTGCTTTTCCATTGTTCGTTTTCTTTGTCTTTGGCAATGTAGTTTGTTTCCTGAAATGGTTTCATATGATTTTTCCTCCTGTTGTAAATTGGCGGAGAGATTTCCGCATGATTTATTGTATCATAGGAAGAAATGGAGTTTGTAACAATGACTTTTCAAGTGGTTGTTACAAATGCCGTATGGTGTTGTGTTACGATGACAGCCGGGAGGTGATGGGATTGCAGGAATGTGTTTGCCAGGCAATGGAACTGATCTCTGTTTTGCAAAAGGAGTCCGTTTCTCCGGCAGCTTTTTTGAAACGGCACGCACCATTTTTTTCGGGTATCCCTTTGTGGTCACTGCTCGCACCGGAATGCAGGCAGAAGGCAGTTTACACAGAAAGCAGCTATGTCTACTTGATCGGCAGCTATTTGTATTTTCAATGGGAGAGAAAACCGGTGACATGGCTGGAGCGAAGACGGTTTGCTGTCTTTCCGTCACACTCGGAATTTTATCAGAAAACATTGTGCAGCAATTGGAAAAGGCGATTTCAGACATTGCAGGAATTGCAGGAATGCCTTTTACAGATGCCGTCATAAATCAATATCACAACTTTTGAAAAGAGGAACTTACCATGCGAACGCCACTGCCAGTCGGTACACACCTGATCCTTTCCGCCATTGGAACCCAGCATCAGATCACGGTGCAGATTCAGGAACTGATCGGAACAGGAGCCAGCTGTCTGGTCTATACAGCGGTTTGCAGGGACGGAGAACAAAACGAATTCTACCTCCGGCTGAAAGAGTTCTGTCCGGAAAATCTACACCTGATTCGGCAGCAGGATGGCAGTTTGCTTGCAGCAGACGAAGAAGCTTTTCAGCGGCAGATGCAAGGCTTTATCTGGGGGTATCAAAAGCAGATGCAGTTCCGGCAGTTCCCGGAGAGCTGCAACAGTATCAGCAATGTCCAGGGCGTTTTTGCCGGAAACGGCACCCGGTATATTGCTATGAACTGTCAGAACAGCATTCCGCTGGAACAGCAGGAGTTGTCGCTTTATGACACATTTCGGGTACTGCGTGCAGTGGCACAGCAGCTGGACAATCTGCATCAGCATGGATATCTCTATCTGGATTTAAAGCCTGCCAATGTGCTGCTCTATCCGGAAACGCCGGAACTGGTGATGCTGTTTGATTTTGACAGTGCCATCGAAAAAAGCCGGCTTTCTGATACAGTGATCTCCTGTACAGCAAAGTGGGCAGCACCAGAAGTGTTACAGCAAAACCGCAGAAAGATCGGCGTTGTGTCCGATGTCTATACGCTGGGCGGACTGTTGTTGTACCTGTTGTTTCGCCGTGCTCCGGAAGTAAAGGACAGGAGAAATCGTGCAGTATGGGATGCAGAGTTCCCGGACTCGGTGCTTGCCGGAACTTCTCCGGAAATCAGACGCATGGTCACGGAGCTGCTGCGAAAGACCTTGGCTGCCAATCCGGAAAAGCGATATGCCTCCTGTGCGGAACTCCTGGCACAGATCGAGCCTTTTCTGGATTCGTTTCAACAGCCAAAGCCCTATCTGCAAACCAAGTTGCCCTTGGGTAACAATTACTTTTGCGGACGGGATATCGAATTGCAGGAGATTCATACCCTTTTGCAGCAGGAAAAGTTCCTGCTGCTCCACGGTGTCGGCGGTATCGGAAAAACAGAACTGGCAAAACACTATGCTATGACGTATGCGGAGGAGTATGACGCCGTTGTATTTGTTCGGTTTCTGGATAGTATAGAGAACACCATTCTCAGCGATACCAATTTCCCCATTGTGCATTGTACACGCTCTGACGGGGAAAGTGATGTCGCATATCTGGAACGAAAATTGCAGGTACTGCGTCAAATCTGTACGCCAAGGCATCTGATCCTGCTGGACAATTTCGATACCGGTGACTGCGAAAATCTGGACTTCCTGACAGAACTGCCTTGCCCCATTCTGGTGACCTCCAGAGTGGATTATGACGGCATTTTTCCCCAGTATGAGGTAGACATTTTGTCTGACGAATCGGCGTTGTATCAAATGATGGCGTATTATACAAAAAGAGAGCCGGACTTGTACACCGATGCCATATTGAAGGCACTGAACGGGCATACCATGGCAGTGGAACTGGTGGCAAAGCAAATGGCACTGCATCAGCTCACTTCCCGTGAAATGTACGAAAAGCTCTGTGCAGAAGGCATTTCCGGAGATGACGGCAAAGTGCGTCAGCTGAAAGACAGCACACTTCGGGAAAAAACAGCGTTCCATCATATGGAGATCCTGTTCTCGGTGCTGGATTTGTCCGAATCGGAAAAGCAGGTGCTTCGCTGTGCTGCCCTGGTCGGTGCAACGCCAATGGTACGGCAGTATTTTGAAGTTATTAGTGATTTGAATGAGGCAGAGATCAACAGCCTGGATCGGCTGATTCAAAGCGGCTGGATCTCCGAAGTGTATCAGGATGAAATGTGCATTCTTTCCACTCATCCGCTGATTGTAGAAGTGCTGTGTGAAAAACTGCGTCCGAACAGCAGGGAATGCAAAAATATGGTGGAACTTGCTGGCAGTGTTGCTGGTTATATTGAAGAATCCGAAAATGCAGAACAACGGTTTTTATCTGTGCAGTGGCTGGATCATATGGCACATCATATTCAGGGCGACGACCCGGAATTATCATTTTTCTTTGCTATGATGTGTTATCGACTGTATCTGGGAGAAAATCGTTGTGAGGATGCCCTATGGGCAGCACAGCAGGAACTTCGGATTCTGAGACAGGAGGAAGACTCAAGGGTTCGACTGATAAATACGTTATCTTTTATTCAGGATTTTGCCATTAAACTGCATGATACAGAGATCAGCGAAAAAGCGGCAGCAGAATTAGCGGAATTGCAGTTGTCTGCATCGGAGCAATTTTCTGTTTTAAAAGGAGTATTATTTGAATATATATACGAAGAACGTGACTTTGACCAGGCAAAGTTGTATGTAGAACAGATCATACAGCTTGCGGAAGAAATCGGAGAGCCTATGAAACTTGCTTTAGCATATTCCAATTTCATCTGGTTGGAAAATATTTATCGAATCGATTGCAATAAATCTTTTTATATCGAAAAAACGGTGTTTTATGCAAACCAGTGCTTTGCAGAACAAACGGCGGAACAGGAACAAGATATATCATTTTGGTCAGAGTTGGGGGACATTTATCGGGATTGTGAGCAGTTTTCCCGTGCAATGGCGTGTTATCAAAAAGAACAAGAATTGTTTCAAGTGGAAATGCAGGAAGAATCCGTGACAGTAAATACAAAGCTTGTGCATTTTCAAACTGATATGGCATTCTGCAATTTGAAAATGAAACAATTTTCTGAAATGGAAGAAAACTATGAGAAAGCAATCGCAATGGCAAATCAGCTCTATGGAGAGGAACATGAAGAAACCGGAGAGATCTGGGCTACTTATGCCTGTGCATTGATCGACTGGTACAACGCTGAGCCAAGCCGGGAACTGCTGGAAAAATGCAAAGCTGCTATGGAACAGGCGTTGGAAATTTTGATGGAGCATGATGCGTGCAATGAAGTTACACTTGCAAATTTGTTGATGCGGTATAGCTCTGTGTTGTCAGAATTGGGAGAATTCCAGGATTGTAACATCGTTGCAGCTGAGGCGTTGGAATGTTTTCAGAAGAATTTCGGGGAACTGCATGAACAAATGCAATGGGCATATCTTATGGTAGGAGACAATTACCACAAGGCAGGGGATAAGGAAAACGCCAGGCGATATTATGATCTGGCGATCCGGGTCTTGCGGGAAAATGATTATGAGACGGATGAGCTGGAAGAACGAGTGGAGGAGATATTGCAGGGGATGTGATTGTGGGAAAGTGTGTCACTTTTTTCACGGTATATAAAGATAAAACCAGCCTGAGGTTCTGTGATTGGAATCTCAGGCTGGTTGTTTTATGAGTGAGAAAAGTGATGTGTTTTTTGAAAATCTATCCTTAAAATATATTGGAAAATGAGCCAAAGTCATTTTAACGCTCGGTTTAACGCACGCAGCGAGCGTTGGCGAGTGTTAAACCAAATTCTATAAATATTCCGAAATTCCGTGCTTTTTTCAAATACAAATAAAATTTTTTATCGTTTAACGCTTGCTTTTAACGCTCGGTCGTGTTATAATGAATTTGATTCAATGCTCACCGAGCGTAAAAGGAGTGTTAAAATGAATATTGGATTTCGAGAAAATATGACGGTTGAATTCAAGAGCGATCTGAAAAAGTTATCAGATGATGTGATAATTGAAAGTGTAGTCGCTTTTGCGAATACTGACGGCGGTAAATTTTTTCTTGGTGTAGAAGATAATGGTGATATCACAGGACTGCATCCGTCTCACAAGGATCCTTCTAAGTTGGCAGCATTTATTGCTAATAAGACGATTCCACCTGTTGCAGTTCAAACGGAACTTATGGATGCGGATGATGTAAAGTACTTGATCGTAACAGTTTCGAAATATACAGCGATTGTTGCTGCTTCAAATGGAAAAGTTCTGAGAAGACGCATAAAATTAGATGGAGAGCCGGAAAATATCCCGATGTATCCATATGAAATGAATACCCGGCTTTCTTCTTTGCGTATGCTGGATTATTCTGCTCAGCCTGTTCCGGAGGCAGTATATTCAGATTTAGATCCGGTAGAACGAGAACATCTTCGTAATATTATACAAAATTATCATGGTGAAAAAAATTTGCTTGATCTTGATGATACGGAATTAGATCTTGCACTTCGTTTGGCAGTAGAACAAAATGGTACTTTTGTTCCTACTTACTGTGGTATGTTACTAATAGGACGCCGAGAACGGCTTTCAACGCTTGTTCCGACTGCTGAAGCAGCCTTTCAAGAACTGCAGGGAACGGATGTAGCAGTAAATGAATCCTTTGTATTGCCGATATTGACGGCTTTTGAGAAAATAGAATCATATATGGATGCTAGAAACCATACAGAAGAAATGGAAGAAGGACTGTTTCGAATTTCCATTCCGGATTTTGATAAAAGGGCGTTTCGAGAGGCATTGGTAAATGCTTTCTGCCATCGGGATTATACGATGTTGGGACGTGTTCGTGTTTTACTGGATGATGATGGTTTGACCATCAGTAATCCGGGTGGATTTATTGAAGGTGTAACAATTGAAAATTTATTGACAGCCGAACCACATGGAAGAAATCCTGCACTTGCTGATGTATTAAAGCGAATCGGTCTTGCAGAGCGTACTGGACGAGGCGTAGATCGTATTTTTGAAGGCTCACTTTCCTATGGGAAATCATTGCCGGACTATTCAGAATCCAATACAAATCAAGTGAAATTATTTATTCCTAAAAGTTTGCCGGATAAGGCGTTTATTAAAATGATTGCAGAAGAACAAAGCAAGATCGGCAGACCATTATCTATCAATGCATTGCTGATATTAAATGCTCTGAAATCCAATCGAAGACTGCGGCTTGGAGAACTTGCACATATGATTCATCTCAACGAGTACAAAGTACGCACAACCGTTGAAAAATTAGTTGAATCCGGACTTGTGGAAGCGGACGGAAATGGAAACAGCAGAGCTTATATTTTGAGTGCAGCACTTTATAAAAATGCGGACAATGTAATTGGATACGTGCGGCAGACAGGGATTGATCGGGTTCGTTATCCGGAACTTGTTTTGAAGTTTGCAAAAAATAATCAAGGCAAAGTAACCAGAAAGGATGTAATGCAGCTTTTGCATCTTAATCAGGGGCAGGCATATCGTCTGCTTGTTAAGATGACGGAAGAAGGAAAGCTTTTGCTCGTTGGAAAGGGAAAATTTGCTTACTATAAAATAAAGTAAGAGTGACAGTCTGCTGTATTGTCTGAAAGTGGTTGTTGAATTATGTTGTTTTGTGGTTGATGTAGTATAATAAAACTTGACACTCCAACCTCAAAGGAATAAAATAGGAAAAGAAAAAATGGAGGAAACTTATGGCTATCTCGTATAAAAATCTTCATGAAATAGAAAAAATCAATTTGCATGATGCATATATTGAAAATGTGACTTACAATCATATTGATAAAAAGATTAACATTAAGTTAGAAAGTGAATGGGAAAAAAATGATTATGATTTAGATTTTCATAACGTACTATATTATGAAATGACCTGTTGTGACTTTTGGGGTAGTGGATATAATGTGATTTGTTGGTCAAAATTAGATACGACTGAAATTTTTGATAAGTTGTTAAGACTTGAAATGGTAGAAAACTCTCGTTCAAGAGGAACTAATCAAGAACCAATGGATTTATTTGAATTTTTTGGAATAGAAATACTTATAAATTCAGGAGACAGGTTGAGAATTATATGCAAATCAATTGATGTAAATAAGTTTTAATATAATTAGACTGATGTAGTATAATAAAACTTGACACCCTAACTTCAAAGGAATAAAATAGAAAAAGGAAGAAATGGAGGAAAAAGGAATGTCAGAAAATAAACAATAATATAAAGAAGCGATTGAATGCGTATTCAAATTATCCATAACAAGAACAACTTTTTCCGTATCTGGATATTGTTCCGTGAGCAGCCATTCAATTTGCTTAGCCCAGTCTTCTCTTGTACGATGTTCCTGAGCATCTGCATAACGCCACCCGTTCAATGGCTCTGTAAATAAAAAGATGGAGGCAGTTCCATTACGGATGTATTCATTATCTTCATAAGTAGTACGACCATCTTTGGAACGTATGCTCTTTCTTGCAGATGCAAATAGCTGCACAGGTTTTTCATCCATACATATCACAGATCTTTTCTCATCGTATGGTCTGCTGTAAACTGACAGAACATTTTCCATCGCAGCAACAAAAGCTGCATTGTGTTCAGGTGGTATACACCAGCATTTTTTCAAGTGAGGCTTAAATTCGTTTTTTTAAGTATGCGGGAAACAGTCATATGTGAAATAGAATCAATGTAATTCAACTCAACGCATTTTTCTGCAATTAGCCTGACAGACCACCTGCTATACCCTTCCGGAGGATCTCCGCAAGCCATAGCAACGATATGAGCTTCAATATCTCCTGTAACCTTTGCAGGAACAGGTGGTGTTTTACGCTTTTTGCGGTTGATAGTTGCTTCAAGACCGTTATTTACATACGAGGTTCGAACTTTGTGTACGGTAGTAGGCGTAGTATTAAATGCAGATGCAATTTCTGCAACTGTCATATGTTTATTATTTCCTCTGTCTGAAGCGAGAAGTATATTGGCTCTCATAATGGTTCTTGCAGGAGAATTCCCCTTCTTAACAATATCTGTGAGGTACTTACGGTCTGCCTCTGTTAACTCAATAATATATTTTGTAGTTGGCATAATAAATCTCCTTTTCTGGTGATAAGACTATTATACCACACATTAATATTTTATGCAATATTTAAATGTTACAAAGTACTAGGCTCTTGTAAATCTCTTCAGAATAGTGTGTACTTGTATTCATAGGACAACTCTCTTTTGTCTTGTAGGTCACAAGTTCATTACAACTCTTTTTGGGGGCTGTTGTCCTATCTTTTTGCGCAATTTTTTCGTTTCATTAAAATACACTTGATTTTTCCCCGCAAATGATGTATACTTTTATAAAACCATTGAAAAAAGAGCGGAAGTGATCATATGCAGAGAAAGGAAAACAATTTTAACCAGAGAAAAATTGCAAAATTTATCCTGAAAAAAGGTGAAACCTCCAAACAGGAAATTGCATCTGAATTGGGCCTCAGTATGCCTACAGTTTTGCAGAACGTAAAAGAACTTGTTCAAAACGGACTGGTAATAGAAACTGGAAAATATGAGTCCACCGGCGGAAGAAAGGCAGCCGTTCTGTCTATTGCAGAACAATTCAGAACAGCTGTGGGAATTGATATAACTGCCAATCATATCAGTTATGTCCTTATGGATCTTTGTGGAAAAGTGATTGCGAAAAAGCGAATGAAATCCGTGTTTGCAAACGATTCTGCGTATTATCAAAGTGTTGCCGATAATCTGGAAACATTTTTGCGTGATATAGATGCTGATAGGAAAAAAATTCTTGGTGTGGGATTTTCTTTGCCCGGAATCATAAATAAACACGATAATGTTCTTGTACGTTCTCATGTGTTGAAACAGAACCATATGAATCTGAAACCATTTAGTCAAAGAATTCCATTTCCCGTTTCATATGAAAATGATGCCAATAGTGCGCTGTTCGCGGAAACACATCATATTGACACGGATATGATATACCTTTCTCTTAGCAATAGCGTTGGCGGAGCAATTTACCTGAACGGAAAAATTTTTGAAGGCAATCATCGCCGGAGTGCCGAATTCGGACACATGATCGTAGAATTCAATGGAAAAAGCTGTTACTGCGGAAAAAAAGGCTGTGCTGACGCATATTGCTCAGCCACAGTTCTTCTGAAATATGCAGATTCCTTAGAGGACTTTTTTGAATGTCTGCAAGACGGCGATACAGAAATTCAGACAGCGTGGGACAACTATTTGGATCACCTTGCTGTTCTGATTACCAATCTGAGAATGGCATTTGACTGTGATATTATGCTCGGAGGTTATGTGGGCGGTTATTTGAAACAATATATGCCGGAACTGAGCTGTAAGGCAGTACAGTATAATATGTTTGAAAACGACACATTATATCTGAAAAATTGTACCTATGAACGAGAAGCATCTGCTATCGGTGCAGCAATGTATTTCTTTGATTCTTATCTGAATTCTTTGTGAGACAATTTATAAACGTAATGTCCCGGGTATTGCTCGGGGCTTTTTTTTGTGCACTTTGTGCAAAACAGAAACCTTGTATTTGTAAAAAAAAGAGAAACTGTATTTTTTCGACAAAAGCTATTGACAAATACAAAGATGTAGTGTATACTGTAGTCAGTTACATAAAGCGTTTTATAAAAGTGATTATAAAACGAAAAATGAGCGAAAAATTTGATATGAAAAAGGAGCGATTGCTATGTTACAGCAGGTTATGACAAATCCAAAGGAAATCACATTCAACGAGGTCCCGGTGCCGGAAATCAAAGCAGATCAGGTTCTGGTGAAGATTATGAAAATCGGTGTGTGCGGTTCGGATATCCATGTGTATCATGGAAAGCATCCGTTTACCTCTTATCCGGTTACACAGGGACATGAGGTGTCCGGCGAAATTGTAAAGCTCGGAGAAAAAGTAACAGGATTTACAGTAGGACAAAAAGTAACGATTCAGCCGCAGGTGGTATGCGGAAAGTGCTATCCCTGCCGTCACGGCAAGTACAATCTCTGTGAAGAACTCAAGGTTATGGGATTCCAGACAACAGGTACAGCTTCCGAATTTTTTGCTGTCGATGCTGCAAAGGTAACAGCACTTCCGGAAGATATGTCCTATGACGAGGGAGCAATGATCGAACCGTTGGCAGTTGCTGTGCATGCAGTTAAACGTGCAGGCGATGTCAAGGGTATGAAAATTGCAGTTCTGGGTGCAGGTCCAATTGGAATTCTGGTAGCACAGACAGCAAAAGGTTTGGGCGCTGAAAGTGTAATGATAACTGATGTCAGTGACCTTCGTCTGGAAAAGGCAAAAGAATGCGGTGTTGATTTCTGCATCAATACGAAAGAAAAGGATTTCGGCGAGGCGATGCTGGAGAATTTCGGACCGGATAAGGCAGATGTGATTTACGACTGTGCAGGAAACAATATCACCATGGGTCAGGCGATAAAGTATGCGAGAAAAGGCAGTACAATTATTCTTGTAGCTGTATTTGCCGGTATGGCAGAGATTGACCTTGCTGTACTGAATGATCATGAGCTTGACCTGAACACCTCAATGATGTATCGGAACGAGGATTATATTGAGGCGATCCGTCTGGTTAACGAAAACAAGGTTGCGCTCAAGCCGTTGATTTCTAAACACTTTTCGTTTCAGGATTACAAGGCAGCGTATGAGTATATTGATGCCAACAGAGAGACAACCATGAAGGTGATCATTAACGTGCAGGAATAATGCAGACTGGAGGAATACGACATGAAAGCGAATGATACCAATCTGAAAATACCCTTTATCAGTAAATTTGCTTATGGTATGGGCGATGTAGGCTGTAATTTCAGCTGGATGTTCGTTGGTAATTTCCTTATGATTTTTTATACCGATGTATTCGGTATCAGTATGAGTGCTGTTGCTGCATTGATGCTGTTCTCACGCTTCTGGGACGCTATCAATGATCCCATTGTAGGCAGTCTGACCGACCGAACCAATACTCGCTGGGGACGTTATCGTCCCTGGCTGCTCATTGCAGCACCGCTGACTGCAATTGTGCTGATGATTTCCTTCTGGGCTCATCCGGACTGGAGCAGCACTGCCAAAATAGTGTATATGACCATAACCTATTGTATCCTGGTATTGGGTTATACCTGTGTCAATATTCCATATGGAACTCTCTGTGGTGCTATGACACAGAACATTGAAGAACGTGCAAAAATTAATACCTTCCGTTCCGTCAGTGCCATGATTGCCATCGGTATTATCAATATTATCACACTGCCCTTGATTTCCAAACTGGGCGGCGGCAGCGATAAGCGTGGTTATCTGCTGGTAGCTGTACTTTATGGTGCGATTTTTGCTGCCTGTCATATTTTCTGCTTTGCTAAGACAAAGGAAGCAGTAACCATTCCGGAAAAGAAGAAAATACCCATAAAGCTGCAAATTCAGACTGTGCTTCAGAATAAGCCCTATCTGCTGGCATTACTGGGACAGTTCCTGTTTGGTGTAACACTCTATGGAAGAAATGCTGATGCATTGTACTATTTTAAGTATGTGGAGGGGACTGAATCCCTGTTTACTACTTATTCCATGGCAATTATTATTCCATCAATTATCGGTGCCGGACTGTTTCCTATTATTTTCAGATGGACAGGAAATAAAGGCAGAGCTGCCTCTATATTAGCACTTGGAACAGGTGTATGTATGCTGTCACTGTATCTGTTCAGCCCCGTAAAGACACTGGTTCCGTTCTATATCTGTTCTGGTCTGACACAGTTTTTCTTTGCAGGTTTTAACACAGCTATTTATGCCATTATTCCCGACTGTGTAGAATATGGAGAATGGAAAACCGGTGTCCGCAATGACGGTTTCCAGTATGCATTTATCTCTCTTGGAAATAAAATCGGAATGGCAATCGGTACATCTGTTCTTGCAGCAGTACTGAGTGCAACTGGTTTTGAGGCAAATATGCAGCAGAATGAAAATGTGCTTTCGATTATGAAACACAGCTTTTCTACCATTCCGGGAATACTTTGGATCGTTACGGCCATTGCACTGTTTTTCTACAGACTGAACAAGAAATCCTATAACAAAATTGTAGCTGAAATCAAGGAAAGGAGCAATACAAATGTTTGATGTAACAGCTTTAGGAGAAATGCTGATTGATTTTACCATGCAGGGCAGGAATGAGCAGGGACAAAGAATATTTGCTCAGAATGCAGGCGGTGCACCGGCAAATGTCATGGCAGCTATGGCGAAGCTTGGCGCAAGAACTGCCTTTATCGGCAAAGCCGGAAATGATATGCACGGCAGATTTCTCAAAGAAACCCTTGATAACTGCGGCATTGATAGTACAGGTTTTATATTAAGTGATGATTATTTTACCACTTTGGCGTTTGTAGATGTCAAGCCAGACGGAGAACGGGAATTTTCCTTTGCCCGAAATCATGGTGCAGATAAGATGCTGGAAAAAGAGGAAGTTCCGCTGGAACTGATTCGCAACAGCAGAATTTTGCATCTTGGTTCGATTTCACTGACAGATGAGTCGGTACGCAGTACCACCCTGTTTGCTGTACAGAAAGCAAAAGAAGCTGGATGTGTGATCTCTTATGACCCGAATTATCGTGCCTCTCTCTGGAAATCGGAGGAACTTGCCAAAAAGCAGATGCGGAGCATGGTACAGTACGCAGATCTGATGAAGATTTCAGAGGAAGAAACCATGCTGCTCACTGGTGAGAGCGACTATCAGAAAGCTGCGGAACTTCTGATGCAGAGCGGTGTAAAAATAGTGGTCGTAACACTTGGAAAAACAGGTGCCTACGTCCAGACCAGACAGGGCGGACAGCTGGTAAAAGGATTCCAGAACAAGGCGGTAGATGCGACTGGTGCAGGCGATGCCTTTTGGGGTGGATTCTTGTTTCAGTTCAGCCGCTGCGAAAAAGCATCGGAAACGATCACGACAGAAGAAGCGGCAAAGTTTGCAGACTTTGGAAATGCAGTGGCAAGTGTCTGTGTCCAGAAACACGGTGCAATTCCGGCGATGCCGGACATGGCACAGACACTGGAACAATTGAAAGAAGAGAGGTTATGAGCATGAAGTTACAGGACAATGCAACGGGATTTCAGCATCTGGGTTTTCCGACGAATGATTTAGCGGAAACGGTTGCCTTTTATGAAAAACTTGGATTTGCGGTAGCTCTTCGTACTTATAATGAAGAGGCAGGAGAAGCAGTTGCGTTTTTGCAGTTGGGAAATCTGATGCTGGAAATTTATGAAAATCATCAGGCACCAATGCAGACTGGAGCGTGGGATCATCTAGCAATCGATGTCAAGGATATCGAAGCAGCTTATCAAGAAGTCTGTTCATTGGGTCTGAATAATCAGAAGGATACGATTCATTTTCTGCCGTTTTGGGAGAATGGTGTAAAGTTTTTCAAAATCACAGGACCGAATCGTGAAGTGATTGAGTTTAGCCAGATCCTTTAAAAATACAATCGAGAACCGCCACAGTAAAATAATAACTGTGGCGGTTCTTGCTATGGGGCATAACATAGTTTATTAGATTAATAGCAGAATAGCAAAAACTTACGTAAAAATTAACTGGATAATGGCATAAAATCCGTCTTAGGATTCGGCCCTGCGAAAAAATTTCTGTAAATTTAACAACAGTGATAAAAAACGATATTGTGGAGCGGCTTGAAAAACAGCCGCTCAATTTTTTTACAGTATACAACAAATACCGTAAT
>ERZ825324.3871-NODE-3871-length-13228-cov-3.372884_pt1 | contig 13228 bp, 11 predicted proteins | sample MGYA00519859_ERZ825324 | MGnify/ENA primary metagenome ERZ825324 (study PRJEB31778, sample SAMEA3449198) | human gut metagenome | biome: human gut; feature: human-associated habitat; material: faeces | place: United Kingdom | collected 2010/2012 ... | reverse complement strand
CTTGAGGTTGACGGCTATCACTGCATCCCACTGCTGCTCGGTCATGCGCATCATGAGGCCGTCCTTGGTGATGCCTGCATTGTTTACGAGGATGTCGATCGAGCCGAAATCCTTATGGATCTGGTCTACTACAGTTTTTGTCTGTTCGAAGTCAGCTGCATTTGACGCATAACCCTTGACTTTGACACCCAGAGCTGCTATCTCATCTTCTGTAGCTTTGCCGTTTTCGTCGATTACGAGATCGGTGAAGGCGATGTTGGCGCCTTCTTTGGCGAAGCGGAGAGCCAGGGCTTTGCCGATGCCGCGGGCGGCTCCGGTGACGATGGCTGTTTTTCCTTCAAGTAGTTTCATCTTTCTAAGGGATAATATTATATTATTGAGGTATTCGCTAATAATTGTCAGTCGTATAATTGTCAGTCGGTGCTGCGGTTGACGATGCTGTCCATCACGAAATCCACCACATCGCGTCGGAGCTCTTCAAGTTCGGCGGCCCCTTCTTCAAGATTACCCTTGATCATGCAGTAGTAGGCGCCTTGGAAAACCATCGTCAGGAGTGCTTCAAGCCTGTCGGCCTGCATACGTGAGAATGATCCTTTTCTGACCCCCTCATTGAGGATCTCTTTCAGGATCTCACGCTCCTTGACGGTGGCCATACGACGGATCCGTTCGACTCTTTTGAAGTCGAGGCTGAAAAGAGAGCGTATGGTTCCAGGGTGATAGGAACTCACATCGTCGATCGTGTCGAAACGTCCGATGAGAAACCGGCGCAGTTTCTCTTCCGGCGCCAGATCCGACTGAGCCGTGAGCCGCAGGCGCTCTACCTGTCGGTCGCTTTCGCGTTCTATGACTGCATTGTAGATTTCACGCTTGTTCTTGAAATAGGTGTAGATGGTGCGCCTCCCCTTGTCAGAGGCGGCCGCAATATCGTTCATTGTTGTGTTCTCGACCCCTTTGTGTACAAAGAGTTGCCGGGCCACATCGATGAGCTTTTCGCGAGTCTTTAGAACCATATCTGCACAATTACTCTTTCAGTGTGCGAAATTACTCAAAATTGTCGAATTAACATCTATTGTAGGCCTATTTTTAGCTGCGGGCGGCTCTATACGGCGGTTTTTTCGTAATTTCGCAGTCTGATACATCATTCCTGACCATAACTATGATCAAATACAGTCCAGTGGTAAAAAGTCTTTTGATAGGTTGTTCGGTGGCCTATGCCCTCGTATCGTCTGCGGCCGGCCCATCATCTCCCCTTGGCGTCAGCGGTGTCAAGGATTCACAGCTCGGCATATATATAGCGGATATAGCCACGGGAGAGCCTCTCCGTGATATCAACAGCCGCAGGGCTTTCATCCCGGCGAGTATTACCAAGGCCCTGACATCGGCATCTGTTCTGACTCTGATGAACCCGTCCGACCGCTACGAGACTTCAGTAGAAGCTGTAGGCAAGATCTCCGGAGACCTCCTTCGCGGTGATATTGTAGTGCGCTGTGTGGGTGATCCTACAGTCGAATCAGCATACTTTGATGAGGCGGCCGGCTTTTCCGACAGTATTGCGGCAGCAGTTTGCGCTGCCGGCATAAAGCGTGTGACAGGTACCGTGGTCATCGATTCATCGCTGATACCGGAGGATCGTGTCCCGGCCGGGTGGGCTGACGAGGACATCGTGTGGCCGTATGGTACTTCTCACCATGCAGCTAATTTCCGTGACAACAAGTTCGTGCTTACTCTCCCGTCAGGTAAATCGGTTCCGTTCGTTCCGGATCTGAAGGTCTCTCATACTCCGGCGAAAGGATCGCTCAAGGTCGATCGCAAGAAAGATTCCAAGGTCATATTGTCACGAGGCAATGCTCGGCGCAATGGCGAGAGTATAACGGTGGCCACTCCTGATCCTGCTCCGGTGATGCGCCATGAGGTGATGCAGAAGCTTCGCAAAAATGGAGTGGAGATAGCCGAGGTAGCGCAGTCGGATGCCGATGGCGACGTGACAGCCCTTTATGTACATCGGTCGCCCGCGCTGGTGGATATACTTCGCAGTCTTATGTTCAGAAGCGACAATATGATGGCCGAGGCTATGCTTCGCTCGGTGGCGCCGGGTCAGTTGCGTTCGGAGGCCGTAAGGACTGAGCTCGACATGTGGGAGACACGCGATGTCGATACACAGCGTGTGGTGCTGGAGGACGGCAGCGGTCTCTCCCGCAACGACAGGCTTACTCCGATGTTTCTCGCCGACGTTTTTACATGGATGGCCTCTCATTACAAAGCGCCTGATTATGTCAGTCTCTTCCCGAAAGCCGGACGAGAGGGTACTCTCAAAAGTTTTCTCCGCGACACTCCGCTTGAAGGGCGAGTGGCCCTTAAGACCGGCAGTATGAAAGGAGTGCAGTCATATGCCGGATATCTTCTCGGTGAGGATGGTCTGCCTACACATGTCATAGTGGTGATGGTCAACGGATTCACATGCGGACGAGCCACTCTCAAGACAGGAATAGAGGATATGCTTCTCTCTATGTTCGCACCCGATTATGTTAGGCCTGTCAAGCATGTCGTCAAGAAGTCTAAAAAGAAAACTTCCGTGAGTCGTAAGGGCACGACTGCCAAATCATCCAGGAAGAAGCGCAGGGCTTGAGGCTATTTTTGGTGCCGGATGGATTGACCTATTCAAAAAATACTTAATTTTGCGGCTGAAATTAAAAGCGACTTACTTATGTACAGCAATGAAAAAGCCAAGCAGATACTGACACTCGCTCTTGAGATCGAGGGTCTGGCTCTTCTGATACAGAGGCGCGGCGACCTGGTGAATCCGGAGGTGAACTATATATTGCGCGACAAAGCATCATCCCTTCATTCTCTGACGGAGGAGATGGCCGGCAGCAGCTGTGATCCCGTCTCTTCCGACGCGATCGCCCCGGAAGAATCATCCGATGACGGTGGACGCTCTCAGGCCGCTGCACCATGCAGCTCCATGGCAGAGACCTCAGTCGAATCCGATGATTCGGCTATCGCCGTGTCGGCTGTTGGAGAGGAGGAGGCCGACAGCAATGTGGCAGAAACTGCCGAAGAGCGGCCGACAGCCCAAGTAGCAGTTTCCTCGCCCGTGGCTGAAAACAATCCGCAGCATGTCCAGCCGGTGTTTACTCTCAACGACCGTTTCCGTTTCATCCGTGAGCTCTTCAAAGGAAACAGTCAGGATTTCAACGATACTTTGAAGCTGCTGTCGTCCATGACGTCGGCCGACGAGGTGGTGGAATACCTTACCGAAGATCTTTGCCTTGATCCCGAAAATCAGGATGTGGCAGATTTTACCGCAATAGTCACTCAGCGGTTCGACTGATGGCAGGCCGGCTGTTTATTGTTCCGACGCCGGTGGGAAACCTCGCCGACATGACTCCACGGGCTATCGATACTCTGCGGGAGGCTGATCTTATTTTGGCCGAGGATACGCGCACGAGCGGTGTGCTGCTTCGCCATTTCGGCATATCTACCCCCGTGGTGAGCCACCATAAGTTTAACGAGCATCTGACTGTAGGCTCCTTTGTCGACCGGATAGAGGCCGGAGAGACCATAGCTCTTATTACCGATGCCGGCACTCCCGGCATATCGGATCCGGGATTCCTCATATCGCGCGAGTGCCGCAGAAGGGATGTGGAAGTGATTACTCTGCCGGGGCCGACAGCTTTTGTCCCTGCTCTGGTCGACAGCGGGATACCTTGCGAAAGATTTTGCTTCGAGGGATTCCTGCCTCAAAAAAAAGGAAGAGCGACACGCCTCGCCGAGATCGCGGCAGATACACGCACTACTGTCATATACGAGTCGCCGCTGCGTCTGGCCCGTACACTCGACGACCTCGCGGCTGCATGCGGGGCCGACAGGGAAGCGTCCGTGAGCCGGGAGATCTCAAAGGTCCACGAAGAGACGCGTCGTGCAACGTTAGGACAGCTCGCCCAATATTTCTCGCAAAACAATCCTAAAGGAGAAATCGTTATTATCGTAGCGGGAAACAAGGAGTTGTCGTCTCGTCCACAACATAAAAACAAATACAGACACGACATCGGGGAGCAGTAATTAGGCCCTACCGAAGCAAAAATTGGAAAATCATCAATTCAACTATTATGAAGAGAACAATCGTAATGGCTCTCGCAGCGGCCGCCGTAATGACTTCATGCGGCACTCGCGAAAAACTTGAAAAAGCCGAAGAACAGAACGTGCAGCTCAATTCGGAGCTTCAGGCCACGCTCGCCACACAGGATTCGCTGTTTGCGCTCATCAACGACATCACAGCCGGAATGGGGCAGATCAAGGATCTTGAGCACATAATCTCCACTCCCGGCAATATTTCCGACTCACGTTCACAGAAAGATCAGCTCCGCAACGATATGGTGGCTATTCAGGAAGCTCTGCAGCAGCGTCGCGACAGGCTTGCGCAGCTTGAGGAAAAGCTCCGCAAAAGCGGCAGCCAGAATGCCACCCTCACCAAGACGATAGAAAACCTCAAGGCCCAGATATCCGAGCAGGAAACGGAGATAGCTACGCTTCATAATCAGCTTGCCGCCGCTAACGTGCAGATAGCAAGTCTCGGCCAGAAAGTTGATTCGTTGAGTTCCACTGTCACTACAGTCACCACCGAACGCGAGGCGGCCAGAAATGAGGCAACGCAGCTCAACGACGAGCTCAACACATGCTACTATGCAATAGGCAACAAATCGGAGCTCCAGAAAAACAAAATCATACAGACCGGTTTCCTGCGGAAGACCAAAATCATGGAGGGTGACTTTGAGAAAGCTTACTTCATCAAGGCCGACAAGCGCACGCTCCGCAGCATACCTCTTCACAGCAAAAAAGCTGAGGTGATGACAAAACAGCCGGCGTCAAGTTATGTCATAGAGGACGAGGACGGACAGAAAGTACTGAAGATCAAGGATCCCTCACAGTTCTGGCAACTCAGTAATTTCCTGGTGATCAAGGTCGACTGATCTTTAATCCAACCGATATACATGCGGCCGTACCCTGGGTAATGCCAAAGGGGGCGGCCGCTTTCTTTATATTATGGCCATCGGCGGAATAGGGGATTGCCCAGTATGAATAAATAAAAAGCTAAAGGGTGCAATAAGGATGATTGTGGAGCGTTTTATATTAAAATACGATATTCACAATAAGGGAAATAGTCATCATGACCGGATTGTTAAATAGCGGCAGACGTTATGGAAGGTTGATCAGGCCGGCACTGTCGGCCATGGCTCTCCTTATGGTGTTATTGTCGTTCTATCTGACATCATGGCTCATAGGAAGCGGACAGAGTATGGCATGGCTGTCGCCCAAGGTCGTCCTTTCGGCATTGATCGCCTGGATAATCGCAGGCATGAGACTCGTGAGGCCTACCGAACTGAGGGCGCTTAAAATGGAGCATACGGCACGCAGCGCCATCCATGCATGCGTCTGTCATCTGCTGTGGTTCATTGTATTGCTGTATCTGACTGGGGCTCCCCATGTTGAATGGAGCACGCTCGCCATATTCTATGCCTTATTGTTTCTTTCGCTCCCTGTCGCCTACACGATGTCGCTGCAGTTGTTGAAGTTTATGCGTCGACGCGGCCGTAATCACAGTAAGGTGGTAATAGTTGGTATGAACAAGACTGCGGCACGTCTGTATGACATGATGAGAAATGATGGCTACGGATATGTGGTGATGGGAGTCTTTGACGATAATCCGGCTGAAACCGCTCCCGAGGGGCTGCAGGTCATGCCGTTGAGCGCTCTTGACGCATTCATCAGGGAGAATGATGCGGAAGAGATTTTCTGCACGCTTGCGGGAGATGACGAGACCGCGCTGCTCGAATCAATGGAGGTGGCCGACAACAATGCAGTGACGCTGCATGTAGTGCCGCAGCTGTCGCGGTTTGTCAACCGTGGTTTTGCTGTCAATGAAATTGGCCGACTGCCTGTGATGACGCCTCTCAGCAGTCCCCTCGCATCGCGTTTCAATGTGGCTTTGAAGCGTTCGCTCGATATAGTCGCGGCTCTTTTGGGTATCGCACTGTTCCCTGTATTCTTCATACCGATTGCCTTGTGCATCAAACTCACATCGCCAGGCCCGGTATTCTATCGTCAGAAACGGACAGGACTTAAAGGGCGCACGTTTGACTGTCTGAAGTTCCGTACGCTCCTTCATGACAATTCCGACGAGTCACCTGTGGAAAAATGCGATCCAAGGGTGACCGGCGTAGGCCGCTTTCTGCGACGGACGTCGCTCGACGAACTGCCTCAGGTATTCAACGTGCTGAAAGGCGATATGTCTATTGTCGGCCCTCGACCGCATATGGTGTCACATACCGATATATACCGCGATCTGGTGGATCATTACATGCTCCGTCATATAGTAAAACCGGGGATAACAGGCTGGGCGCAGGTCAACGGTTACAGAGGCGCCACCGACCAGCTCTGGAAGATGGAAAGGCGTGTGGAATGCGACGTGTGGTATATCGAACACTGGTCGTTGCTGCTCGACCTGAAGATCATTGTCCGGACGATAATCAACATTATCAGGGGCGATGACAATGCCTACTGAAAGTGACAGCTTCCAGCGGAAATCTTACTGTTGTCATAAGTGATAAAACAGCGGCTGTCCGGAGGACAGCCGCTTGATGATTGTATGAGACTATGATGTCGGTAACAGTCAGATGTTGGAGTCGATGATCTTGATTTTTTCAGTGAGCTGGGCTATCTCTTCCTTGAGATGCTGCATCTTTCGCTCCATTTCCTTGACGATTGAGTCGCCGCTCTTTGATCTGGAGTTGAAGAAGCCCATATTGTTTTCGTAGGTCTTCAGCTCCTGCCGGCGTTGTTCGCAGGCTCTGACCAGACGGTCGCGTTCGCGGGAGAGCTTGCCGGAGTCGCCGGCTGCGGCTTCCACGCCGGCCTGAAAGTCGGCCATGCGGGCGCGGTTTTCCTTTATGTCGAGCTTGTCGAACAATGCTCCCACTACTTCACGGTAAGCATCCTGAAGCTTGTCTTTGTCGCGGAAAGGCACATGACCTGTCTCCTGCCACTGTTTGCGCAGCTGCTGCACCTCTGCGATAGCGTCCTCGCGTGATGTTTCGTCATTGTCTGAAGCGATGGCGTTCAGACGGCTGATGATTTCCTTTTTTGTCGCGAGATTGGCCTGTTCCGTACGCCGGGTGTCGCCATTGATCTTTTTTTTGCGGTCAAAAAATGTGTCGCAAGCCTTGATGAAACGCTTCCAGATGGCATCGCTGTTTTTGCGCGCGACCGGTCCGATCGTCTTCCATTCTTTCTGAAGCGCCACAATCGCATCCGTGGTCTTTTTCCAGTCGGTGCTTTCTGACAGCGCCTCGGCTTTTTCGCACAAAGCTGTCTTCTTGGCCATGTTTTCGGCAAACTCTGCCTTGGTCTTTTTGAAGAATTCTGATTTTCGGCCGAAGAAATCGTCGCATAGCGCGCGGAACCGGTTGAACAGTGCCGTATTGGATTTGCGTGAGGCATATCCGGCTTTTTTCCACTCTTCCTGCGCTTCGAGGATGGTCTTGGTCATGGTGTCCCATTCCTGATAGGTAGACGGTTTGCCGAAATCGAGCGCTTCAAGGCGTTCGCAGAGAGCTGTCTTGATCTCCTCGTTCTCGCGTTCGCGGGCCTTGCGCTCTTCGAAATGTGCCTGATATTTTTTGTTGATCTCGGCCGAAGCATCCTTGAAAGAAGCCCATATCTCTTCCCTGACATCTTTGGCAACAGGCCCGATTTCTCTCCATTTGTCGTGAAGGCTCTGCAACCTGCGGAATGCTGTGATCACGTCGGGTTCGTCGACAAGTTTGCGGGCCTCGTCGAGCAGCAGCTGTTTCTCGGCCAGATTCTTCTTGAAATCATAGTCGCGAAGTTCTTTGTTGACTTTCCACTGATCGTAGAAAGCCTCCACTGCATCCTGATAGTTTTTCCATACAGTGGTGGCATTTTGCGGGGGCACATCGCCCGTCTCCTTGAATTCTGTCTGAATCTCCTTGATGCGCGGATAATGACGGTTCACATTGTCGGTGTCGGCTGCAAGGGTATTGAGCTCGGCTATCAGAGCCTCTTTCTTTTCAAGATTGGCTGCCTGACGGGTCTCTATCTCCGCTCTCTGACGTGCTTTCTTCTCTTTCAGGGCAGTCAGAGCTGCCTTGAACCGTTCTTCGATAGGATCTTCAGTAGCGGTGAAGGCTTCTCCTTCCTCGCCGGCTTCCTCTTTCCGACGAATGATCAGTTCGTTGTGGAGCATATAGAACTGTTGCTTGATGCGGGCTACGTCATCAGCGACAATCTCCGAGTCCTCGGCGATGATCTTTTCAATGGTCTCCAGAAGAGACTCTCGTGTGACGTTCTCTTCACAGGCGCATTCGGCTTCAGTAGGATTCTCTCCCTGAAGCTCCTCTTTTGGCAGGTTAGGCTCCACAGCTGTTTCGTTGAGTTGTTCGGCCCGGTCAAGCATTTCCATAATTAAGAAATTAACTGGTTTATGGTATTGTTAGGGTGTATCCTGTCGGTAGGTATAGCCGGCAGAATCTATTTGGTTGCCAAAATAAGACATTATTTCTTATAATTCAACATTTTTTCAAAAAAAACATTCGATCAATATCGGGGCTATGATTGCATCCGGTAGCCTGTCTCTGTAAGGATGGTCTTCTTCAGATCATGAATCCGTTATACAAAAGCTGCCTTGAAAGTATGAATCTGACGTTGGAAATGTTTAATTTTGCAGAATGAATCGAATAGTGCACATAGTAGTGGCTGCGGGAAGCGGCCGGCGGTTTGGGGCTGATCTTCCCAAGCAGTTTCATCTGCTTGGAGGCAAACCGGTGCTTATGCATGCTGTCGACTCGATGCGCAGATTTGGAGGCGGCGGCTTGGTGGTCACTGTGCTTCACCCTGATTATATAAGTTACTGGAACGATGTCTGTGTATCATTCGGGTTTGATCCCGGCGTCATTGTCGCCGGAGGAGACACCCGCTGGATGTCGGTACGCAATGCCCTTGATGTTTATGGTAATGATGCCGATATAGTCACGATCCATGACGGAGCCCGTCCGCTCGTCGGAAGGAGTGTGGTGGAGAGGGTGATCTCGACAGTGCAGGCAGGCGCTGTAGGTGCGGTTCCGGCTATTCCTTTGTCGGACTCTTTAAGACAGATTGACGGCGGGGGACATTCCTCGGCTGTGGATAGGTCCTCTTTTGTGGCCGTGCAGACTCCTCAGGGTTTTTCCGGAAAAGAGTTGAGAACAGCATATAACGCTCCTTTCAGCCCGTTGTTCACAGACGATGCATCGGTAATAGAGGCAGCAGGTTATGATGTGACGCTGGTGGAAGGATCGTCTGTCAATATGAAGGTCACCAATCCCGTTGATCTTGCAATAGCTGAAATACTCCTCGGCCGATGCAGCGACTGAATGCCACGGATATAAAATTTGTAAAAGGTGTAGGGCCTAAAAGGGCTGCCGTGCTTTCTGCCGAACTCGGAATAAAGAGTGTCGGGGATCTCCTGCGTCATTATCCCTCACATTATGTCGACCGTACGAAAATTTATCCTATCTCGTCGTTTGAGGGAGAGATGCCGGCGGTTCAGGTCAGAGGCCGATTTGTGTCGTTCGCCTTGCAGGGCGAAGGTGCCAAAACCCGTCTGGTCGGCCTGTTTTCCGACGGCACTTCGACAATGGAAGTCGTATGGTTCCGTCAGATCAGAAAACTCAGGGAACTGTATACTACTATGACCGAATATGTGCTGTTTGGCAAACCTTCGGTCTTCTGCGGCCGCTGGAGCATGGTGCATCCAGAGGTTGAGTCACCGTCGGATATGCGTTCGGAAGCCGGGCTGCGTCCGGTATATCCGCTGACTGAAAAACTGCGTAATCAGGGCATAAATTCGCGATCGATCCACAATATCGTCAAAACGGTCATCGACAGTATCGTGCGTCACGGAATAGCCGATCCGATCCCTGCGGCTCTGTTGCGCCGTCACGGTTTGCCTTCGCTTTCCGACGCGATCCGCGATATCCACTGTCCTTCGTCGCCGGCAGTGGCCGAAAGGGCGCGGTCACGCATGAAATTCGACGAGTTGTTCTATCTGCAGCTCGACATCTTGCAATACTCGCAGCGGCGCAAGCTGTCGGTAGGCGGATTCAGATTCTCGCACATAGGGAGGTATTTCAATACCTTCTATAAGGAACATATGCCTTTTGAACTGACAGGGGCGCAGAAAAGAGTCATTAAAGAGATCAGAGCAGATATGGGATCCGGACGGCAGATGAACCGTCTGCTTCAGGGAGATGTGGGCAGTGGAAAGACTCTTGTGGCGCTCCTGTGCATGCTCATAGCGCTCGACAATGACACCCAGGCATGCCTGATGGCGCCGACGGAAATCCTTGCTTCGCAGCATTTCGACACGATAAGCAGCCTTGTAGCGCCTATAGGGATAAATGTCAAACTCCTTACGGGATCAACGCCTGCCGCCCAGAGAGCCGTGATCCACCGACAGCTTGAAGACGGATCACTGCATATTCTTATAGGCACTCACGCGGTGATAGAGGACAATGTCGTGTTCAGGAATCTCGGTTTTACAGTCATCGACGAGCAGCATCGCTTCGGAGTGGCCCAGCGTGCCAGACTGTGGAAGAAGAATGCCATACCTCCTCATGTCCTCGTGATGACTGCGACCCCGATACCGCGCACTCTGGCCATGACCGTATATGGCGATCTCGACGTTTCGGTGATCGACGAGTTGCCGCCGGGCCGAAAGCCGGTCACCACGTTGCTCCGCTTTGACGATCACCGGATTGATGTCTACAAGGGAATGGGACGGGAACTTAAGGCAGGGCGTCAGGCATATATCGTGTATCCGCTCATAAAGGAGAATGAAAAGGTCGATCTTAAAAGCCTTGAGGAGGGCTATGAATTCGTCCGCGATAATTTCCCGTCATACAGGGTGGCTTTTGTCCACGGCCGCATGAAGCCGGCTGAGAAAGACTGTCAGATGGAGCTGTTTGCCTCCCACAAGGCCGATATACTGGTAGCCACAACGGTGATAGAGGTCGGAGTCAATGTGCCCAATGCATCCGTGATGATTATTGAGAACGCCGAGCGATTCGGACTGTCTCAGCTTCACCAGCTCAGAGGGCGAGTGGGCCGTGGCGCCGACCAGAGCTATTGCATACTCATGACCCGGCACAATATTTCGGCAGAGACCCGCAAGCGCCTGCAGGTCATGACATCGACTACCGACGGATTTGTCGTAGCCGAGGCTGATCTCAAAATGCGTGGGCCCGGCGATCTTGAAGGCACATTGCAGAGCGGTATGGCTGTAGATCTGAAAATTGCGAGCCTGGCTACAGATGGCCAGCTTGTACAGATCGCCCGCGACGCCGCGTCTGATGTCCTCGGTCAGGATCCTTCGCTTTCAGCTCCTGAGCATTCGGCGATAAGACGCGAACTTGAGAGGGTATTCCAGCGCACTAACGACTGGAGCCGCATATCCTGACGGCGCAACATATAACATTAAGTCATTCAACACATTTTAAGGATGGTTAAACATGCGAACCAGGCCATTTACAATAGTAATGATATTTTAGTGTATTTTTACAATTATGCTTAATCGCTTGTTGTTTAGCGGGTTGCTATGGTGTGAGCGCGCTTTTTTGTCGCAAATGGTTCACCATTAGCCATAATGGTTTGGCAATATTGAATAATCTTGCTATCTTTGAACAACTTTCAATGGGAAAGCTAAAAATATCTAAAACCTCATGGAAAAAACATTAGTGATATTCAAGCCCTCCGCCATGGAGCGCGGTTATGTCGGACAGATTCTGGCGCGTTTTCAGCAGAAAGGGCTGATAATCTCAGGTCTCAAAATGATGCAGCTCGACGAGGCTATCCTTCGCGAGCACTACAGTCATCTTGTCGACATGGCTTTTTTCCCATTCCTGCTCAAGGCTATGATGGCTTCGCCTGTTATAGTCATGTGCCTTTCAGGCAAGGATGTCATTAATGTGGTTCGTCTCATGACCGGTGCTACAAACGGCCGCGAGGCTCTTCCCGGCACAATCCGCGGTGACTTCTCGATGAGCAATCAGGAAAACATAATCCATGCTTCCTCCTCTCCCGAAGATGCCGAGGCTGAGATCAAGCGTTTCTTCAAACCTGAGGAAATCTTCGACTGGATGCCGAAATCCCTTGAGTTTACCTACTCGCCGTTGGAAGTTAAATAATGACTACGATAAATCTACCAGAGAAAAAGTAATACACCTATCCTGATGATCCAGTTAAAGTATATCGGATTTGCGGCAGTAATGGCAGTCCTGTCGGCTGCAGCCCCAGCGCAGGCACAGTTTAAGCTGCCCGACAATCACAATAAGGAACACGAGGATCTCCTTGCGTCGCAGAAGCCTCTTTCGGCTGATATCAAGGTGATCAATACTCTGAAATATATCAGCGAGCTCTCCAAGGTGGAAGCCCCTGACGAGGCGGAAGTCTACGGCGAATTTTGGGAAAGCGATCGTGTCAATCCCTACGCCAACGCAATTATTCCTGATTCAAAGGATATTGACGTGAGCGGATACTTCCATCCTGTTCCCGGCCATGTCACTTCCAACTATGGCTACCGTCGGCGTTATGGCCGTATCCACCGCGGTATCGACCTGAAACTTTCGGTAGGAGATACTGTCCGTGCGGCATTCGACGGCAAAATCCGACTGACCAAATTCGAGCGCCGCGGTTACGGCTATTACGTAGTGATACGTCATGACAACGGCATGGAGACGGTCTACGGCCACCTGTCGCGTTTCCTCGTGAAGCCCGACCAGAGGGTAAAAGCCGGTGAGCCGATCGCTCTCGGAGGCAATACAGGCCGAAGCAGCGGTCCGCATCTTCACTTCGAGACACGGTTCATGGGTATCGCCATAAATCCGACGGCTATCATAGACTTCGAGAATAAAGTGACTCATAAGGATGTGTTCTCATTCAACAAGGCACTCCACAATAAGGCGCAGAGCTATAAACCAAAAGCCAAGTCAAAACGCAAATATGCGCGTCGCACCACCTCAAAGTCGAAAAAGCGCTGACACTGAAGATCAGATAATAACGAAGCCCCGGGATTTCTTCTAATGGATTTTCCGGGGCATCGGTTTTTATTTGTGGCTGTATATCATTAGTGTCCACTAAAAAATCATAAGAGTACTTTGAAATTATTGAAATTCAA
>ERZ825324.3860-NODE-3860-length-13256-cov-7.921597_pt1 | contig 13256 bp, 8 predicted proteins | sample MGYA00519859_ERZ825324 | MGnify/ENA primary metagenome ERZ825324 (study PRJEB31778, sample SAMEA3449198) | human gut metagenome | biome: human gut; feature: human-associated habitat; material: faeces | place: United Kingdom | collected 2010/2012 ... | reverse complement strand
GCTCCAGCGTCATGCGGGCCACCTCGCGGCGGGTCTGGTCGAAGGAGGACAGGGTAATGGCCTCCGGGGTATCGTCGATGATCAGGTCCACACCGGTGGCGGTTTCCAGCGCACGGATGTTGCGGCCCTCGCGGCCGATGATGCGGCCCTTCATCTCGTCACTGGGCAGCGGCACCACGCTCACGGTGGTCTCGCTGCAGTGGTCAGCGGCGCAGCGGCTCACGGCCTGACCGATCAGGTTGCGGGCGATGTTGTCGCAGTTCTCCTTCAGGTCGGTCTCGTAGGCGGCAATGCGCACGGCCTTTTCGTGGGTGAGCTCCTCATCCACCTTGTGCAGCAGCACCTCGCGGGCGTCCTCCTGGCTCAGGCCGGCCAGCGTTTCCAGACGCTCCATCTCCTTGGCGCGCAGGGCGTCGATCTCGGCCAGACGGGCGTCGGCCTCGGCGGTACGCTTCTTCAGGTCCTCTTCCTTGCGCTCCAGGGCTTCGGTCTTGCGGTCCAGGGCATTTTCCTTCTGGTCAATGCGGTTTTCCTGACGGCTGATCTCAGCACGGCGCTGTTTGATCTCCTTGTCGGCCTCTGCCTTCTGGGCATCGACCTCGGCCTTCAGCTTGAAGGCCTCGTCCTTGGCTTCCAGAACCGCTTCCTTGCGCTTCTGGTCTGCGGTCTTGATCGCTTCGTTCACCAGGCGGGTCGCCTCGGCTTCGGCGCTGCCGATCTGTGCTTCGGCGGTCTTTTTCCGGTTGTTGTAACCAACAAAATAGCCCGCAGCTGCACCGACAACACCCACGATCAGGGCCACGATCACTTCGATCGCGGTCATCGTGTTCACTCTCCTTTGTTCTGATTTTTCATTCAGGTTCAAACAAGCAGGAGACGCTGTGCGGCAGGCTGTGGGCAACGATCTATAAGGGAGCCTTCCATGCAAAAAGTGACAACAAAAATCACACGCGCAGGCAGACCCTGCACGGGCATTGCGGCTTTTTTCTATCCGGTTCTGGCTTATATAAAACAGGCGCGCTTCGCCTGTGGAGAAACTCCGGTCACGGGGACGACCTGCACACAGCGTCTTTTATTCCATACTACTAATTATATTACGAAACATTTGCACGCTTGTCAAGGGAAAACCGGATTCCGTCGCATATTTTTTGTGCACATAGCCGATTTTATGCCGCAAAAACCCCGGTGCATCTGCATACACCGGGGCTCATTCTGCATCATTATTCCAGATACATCCTCCGCAGGCGCATCCGCCGGGCGGGAGTCAGGCCGTACTCCCGGGCCAGATACTCCTCCGCGCTGCCGCACGCTTCCCGGATGACCTGCAGCACATAGGGTGCCGCACCCGGATCCACGCCCGCCTGTGTGCAGAACCGCATCCGCTTGGACGGGTCGGCAGCGATCTCTTCCGCGTGGCCCGCCAGAAGGGCGTCGATCTCGGCCTTGCGGCAGACATTCGTCTGCACAAAGTCCGCGCAGATCGTCTCGTCGGACGCACCCAGCGCCAGCAGGATCAGCATGGCGGCCACGCCGGTGCGGTCCTTGCCGGCAGAGCAGTGGAACAAGATGGGCGTCTCGCCGGCTTCCAGCGCCCGGAACAGCTCCTTGAAGGCCTTGTTGCCGAACAGCATCTGTCGGTACATCCGGTACAGGATGTTCTCGCCCTCCCGGGCGGTGTGCATCATGCGCTCGATGTCACCGGGGGCAAAGCTGATCTCATGGCCGTCGTCGCCGCACAGGGCACAGATCTGCACCAGCCGGGCACCGTCCGGCACATAGTCCGGCTCGGCCTGGGCCTCGGCAGTGCTGCGCAGGTCCAGAATCAGCCGCAAGCCCAGCGCATCCAGCCGGGCACGGTCCGCCGGGTCGGTGAGCCGCGCGGTGCACACGCCGCGCCAGATCTGGCCCCAGCGCACGGTCTTGCCCTCATCGGCCGGATAGCCGCCCAGCTCCCGGAAGTTGGTCGCACCCGCAAAGGGCAGCTGGGTGCCAGGGGCCGGGTGCACCGGAGCGGCAGGCTTTGCCGCCGTGCTGGACAGCACCGGGAAGTTGTAGAAGGGCTTGGCCGGACGGCCCCGGCGCGGCGGCAGCGAGGCGGCCCCGCCCAGCACCTCCATCAGGTAGCTGCGCAGCAGGTCGATGTAGGCCGAGGTATAGTCCCGGCGCTGTACCAGCGATACGCACAGCGGGGGCAGGTCCTCCAGCAGCACGTCCCGCACCCGGTCCAGCTCCCGCCGGGCACCGGGCTCGTAGCGGGTCAGGCAGGTGCACAGCTGCTCCTGCACCAGATAATAGGCCTGGTAAAAGCTGGGACCGATCTCGGCGTTGGGCGCAAACCCGGCCCGGGCACAGGCCGACCACAGCGGACTGAACAGGTCCTGCCGCAGGCTGGGCAGCAGCACCCGCTGCCCCCGCAGGTCGGCCAGCGGGATGCTCTCCCGGTCCCAGAAGGGGTGACCGCGGGGCACCAGCAGGCAAGCAGGGTCGGCCCGCAGGGTGGTGCGGGCCAGTACCGGGGCCGCACAGCCCAGGTCGATGACCAGACCGGCGTCCAGCTCGCCCTGCTCCACGGCATCGGCCACAGCGTCGTTGTCCAGCAGGCGGAACCGCATCTCCACATGAGGGTACTGCTGGCGGAACTTGTCCAGCTGCGTTTCCAGCCCAGGCAGGTAGTCCGGCACCAGCGCCACGCTGATGCCGATGTGCACCGGCTGGGCCGACTGGATCTCGGCCCGCAGGGCGGCCTGCATCTGCTGGAACTGCTCCACCACCGGGGTGGCATGGCGCTGCAGGCTCATGCCGCGGTCGGTGAGGGTGAGCTTGTGGTGGGCACTGAGAAACAGCGGCCCGCAAAGTTCCGCTTCCAGCGCAGAGATGCTCTGCCGCAGCGCCTGCCGCGACAAAAACAGCCGCTGTGCGGCCCGGGTATAATTCATTTCTTCGCACAATACCAGAAAGTAGTGCAGCTGGCGGATGTCCATGGTTTCCTCCTGCGGATGTTTGTCATAAATAAAGAATACCGCCTTTTCCGGCAATTGTAAAGCCGGTGGACCTTCTTCCCGGTCACATTTTTTGCTGCGCTCTGCATTCCGCCGTATCACGCCGTCACGTGGACCGCATTTTCCCGGACGGCATCAATGGTTTCCATCAGTTCTCCGCCCATTTTGCCGTCAAACAGGCGGGTGAACAGGATGGGCTGGTCGAAAGGCGGTTTCATCAGGACGGCTTTGCTTTCCACATAGCCGTTCTGCTCGATGTAATGGATGACCTTCTGCACGAAAGCGCTCTGCTTTGCATTCAGCGATTCATCGTTGATGAACTTGGAGAATGCCTGCATGGCAGCTTCGTGGTCAAGTTTTGCCACCTTGCGCACCAGCAGACCAAACGGGGTATCTTTGAACTCCCGGGCATAATCTTCTTTGCTGCCCAGCTCGCTGGTGAAGATGTGTTCCAGCTCAATGTAATCGCCCTGTGAGAGCGGGATGTTCTGGGTCAGCTTGTGGATGGCCAGTGTATCGTTGCGGTGCTCCATGATGTAGCGGTTGACCCGCTCCCGGTACTCCCCGAAGTCATAACCGGAGTCCAGCGCCTTGCCCTCGGTCTGTTCCAACACCGGGTCGGCAAGGGCGGTGAAGGCTTCCGGTTTCTGGTACCGATAGCCGTTCAACGTGGCTTCTGCTGTGCCAGAATACTTCTTATCGTCCAAAAAATCTTGCTTTAGATTATCAAACCAGACTGCACTTTTCTGAATCTTCTTCATTTTTGTACCTCTAACCTCTAAAATTTTTGAAAAAATCATAGGTACAAGCTCCAAAAGCCCGTATAAAACAAAAAAGACGACAAACCGTTTCTTTCAACGATTTATCGTCCTTTTGGTGCGCTCGAGGGAACTCGAATCCCTGGCCCTCTGATTAAAAGAGCCCCTCAGGCTGGGCACTCTGATTTTGAAACTTTCGAGTTTACGTTGCTTTTGCGCAAAGCATCGTGATTTTTCGCCCAGCAATTTCTGCACCCTTTGTCGTATTTTGCAAGTCAGAGTACCCATTGCATCCCTTGAAACCGTGCAAAAACAGTGCAGAAACCGTGCACTTACTCTGGGACAAATGAAAAATGATGATTTTTGATCCATGACTTGGTGGCGATTTGAGTGACCACAAAGGTAAATTTGATACACGGAAAGAAGAATGCCCACTCGTCTGAGGAGTTCTCAGGGGAGTGGGCATTTCTGCGTAGGCGGTTAATATAATTTCGATTATGATAATTCAAATTATATTAAGACGTTCCATGGGCTGTAACAGCTTCACCGCTTGGTTTTCAAAAATCACCTGTTGATAGCGGTGTTACTTCTTCACAAATTGGTATACGCCATATTCTGGTGACGTTACCAATCCATGCTTGATAAGATTCTTGATAATAGAGGATGCACGAGATTTCTGAACGCCATATAGCTGTGCAACGTTTATGCTGCGGAACTGATATTGATACCGATATCTCTTGAAAAGTTCAAGCGTCCGCTCTTTTGTACTTGTAGTTAGTCTCGTGCCATTCAGCCTTTCACAAAGTTCACTCACTTCTACATCCGTACTCATTCCGTGGAGCACTGTAGAAGTTTCCGCACTTTCCGCAGAGGTTTCCGCACTTTCCGCACCACTTGCCACACTTTCCATACTGATCTGTGCCGGAGTCGCTACACTTCTATTCGGCAGCGTAACGATAAAGAAATCTGAATCCGAGTAGAAGGTCGGCTTCTGGGCTACTTCCACATAAGAGTTCAGGATGCGGTCAATGCCGCTGCCACGGCGCTCCATAAAGCCAAGCCGCGAGAATACATCCGAGATCACCTGATTGCGCCGCATGGACGGAATGTGCCGGATATCCATGTCCTGCACCCTGCGGCCATTCATCATGCCGCCCGGTGAAGTGATCTCCAGCCGATCATCGAACACTTCTACATGAATCTCCGAACCAAGAATCTGATAATTCCGATGGATCAGCGCATTGACCAGCACCTCACGAACGGCTTTATACGGGTAGTCACTGCGTTCTTCACGGGTCATGCCCCAAATACTCCAGGGATTCTTGCTGTTGTTGCGGACAAAATCTTCCGCATTTTGCAGCAGCGTGATCAGACTTGCACCCTGAAATTCCTTGTCATCCAGAGCATCTTCTTCAATGCTGCCCTTGTAGTTGCCTTTCCAGCGAGTGCAGAAAATACGGGATTGTTTCAGAACGCCCTGATCGCAAAGCAGCAGGCCGCCATTCGTGATTTGTCCATCATCTGTTACCAATCCTGCGGAGGGCAAGTCTTTTTCAAGGTCGAAATCCTCTTTTTTCAGATTCTTAAACGTTGCGGCCAGCAGTGTAAAACTGACATCACCCACTCGATAAGAACTGGGCAGGGCATCAAAGGTCTGGTTCATGCCCTGCAAAATCAATTCGTTCAGTTCCCGTGAAGTGGCTTCTTCGGACTGGTCGCCATGCCGCACATAGGCCGTATGGGAACCGTCAAAGGCATAATAATATGGATACGCCGGACCGTCCTGTACTTCCAGATCAACGCAGGACTTGCCCTCTATTTCGACCTCCCGCACTCGATAGCGCGGTGTAGGGTCAATGCGGACCTTGATAAGTTCCGTCAATCTGCTCACCACAGCCTGCGGATTTTCCAATCCTACGACCTCGCGCGGCTCATTCTTTACGCCAAAAATCAGGTGTCCGCCCTCGGTATTGGCAAATGCCGACACGGATTTCAGCCAGCTGCGCGGCTTTTTCTCTTCAAGACGTTCCTTGTAATCAACATGAGAGGCTTCAATGTAATGGTCGAGGGGGAAAGGCATGGTATCACCTGCTCGCTTCTTAATCTTTAGCGTTTGTAAATTCATTATACCTTATTTGAAGGCCAAATTCAAAACTTTTTATCCGTTTCGTGCCGGCTGAGCTTTTTCTGCCTGAGCAACGATTGATTTTCCAACCTGATTAGAGTATCATTAAAATGAATTGTTGTATCTTGTCGTTGAAAGTTAATTTTCGCTTTAGTCGGTCGATTGCGGGGACTCTTCTATGAAAATTCTGGATAATATCAACCATACTGTTCGGGAAGATTTACAGGATACTATGCAGAAAGGGAGCCGCGTGTCCATTGCTGCGGCCTGCTTTTCCATTTATGCGTATCAGGAATTAAAGAAGCAGTTGGAAGAAATCGCGGAACTTCGCTTTATTTTTACTTCACCAACCTTTGTGCAGGAAAACACGCCAAAAGAGCGGCGAGAGTTCTATATTCCGAAATTGACCCGTGAAAAGAGCCTTTACGGCACAGAATTTGAGGTTCGCTTGCGGAATGAACTCACCCAAAAAGCACTGGCGAAAGAATGTGCCGACTGGGTGCGACGGAAAGTAAAATTTCGTTCCAACGTCAGTGGAGAGCAAATGCCCGGTTTCATGACGGTTGGTGAAAGCTCTTATATGCCAATCAGTGGATTTACAACGGTCGACCTTGGTTGTGAACGCGGAAACAACGCATACTACCCTGTTCAGCGAACCGAAGCCTTTGAAAACGGCCGTTACTTTTTGTCGCTGTTCGATGAAATCTGGAATGATTCTTCCCGACTTCAGGATGTTACAGACATTGTATTGCAAAGCATCAGCACAGCTTATCGAGAAAACAGCCCGGACTTTATCTATTTCTTCACCCTCTACAATATTTTCAGTGAATTTTTGGAGGATGTGTCAGAAGATAATCTCCCAAATGAAGCTACAGGCTTCAAGCAGAGTAAAATCTGGAATATGCTCTATGATTTTCAGCGAGATGCAGCGTTGGCCATTATCCACAAGCTGGAACAGTATAACGGCTGCATTCTTGCAGACAGCGTGGGCCTTGGCAAGACGTTCACTGCACTGGCTGTAATCAAGTACTATGAAAATCGCAACAAATCCGTTTTGGTACTCTGTCCCAAAAAGTTGGCAGCAAACTGGAACATCTATAAAGGCAACTACGTCAACAATCCACTGGTAGAAGACCGTTTCCGTTACGATGTGTTGTACCATACAGATTTGAGCCGTTCCGGCGGAACCTCTAACGGTATTGACCTTGCTGCACTTAACTGGGGGAACTTTGACCTTGTTGTGATTGATGAAAGCCACAATTTCCGCAATGGCAGTAATACCTCTACGGATGAGAAAGAAAACCGCTACACAAAATTGATGAATCGCGTGATTCGTTCTGGGGTGCGCACCAAGGTGCTGATGCTTTCGGCAACACCCGTAAATAATCGTTTTGTGGATTTGAAAAACCAGCTTGCGCTTGCCTATGAGGGAGATGCCGGAAAAATCAATGAAAAGCTGAATACTTCGTCTCCGATTGATGAAATTTTCCGGCAGGCGCAAAAGGCTTTCAATACATGGAGCAAGTTTCCTGTCACAGAGCGTACCACAAATGCGCTGCTTGCGGCACTGGACTTCGATTTCTTTGAGGTGCTGGACAGTGTGACGATTGCACGTTCTCGCCGACATATCGAAAAATACTATAATATTTCTGATGTTGGTACTTTCCCGGAACGGTTGAAGCCGATCTCTGTGCAGCCGTGCCTGACAAGTCTTGATAATGCAATCAACTATCAGCAGATCTATAATGTACTGGATTCGCTGACGCTGCACATTTACACACCGACCAGCTTTATTCTGTCCTCTCGGATCTCCAAATACATCGACCCCAGCCAGCATGGAAAGGGACTGACGCAGGCAGGCCGTGAAGAGGGAATCCGCCGTCTGATGAGCATTAACCTGCTCAAACGGCTGGAAAGTTCTGTTTATGCGTTCCGGCTGACGATTGACCGAATCAGTAAACTGATTGAAGATACCATGCAATCGGTACGTTCATATCAAAATGGCAGCCGCGTGCTGGAGCTGAACGACATTTCCGATGCAACCGATTGGGACGATGATGACCAGAACAACGACATTTTTACGGTCGGCCGCAAAGTAAAGATTGACCTTGCGGATATGGATCATGTTTCGTGGCTGCATGATCTGGAAAAGGATGCTGAAAATCTGGAGCTTCTTTCCCTGATGGTGCAGGATATCACCCCTGCATACGATGCCAAGCTGCAAGAACTGCTGCGCCTGATTGACGAAAAGCAAAGGCATCCCATCAATCCCGGCAACCGGAAAATCATTATTTTTACTGCGTTTTCAGATACTGCTGACTATCTGTATCAGAATATTTCCGGCTATGTAAAGCAAGCGTTTGGGCTGAACACTGCCGAAATCACCGGCAGCGTGGATGGTAAAACAACCATTCCCAAACTCAGTGGTGATCTGAATACAGTTCTCACCTGCTTTTCGCCCATTTCCAAGCGGCGGGACAGCCTGCCGAACGCGAATCAGGCGGATATTGATTTGTTGATCGCCACCGACTGCATTTCCGAAGGTCAGAACTTGCAGGACTGTGATTATCTGATCAACTATGATATTCATTGGAATCCCGTGCGTATTATCCAGCGTTTTGGCCGCATTGACCGCATCGGAAGCCAGAATCGCTGTATCCAGTTGGTCAACTTCTGGCCGGATGTGGATTTGGATGAGTACATCAACCTGAAGGGCCGCGTGGAAACCCGGATGAAGCTGACGGTCATGACTTCCACAGGGGATGATAACCTCATCAGCCCGGAAGAAAAAGGCGATTTGGAATATCGCAGCGCACAACTCAAACGGTTAAAGAATGAGGTAGTCGATCTGGAAGAAATGTCGGGCGGCATTTCCATCATGGACTTGGGATTGAACGAGTTCCGGCTGGACTTGCTGGACTATATGAAGAAACACGATGATGTGGAGCATACGCCGCTTGGGATGCACGCAATTGTTGCATCTACGCCCGATGCACCTCCGGGTGTGATCTTTGTTCTGAAAAACATCAACAATGAGATCAATGTGGATCAGCAAAACCGTCTGCATCCATTCTACATGGTTTATATTGGGCAGGATGGCTCGACTGTCTGCGATTATCTTTCTCCGAAAGAGCTGCTGGATCGTCTGCGGCTGCTCTGCAAAGGCAAAACCGAACCCGACCAGAGCCTTTGCCAACAGTTCAATCAGGCCACGGATGATGGAAAGAATATGTCTGCCTATTCTGAATTGCTGAGCGAGGCCATCAATTCCATTTTGGATGCAAAGGAAGAGAGCGACATTGACAGTCTGTTCAAGATGGGCGGTACGACGGCCCTGCTTTCTTCGATTTCCGGGCTGGATGACTTTGAACTGATTTGCTTCCTTGTGGTACAATAAGAGGTGAGATCAATGCTGGGCTTTCCACCCTCCACGGAGTTTAACAAACGGATTCCGAAACAGAAGTTCTATGAAAACGCTGCCGTTCCAGCGGCAGTCAAGCGATTGTTTGCAGACCAGCTGCGCTGTATCTACTGGCGCAACAAGCTGGCGGTGTCCACCTTGAATCTCACTGCCGGAGAGCGGGTGACAGAGATCGAGATTTTCGAGCTGTGTCTGACCGGGCCAAAACTGGATGAAGCTGTTCTGCGCCAAATCGACAGTGAAATCCCCTATCACATTCTGTTTGTTCTTTCTTATAAGAATAAGGTGCAGGCTTGGATCGGCTGTAAAGATACATCTGCGAACAGCAGTGCCAAGGTAAGCCGCTATCTGCATACAGACTGGATGCCAGAAACAGAATTGTCCCTTGCGATAAGCGGCCTGAGCTTAGAGGCGGTTTACGATGGACTGGTGCGGCAGATTGCCCGATTGCAGGGTGAGAGCTGGAGTGCCGCATACAGCATTGCGGAGAACATCCAACGCTCTGCGGAACGTGAAAAACTGCAAAAGCAGATTGCGGCATTGGAGAATAAGATTCGGAAAGAAAAACAGTTCAATCGTCAGGTGGAGATGAATGCGGAACTAAAACAGCTAAGAAGGAATTTGGAGAATATGCTATGAGAATCAAAAGAGTGGAATTAAATGATTTCAAAAGATTTACACATTTGACAGTCGAAGACATTCCAGAAACAGCAAAGCTTATTGTTCTTGTGGGTCCTAATGGGTCTGGTAAGACCTCTTTCATGGAAGCTTTGAATCATTATTATAAGTTTGCCGGATATGGAAATGTTGGTGACTCTAATTATTTAAGTAAACTTTGTGCACAGAAAAATTTCGAATACTCCGAATGGTATAATGCGGCATCTCAAACAGTGGATATCACTTTTCATGATGCTGTTTATCCTAAACAAGTTGGTTATTGTGACATAAAAGGGCATTTTTATTTTCGAAGTGCTTATCGAAATGAGCCTGACTTTGTAATTGACACAATGAGCAAGCAGGATGATCCAATTAAAAAAATTCATCTTGAATCGCTTATTCAAAACGACCAGACAGTCTCTGTAAATTATCAACGACTAGTCGCAAACAGTATTTCTGAATTATATAAGAGTGAAAATGACCAGAAAGATGTTGCAACGTTGAGAAGCGAACTAACCGGAAAAATCAGTGCTTCCATTGAGCGTGTATTTGAGGATCTTCATTTTTCCTCTTTAGGAGATCCATTACAAAATGGAAATTTCTACTTTACAAAAGGCATAACGAAAAACTTTCCTTATAAAAATCTTTCCGCTGGTGAAAAGTCGGCATTTGATCTTATTTTGGATTTGGTTGTACAGTCAAAATATTATCCAGATGCAGTATACTGTATTGATGAGCCAGAGACGCATATGCATACAAAGCTCCAAGGAAAGGTGCTTCGGGAACTCTATGGCCTAATTCCGGGAAACTCACAGTTGTGGCTTTCTACTCACTCAATTGGGATGTTGCAGGAAGCTCAAGATATTGAAAAAGAAGCTCCAGGAACAGTAATTTTCCTTGATTTTGATGGGCGAGATTTTGATGATGATCAGATTATCCGTCCATCAAAAATCGGACGAGCTGTTATGGATAAGTTTTATGAGCTGGCTTTTGGAGACTTTTCCAAATTGTTGCTCCCCCAAAAGATTGTCTTCTGCGAGGGGGATTCTTGTGGAACAACGCGAAAAAGTTTTGATAGTAGCATCTATTCTACAATATTTGAAAATACTCATCCGGAGGCATATTTCTTGTCTGGCGGTTCTTGTGAGGAGATTATCCATAAGCTTGATGCCAATCTCGGAGAGGTGCTAAAGGTGCTCTTAAAAGAAACTAAAATTATAAAGGTTATTGATAGAGATGACCGTAGCAATCAAGAGGTTGACGAGCTTAAGAGTAATAGAATTAGCGTCCTTTCTAAGCGCAATCTTGAAAGTTATCTTTTGGATGACAGTGTTATAGAAAAATTATGCATTTCTGTTGGAAAATCAGACAAGGTTGATGAATGCCTGCAAAAAAAGCAAGAGGCTCTTTCTAGTTCGATTAAAAGAGAAAATGCACCAGATGATCTGAAATCTGCGCGTGGGAATATCTACACTTCGCTAAAGAAGATTCTTGGCCTTACACAATGCGGAAATAGGCCAGATCCTTTTTTAAGAGATACTATGGCACCTCTTATTACGCCTGACATGGAAATTTATAAACAATTGGAAAGAGATATTTTTGGAGATAACTAATGTCAATCTTACATAACAAACTTCCCCTTCAGACCCCCAACCTGACGTCCCAGAACATTGATAAAATCGCCGCGCTTTTTCCTAACTGCATCACGGAAATGCTGGACGAGGAGAAAAGCACCCCCGACCACAAGGTTTACAAGCGCGGCATCAACTTTGAACTGCTGAAGCAGATGCTCTCGCCGGACGTTGTAGACGGAGATGAAGCATACGAGTTTACATGGGTGGGCAAAAAGGCATCCATTGTGGAAGCTAACAAGCCCATCCGCAAGACCCTGCGCCCCTGCCCGGAAGAAAGCAAGAACTGGGATGATACCGAGAATCTCTACATTGAGGGTGACAATCTGGAAGTGCTCAAGCTGTTACAGGAGAGCTATCTGGGCAAAGTCAAAATGATTTACATTGACCCGCCGTATAATACAGGAAAGGATGGCTTTGTTTACCCCGATAACTTCATGATTGATCCTACGGAATTTGAAGATATGTCCGGAGTAAAAGATGAAAATGGTAGAATTCTTTTCTCTATAAATACAGAATCCAATCCTAGATTTCACTCTGCATGGTGTTCCATGATGTACGAAAGATTACTGTTGGCTCGTAATTTTCTGCGCGAAGATGGGGTTATTTTCATTAGCATTCATGACGCTGAATTCTCAAATCTGAAAATGATGTGTGATGAAATCTTTGGTTATCGGCACAATATCGGTACTCTTGTTTGGAAAGCCAGAGTGAAACCCGTCAATATCGGAGAGGCAAAGTATCGTCCTCAAAAAGAAACCGAATACATTCTCGTGTATGAAAAAAGCAACATAGGGAATAAATTTTTTCCATTGATCACCGGAAGTGTTCGTTCCTATCCTTATACGCTTGATGGTAGAAAATATAGGCTTGCAACCATTCTAAAATCTAATAGAGGTGCAAATCGACGAGAATCCATGTCCTTTGCACTTAATGGTTTTGTTCCTGTTGAAGGGCAACGATGGCAAGCAGGCGAAAGTGAAATCAAGCGGTTATATGCCGAAGGTTATATCGAGTTCAAGGACGGAACACCTTTTAGGCGTTATTTTGAAGACGAAGAGGGTGCTGAACACGATCCATTCTACTGTTTTATGGAAAACGAATGGTCTTCCACCTCGGAGACTGGTAAACAAGAGTTAAATGATCTCTTGGGTGATTTTCACGGCTTTGACACTGTTAAACCTGTCACTTTACTTAGAACACTTATTATGTCTTGCACCCAAGACAAAGATATCGTATTCGACTTCTTTTCAGGATCAGCCACAACTGCACATGCACTGTTTCAATTAAATTCGGAACAAAATACCAGAAGAAAATTTATTATGGTTCAATATCCAGAACCGTGTAACGGAATGAGTCGAATTGATGGTAAAAAGGTTTTAAACATCTGCGAAATCGGAAAAGAACGCATTCGCAGGGCAGGAGATAAAATCATTTCTGAACGTAATACCGCCAATGCTTACCCCCCCCCCGACGTGGGATTCCGTGTGTTCAAATTGGACACTAGCAGCGTAAAAGATGTTTATTATTCTGCCGATGAATACTCTCAGACAATGCTAACTGGTCTGGAAAGTAACATCAAGGAGGACCGCACCGACCTTGATTTGCTCTTTGGCTGTCTGCTGGATTGGGGACTGCCGCTGTCCATGCCGTATCGGTCTGAGA
>ERZ825324.3853-NODE-3853-length-13271-cov-10.070521_pt1 | contig 13271 bp, 27 predicted proteins | sample MGYA00519859_ERZ825324 | MGnify/ENA primary metagenome ERZ825324 (study PRJEB31778, sample SAMEA3449198) | human gut metagenome | biome: human gut; feature: human-associated habitat; material: faeces | place: United Kingdom | collected 2010/2012 ... | reverse complement strand
AGTCCAGGAACTCATGCAGCGAATCCAACCATGATGGATATTCCCGCAGCCAGCCACGCATCAGCCCATCGCATCTCGCGCACATGGCGTCGCCGACAGCGCATCCTCCGCCGCAGACGAGGCACACACCGGCGAGCGCTGGTGTTGTTTGGCTGGTGTTTGTTGTGGTGTTGGTGGTGGTTGGTTGGGATTCGTTGGTTGGTTCGTACATTTGTTCGATTCCCTCCGGCGTGGTAGTCTGGTTTGTGGTAATGCCAGAGCCCGGCCGGAAGGTCGGGTTCTTTGTTTATTCGGTGGCGGAGTCCTGTTTTTCGAGGTTGACGTGTTCGATCTTGGCTCTATGGCGGAGCAGATTGGCGTATTCATCCATGACATCAAGCTGCCTGCTCAACAGAGTGATCGGGCAGGTGAGCTCGAAGTCGAGCGTGCCATCCGCATACCGCTGCAGCATGTCCCTGAGCCTGCCAGCACGAGCGGTCAACTCACGGTATTCGACGCGCATCCGCTCCTTATAATCGGATCCGTCGGCGCTCGCGGGTTGCGCTTGGTCAGCGGCGGCGAGCACTTCGATGGCTTGGCGAACGTATCCGTCGCGGATCCATTCGGATGCGGTCTGCCATTCCTCGTGGATGATTTCGGTGGAGTCCTTGCGGAGCGCCCATTTGAGTCCGAACAGACGTTCGGCGACGGCTTCGGTGCGCGCGTCGATCGGCGGCAGTGGCGGTTCGAGTGTTTCCTCGCTCATTGTTCCGGTTCCTTTCCGTGGGATGATTTATGACCGGTCTTCCAGATTCTGTGCCAGAACAGCCAGATCATCCAGGCTGGCACTTCGACCCAGATGGTCAGGTACGGCGAGACGGCGTAGATCTTCCACCACCTGCCGCAGATGACGCAATGCTCTATACGCCGGTCGGCATCCTGGGATGGTCCGATGCCATTGCTGGCGCAGATGGCTGTGCCGAGAGCGTTCCGGCACAGATGCGGAGTCCGGTCTTTCATTCGTCGGCCTCCGATTGGGACAGGCGCCACTGCTCGAAAAGACGGTAGGCATCCAGCGAGATGGTCCGGACCGGACTGAACTTCAACCGCCACATGCAGTCGGCGCACACCTCGGTGAATGTCTTCGCCTGGCCGCCATAGATGAGGCCTATGGAATAGACGGGACTTGAACACCACCGGCCGCACAAATCGCAGGTGTGCATATCCTGCGTGACCAACTCGTCACGCTGCGGCAGGAACGGATTCCCCGCACCCCTTTCATCCACGGCTGCGGCGAGCGCCTTCCTGATCTCGTCCCTGGCGTAGAGGAAGGCGTTGTGTCGGGTCTGGGCGTAGCCGACGAAGGGGGTATTGCCGTCCCTTGTCGCGGCGCGGACGGCTTCGAGTTCCTGGTCGATGAGTTTGTTGAGCACGCCGATGGCGATGTCTGCTTCACTGTCTTTCATTTCGTTTCCCTTCGTATTTGCTGGATGATCGTCTCGTATGGTTTGCGGTGGAAGATGCGTATCCACCATTCGGGGCGGCGGCCCCATATGGTTTTGACTTCGGTGAGAGGAAACCATGATACGTACCATTTTGAGCAATTTCCGCAGTACAGCACCTCGCCTTCCTCCTTCGGTCTGGGATGCTCATGGTCGAACGCTGGCGGCCTTGGCACCAAATAACTTCGATTGCTCATTTTGTGTCCTTGAGTGTGATGCGTTTCATTCCTTCGCAGCCTTCATTTCTTGGACTTCACCGTCGAAAAAATCGATGATGAGATTGCAGATGGCGACCGCCGACGTTTTGAGCTGGGCTTTTTCCTCTTCGTTTTCGGCTTTGATGGCGAAAACGCCATCCTTGCTGTTGAAATTGATTCTCATTTCGTGTCCTTCGTGGTTGGGCGGACGGTGAATGCGACGAGTCCGGTCTCGGCATGGAACACCTTGGCCGGCTCGCCAGTCCTCAAGGACATGGCCTGCGCGTAGTCGCCGGCATCGTCGATGTTCTCGAACGTTCTGACGCCTTCCGTGGTGACGACGTTGTAGCTCATCTTGCCGGCTCCTTGTCTGCACCGCTCACATGGCTCCAGTCGCAGGACAGGCCGGCCTGCTTGCCGTTCGTCGAGTAGACGACGCAGTCCACTTTCCTCGTGTCGGACAGTGTGACGATGCATTCCTTGATGTCGTCGCCGGACCTTTTGGAGCATGTGGTGCCGGTGGCGGCGATGGCGGGGGCCGGGGTCGACGTCTTGGACGCGCTCCCGCATCCTGCGAGCGCGAGGAGGAATACCGGTGTGAGCAGGAACATGGTGATGGCGGTCAGGCCGATGCCGGCGAGCGCGAGTGGTTTGCGTTTTCTCATTTCGAGTGTTTCCTTTCTTGTCTGGTGGCTTCCGTGTTCCATGCGCGGATGGCTTCTTTGAGGTCGTCGTGGCGGGTGAGGATGAGGATGCCGTGGCGTTCGCAGGAGCATGCCCATATCTGTCGTATGGCGGATGTTTTCCGGTTGATGGCTTGGCCGATCCGGTCGAAGCTGATGTTCCGGCTGCCGCAGGTCGGGCATGGCACTGGTTTGTGCCATTTGCGCGGTCGTGTCTCTTTCGGGTGGCCCATTGTCTTTCATTCCTTTCCGTAGATGGCGAGGCTTCGTATGCCGTCGCTCATGCTGTTGGAACATGTGTTCGGATCGTGGGCGATGATGTCGTTTCCGATGCCCTGGAAGCGGAGGCTGGCGATGCCGTCCGGATGTCGGATGAGTTCGAGCCGTCCGTCGATGATGACGTCCTGGTCGGTTTGGGCGATGCAGCGGCGGCCGATCAGGATGGCCGGGTCGGCCGACCGCCACTTGTGCAATGGGACGATGATGCTCATTCCCGGCCACCCATCCAGCCGATCAGGAAGGCGAGCGCCAGGAGGATTATCGCGGTGTGGCTCATGCCGTTCCTCCGATCTCCGGGCTGGCCAGCATCTCGGTGATCGCGTCCTTGGCTATCAGGCGCCATGGTTCGCGGCCGTCGTCGTCGAGGTTTTCCCACGTGAGGTGTTTGCGGTGGCCGTTGGCGTGGAATCGGTTGTAGATGGCGTGCGCGACGGCGTATTGCGTGTCGAGGCTGATGACGAGCTGGTCTTGCTGGTCTTCGGTCATTGGTAGGTCTCCGGTCTTGGCGGTGCGAGCAGTGCGGCGATCGCGTAGCTGGCGAGGCTGGTGGCGAGCGCCGCGATGGTCAGTGCGGTGTGGATGGCGAGCCACGTGATTGGTGTCCACTGGTGGAGCGCCTGTCCGATGATCGCCCTGATGACGGCGTGCGGGATGAGCAGCAGCGCGAGGAGGGTGAACAGCGTGGCCATGGCGTCTCCGAGCCGGTCGGCGAGGTGGCTGATGGTCTTTCTCACTTGTGGTCTCCCGTCTTGACGGCGAGTGTCTCGAGCATGGCCTTGTAGTCTTTGATGTCGCGTGCGATGCAGGATTTCACCCGGTGCGGGCCGCTGTCGCCCTGGTATGGATCCGGGGCGCCGAGCACGGTGACGAGTCGGCGGATGGTGGCCATGTCGTATTTGCGGTAGGTGAGCCACGCGTCAGGGTTGAGGTTGAGTCGGCGGAGGAAGTCAAGGTCGAAGTCCACGTTGGTCCCCGCGGGGACGAGGGAGAAGCGCTGGGAGAGCGAGTCAAGGAATTCCTCCACGGCGTTGGCCACGACGACCATGCTGTCATTGCGCACGGAGCCTCCCATGAGTTCGAACAGCAGGCCGTTGTCGGTGTGCATGGAGAAGGCGACGGGGCTCATGGACAGGAGGTCGAGTCTGTCCGGGCGGATGATGCGGGACAATGATCCGAACTTTTGTTCGCCCAGCATGTCGGTACATTCCATACCGATCTCCAATGGCAGGCTTTTGCGCCTGTCCACGCCTGTGGTCTCAAAGTCGATCCACAGCAGCGCCTCCGGTTTGCCGTTATTCTCGTGCATTTGTCATTCCTTCCGTTTGAATTGTCAATGTTTCGCGCATGGTCAATGGCGTGGCCGTGCCGTCCTGGTTGAGCCAGAGCCATCTCCCCTGCCAGTCGCGCACTGGGGTGGAGAGAGGATCTATGCCGAGCGGGACTATCAGCCCGAGGCGTTCGGCCTCCTTCACATGCTGGTGGACCCACCCATGGCAGCCGGTCGTGCCCGAACCGCACAACTCGACGATGTTGGCCGGACTGTGCCGCACATCCGGATCCGCCGCCCGCCGCAGTTGACGGTGATGGCCGGAGCGTCCAGGCCAGCATGACGGATCGTGGATGTTCGTCCCGCACCGCAGGCAATGCCAGCCCTGACGCTCCAAGGCGGCACGTTTCGATTCCTCGAACTCACTCACAACGCACTCCCCTCCTGCATCAGACCGTTGGCCAGCACCAAACAAGAAGTGCAGTTGGCTCTCAGCCCGGCCGCCATCGCCACGATGCCGTCATCCGCCTTGCCGCCGGCGAGCGCTCGCAGTTCGATTGTGCTGGCGGTCTGGGCGGTGTCGGTGAGGAGTTGGGTGAGTCTTTCGAGTTGTTCCCTGGTCATTCGTCGTCCTCCTCGTTTTCGTCGTCTTCTTCGTTTTCGTCGGAGTCGGCTTCGGTGATGGCGGCGGTGAGCTGGTCGAGGTGGCTGGTCTCGTCGTCGGCGGGCGTGTAGCCGAGGTCTTTGAGGATCTGGTAGTAGCCGGGGATGCGTCTGCTGGTGTCGTTGACGGTGGTCCAGTCGGTCGGGTCGATGAACCATTCGATGCGAGCGGCGAGGATGGTCACGGCTTCCAGCGGCCAGTCGGCGGCCTGCAGGCTGATGCGCGCGGCCGTGGGGGCGTCCTCGGCTGTGATGCCGCTGATCTTCTCGTATTCCTCGCGGCTGCCGCTGTGTTCGTTCCAGCTGGTGAGGGCATCGGTGAAACCGTCTGGGAAGGGGTCGATGATCTGCAGGAGTCCGAGCCTTGCCGCTGTTTCGATGAGCTTGTCGCGTTTGATGCCGTGGAGGTTGGCGTGGAGCCATGCCATGCGCTTGTCAGCCGAGGTGGCGGCGTATTCCTCGAGCGCGTGCCGGCGGGCGTCGCGTTCGGCCTGTTCGGCGGCCCGTCGGGCTTCCTTTTCGGCGTCGGCGGTCTTGTCACGGCGGGTCCAGAGGTAGACCTGCTGCGAGACCGTGTGGATGGATACGGCTGCGGGGTTCAGTTCGCGGATCTTCTCGATGGCTTCTTCGGGGGTGCCGGTGGATGGGAACATGCAGCCGATGTAGCGCCATTCCGGGTCGCTGTAGGGCTTTTCGGGGTCGGGGATGAGGTTGATGCCGCTGTCGGGCTCCCCGAGGAGCGCGGCGACCGATTCGACCCATTGCCGGTCGCGGTCGTCGCGTTCGATGCGGCGGAGGGTGTAGTCGAAGTTCGAGGTGCCGGCCGCCTGCACGAGCTCCTTCTGCCTGTCCGGCTGGCCGTCATATCGCGCTATGGCCACGAGCTGGCCGATGGAGATCTGGCCGAAATCGTCGCGGGATGCTCTGACCTCGGTCTTGATGCTGGCGGCCTTGACGCGGTCACGCACGTAGTCGCCGCTTCGGCCGAGCCTGTGCGCGACGCTGGCGGTAGTGGCTCCGAGGTCGAGCATGCCCTGGATGGCGTCGGCCTCCTCCAACACGGTGAGCTGTTCGCGCTGGCAGTTCTCGGTGACCATGGCCTCCAACTGCTGCAATGGGCCGAGCTGGAGCACGAAGCATGGGACAGCTACGATTCCGGCCTGTTTGCATGCGGCGAGCCTGCGGTGGCCGGCGATGACCCTGTAGCGCTCGCCGTTGGGTACGACGCTGAGGGGCGTGAGGAGGCCGTTGGTTTTGATGCTGGCGGCGAGGTCGGTCACGTCGCCGATGTTTTTGCGTGGATTGTCGGGGTGGGGGTCAATCAGGCTCGTGTTGATGAGCTTGATCTGGTTGCTTTGGTAGCTGCTCATTGCTTCTCCTTGCTGGTTTCTTGGTTGTTGAGTTCGTCTGCGCACGCCTGGCATGCCTTCCACCATTCGCTTGGGTTGCCGTTGCGGAGGCTTCCGGTGTGGTCGTATTCGTCCTCGTGCGGATCCATGAGCTGGTGGACGTGTTCGCAGTTCCAGTTGTGCTTGTGGATTGGTGTTGACGGGACTGGTTCGGGCGCCCAGGTCTTCCACTGGTCGCGGAGCCATGTGTTGAGCCGTGGGATGTGGCCGCTGCGGATTTGGCCGTCGTTGACGGCGTGCTTGTAGCGGCGGAGCGCGGTCTGGAGTCGGGTCAGTTCGACGGGGTTTCCGGCGATGGCCGCGTACAGGGCTCTGGCTTCGACTTCGGTCTTGCGGCCTTTCGCGCCGACGGATCCGGGATAGGTTTCGGCGAAATGGTCGAAGCCGGATTCCGGCGTGGCGGGTTGCTTCGGTTTGCCGGCGGGAGGGGTCGGAGAGGGTATATCGGTATCGGTATCGGTTTTATGCCATGTTTTTGCTTGGCTGTCCCCTAGCAACTTGCTAGAAGGTTTGCTACCGTTTTGCTCTCCGTTTGCTTGGCTGTTTTCCGGCAAGTCGCCCGACGTTTGCTTGGCCTTTTGGTTGGCGGCCTTACGGCGGCCTCCCTTGCTTCCCGCCTTGCGGCGCGCCTCGCGTTGCTCTTCGGTCAACACTCGTGGCTCCCTGCAGATGCCTTCGGCGTAGACGGGGCGCCAGCCGCCGTCGTGCTCCTCCATAAGCCCGGAGTCGACGAGCTGCTGGAGCTGTTTCGGGGTGCCGCCGGCGTCCTTGAGGTCGAGCTTGTCGAAGTGGCCGGGATACGCCGACGGGTCCTTCGATTGCATCGAGACGCCTTTGGAGTGGATGACGCAGAGTTTGACCCACAGGCCCACGGTGGCGAGCGGTAGGCGTCGGATGCGCCTGTCGTCGGCCATCTGGTCGTCGATGATGAACCACATTCTTCTTCTCCTTCCGTGGTTCGGGTTCCTTGGAGGCTTAGCCGATCTCGCCGGTGTCCGGGTCGATGGACGCCTCCACGTCGCCATCCTCCATGTCGAGGCTGCGGCGCAGGTCGTCGATGAGGATCATCTGCCGTGACGTGGCGGGCTTGGCGCACATGTTCTCCATGGCCAGGCCGGCGTCGAGGATGCGCTGAGCGAGGTCTGCGCAGTCGTACACGGCTTCGGTGATGGCGTGGATGCCGCCCCACTTGTCGATGTGCTCCTGCTTGTTTTTGGTGTCCATGACGTTGCGGCATGCCTTGAGCACGACGGCCGCGGCCTTGGTGACCTGCTGCGTCTTGCCGATGAGGTCGATGAGCGTGTCCGGTGTCGCTTCCTGCGGGATGAGCACCTGCTGTTCGCTGGCTTTCATTGCTTCCTCCTTTAGAATTCCGGTTCCGGATCCGGTTTGCCGAAGTCCCCAAATGACGATTGGTCGGCCGCCGGCGCGCCCCACGGATCATCGGCCGGCGGCGCGGCGGGTTGCTGTGTCTGCGCCGACTGTTGCGGCCGTTGGCTCCAGCCACCGACGCCGGTGTTGACGGTCGGCTGCGGCGATGCGGGGTTGCCGTAGACGGGACCGCCCTGGCGGCTGATGCGGGCGACCTGCGCCGTCGCGTACCGCAGCGATGGCCCGATTTCGTCGACCTGCAGCTCCACGACGGTCCGATTGGTGCCGTCCTGCGCCTGATACGAGTGCTGCTTGAGCCTGCCTTGGGCGATGACCCGCATACCCTTGGACAAAGATTGGATGCAATGCTGCGCGAGGTCGTTCCATGCCGAACAGCGGAGGAAGAGCGCGTCTCCGTCCTCGTACTGTCCGGTCTGCCGGTTGTATTGGCGTGGCGTGTTGGCGATGGTGAAGCTGGCGACCTGCGCGCCCTGGCCGGTGGTCCTCAGTTCCGGATCCGCGGTGAGGTTGCCGACGATGGTGATGACGGTCTCTCCGATGGCCATGTCAGGCTCCCTTCACGTATCCGGCCGGTTCCGGACCGAGCTGGCTGGAATCTTTGGCCTTCCACGCGCATTTCGCGCGCAGGCATCCGGCCTCGCGGTCGATGACGATCTCGCCGAAGCGCGCCGGTGCGACCATGGTGAGGTTCCAGCCCCTGTCGCGGTTGAGCGCGCTGATGGTCTCGTACAGTTCGCCGATCAGCTCGGCGGCCGTCATGCCGACGCTGGCGGGCGTGAGCGGCCATTCGAACCACTTCTCGCCTTCCGGCCTGCTTGGTGTTTTGCTTGGCAACGTTTGCCTCCTTTGGATTGATGTCGTGCCGGGGCGCGGATTCGAACCGCGCATCCATCCGCCGACGTGACCTCAACACGCCGATCCATGGCGCCCGCATCCTGTCGCGGGCCCCGGCGAAGGCCGGACGGGAGGAGAAGAGAGAAGATGACCCGTCCGGCCGGTTTTAACGTCTTTTCCTTGACGCGCGGGCGGTTCCGGCATGGCCGCGCATGACGAACCACGTCCATGCCGCAATGTGTGCGGAACCGTCCAAGTCCTTCACTGCCGTTGCTCGTCCAGCCATCGCATGAAGCGGGGGTCGGAGCACAGGCGACGCATGATGACGGCCGCGGGGATGAGCACCGCGAACGGCGCGGCGATGAGATGTTCGATCGGGTGCATGCACGCCGGCGTGCAATACAGCACACACATGGCCAGCAACCACACCGCGAACAGCAGCTGGTGCAAGATGATGCGGGCAAGGGCCTTCATCACATCAGCTCCTTGTTGATGGTGTCGATGACGATGTCAACGAGGTCGGGCACGTCGAGGTCGACGTATCCGACGATGTGACCGAGTGAACGCCTTGCTTCGATGTCGTCCCACCCGTCGGCATAGGCCGGACGGATGGCGTCGCCCTTGTCCTCAAATTCCCTGAATATCGCTTCGACACAGGCTTTGCGGATGTTGTTCATTTGCTCTCCTTTTCTTCCCATGGGTCAGGCCACGGGGTATCGGTACGCCAGTCGTTGTCGGTCATCGCGCACCTACCTCTTCCTCGTATTCGGCCGTGCACTGGTACAGGTGTTGCGCGAAATAGGCGATCATCTGCTCCTTCGGATACATGACGATTCGTCCCACCTTCACGAACTTCGGGCCGATGCCCGCGCTACGCCAGTACGCCAGGGTGCCTTCCTTGATGCCGCAGTTGTCCGCGATGTCCTTCGTTGTGTTCATCGGCTTCAACGCCGCCGCCAATGCGGCGAACACCTCTTTGTCATCCATCACGCGCCCGCTCCTTTCATGCGTTGGTAAGCGCCGATTGCTTTTCCGACGTGTTTCGTTTGAGGGCCTTCCTGCCGAGTGGGAGAATGAGCAGACCAACGCAAAGAAGGGAGGTGAGAATATGAGCAATGGATCCGATTTCGCGAAGGCGAGCGCCGTGTTCGGGAAGGCCGCTGAAACGTCCGATCCCGACGAGAGGATGAGAGCCCTGTGCCAAGGGCTTTCCCTCCTCGCCAAGGGATTCGATTCGATGGATGCTTCCATGGCATCCGCCGCCTACTGTCTCGACGTGCTCTCGGATAAGTTCTGAACGGAGTTCCTGTATCTCCGTGCTTAGTCGGTCCGCGGCCTGATTGATGTGCTCGAGAATCGAGCCCATGACTTCAGTCGTCATGTCGCGGGCCGACAACTGCCGTCCGACCTCGATGCCGATTCCTCGCAGGTCAAGGCTGGACAGGTGGCTCCTCCTGTCGTCGCCCACTGTTCCGATAACCGTTCGAGCTGGTTCCTCGCGGACGGCTTTCCTTATCGCGCCCAGCATCGCCGGGTGCAGGCGTTCGAACTCCTCAACGGAAATCGGGTTCGTGGATTCGTCCGGCGTCTCGGCCGGAATGTTGATGCTCATTTCGGATTCTCCTTAGAATCGTTTTGCGCCATTAGCCGTTGAGCCTGCCGATGGCGATGCCGGAAAGACGATAGCCAGGAAGTGGCACAGTGCGTCGCCTTCGAGCTCGATCATTTCAGTCAAGGTCACGTATGCCTTGCCGTCCCATATGTCCACATGGATCGGATGCTCCGTGGGGTCGAAGAGCGTTCTCCCGCTCACGCCCAGAGCGTCTTCGAGTTCTTTGGGCGTGCAGTCGATGTCGGTGATATCGAACGACGTGTTCATTTCAGTTCTCCTCCTTGCTGTTGGCATTGTTGGCTGTCGCGTTTTCCAGCGCATCGGCGAGCGCCTGATTCTGTTCTTCGATCGCTTCCGTCGGCGAGCGCTTCGGCGTCTTTGATGATGTCGGAGAGCTTGCGTCCGGTGACTTGGCTGATGCGGGCAAGCTCGTCGAAGTTGAACGTCCCGCCATTGAGTTTGCGGTTGAGACTGTTGCGTGGAATGCCTGCCTTTATTCCGACCTCATCCTGCGTGAGCCCAGCGTGTTTTATGGTGCTCTTGAGGACATCACCAATTTGTCGAGATGTCACATTTTCAATTTGCTTCAAACCAAACCTCCAAAGTTTTATTTAAGACTTATTTGTTTCATATGAGACATGATAAATAAATATTTGCCTTATGCAAAACTCGGCGTGTCTCATATGAGACAAAAAACGGGGAAAATGACGTAATCTAAACACATGGCAACAGGAAAGAAAATCCCGACTATCGAATCAAAGGCGCTGTCGATAGCGATCAAACGGGCAATGGCGACAAGAGAACTGAAAGTAAAGTCGCTCGCTGAGAAATCAGGCGTCCCCTACGGGACGTTACGGAGGATCCTCGAACTGAACACCGTTGCCGATTATGAGCAATTGCAACGCATTTCGACGGCGTTGCGAACACCTCTGGCGCAGATCATCGCCGATGCGGATGAACTCAGCAAAGACCCAGAAGTTGTAAGCGATTTTGAGACATCTCACGAAGATATCGACATCGATAAGTGGGCCGACCGCATCAAAAGCGAAGATTCCATTAAAACCAGATAGGAAGGGAGAACAATGGAATTTGAAGAGAGCCTTAACCAGGTCGCAGCAAAGGTACGCGACCTCAAAGAGGGCATCGAAACAGAGGAAGCCACGAAGAACGCGTTCATCATGCCGTTCATCGGTCAAGTGCTCGGTTATGACGTGTTCAACCCAACCGAAGTCGTGCCGGAATTCACCGCCGACGTTGGGGTCAAAAAAGGCGAAAAGGTTGATTACGCGCTCGTGCATGACGGTCAAGTGCAGATTCTTATCGAATGCAAGAAGATTGGCGTACCGCTCAGCTTGGAGAACGCAAGCCAGCTGTACCGGTATTTCGCGGTGACGAACGCGCGCATCGGTGTTCTGACCAACGGCCAGGTATGGAATTTCTACATGGACATTGATGAGCCGAACCGCATGGACTCGAAGCCGTTCCTGGTGCTGGATCTATTGGATATCGATCCGACGATAATCCCGGCGTTGCAGAAGCTGACCAAGCCGGCGTTCGACCTTGATTCCATCGCCAGCAGTGCCGAAGAGCTCAAATACGTAGGTGCACTCAAGAGGGCCGTCGGCGACGAGTTCAAAGAGCCGTCGGACGAGTTCGTAAAGCTGCTCGCCTCGCACGTGTACGAAGGCGCGTTCTATGCGTCGGTCATGGAGAAGTTCAGGCCATTGGTGGCGAAGGCGCTGAAGCAGTATCTGTCAGATCAGGTCAACGATCGACTCAAGACGGCACTCGGCGCGGATGATATCAAGATCGACACAATCGAGCCAGACGCAAACGAGGAAACAAACGACGGAGACGAATCCGACGGCAACGACGACGATGGAATCGTCACCACCGAGGAGGAAATCGCCGGTTACCGAATCATCAAAGCCATCGCATGCAGCGATGTGGATCCGGAACGTGTAACGATGAGAGATGCAAAGAAATACTGCGCAATATTCCTCGACGATAACAACCGTAAGCCAATTGTTCGTCTTTATTTCAACACTAAGCAGAAATATCTCGGTGTTTTCGACGAAAACAAAAACTGCGAGCGCATGCCTATCGATACGCTTAACGGTATCTATGCCTACTCTGAGCAGATTCGCGAAGAGGTGCGCCGCCTTCTATAACAGCATTATTTGAAAATAGTTCGAGTCCCGATGTACAGCTCAATGATTGTCGGGACTCTACTTAAAAGCCGCCTGTGTCTACGAATACCGCGAGCGCCGTGGTGAAGAACATGTGGGAAGAAGCGCCATGAAAGTGACCATTGATGATCTGTGGCTCAAGAATGACGATGATGGCAATCCGCCGAGTCGCGCGGCCAAACGCTCTTTGGCTAACTCACGCGATCCGATGAAGGCCAATGTGCCTGAGAAGTGGCGTAAAAGCCGTTATGGAGTCGGGATGCGCTGGCGTTGTCATTGGACCATCGTCAAGGATGGTAGACGTGTGCAGAGGGTGAAGCAGTTCGCCAGGCTCGCCGAAGCGCAGGAATATGCCGCGGCCATGGAGGACGACATCAGGCGGGGACGCTACCGCGATCCTCGTCAGGAGCTTCGTGTCCTGGATGACGTGGCCGGCGAATGGCTCGCGTCGAAGGTTGATCTGAAACCCGGCACCGCAGGCCGGTATGCGAGGGAGCTGCGCCTGTACATCCTGCCCAAATGGGGTGGCATGACGTTGCGGGAGCTGCGCCCTGACATGCTGCAGGAGTGGGTCGGCCAGCTCATGGACGGTGGTTATCCGGCCGCGTTGCCGGACGGGCGTGATTCGAAGCCGCTGAGCGCGAGAAGCATCCGCAATATCATGAAAGTCGTCCTCAAGGGCATCTTTGACTACGCCGTCTCAAACGGGTGGATCGGTGAGAATCCTGTGGACAGGGTCACCGTGCCGAAGATCGTCTCCGACGATGACATGGTGTTCCTCTCGGTCCGCGAGGTCGAGTTGCTCGTGGACGAGGCGGAGAAGATCGGGCGGCCGGTGGACGGTCTGCTGGTCAGATGGCAGGCCTATACGGGATGCCGCATAGGCGAATCGCTTGCCCTTAAGGTCGGTGACGTGGACGTGGACAGGCGGCGCGCCAGGATAGGCCGCACATGGACTGACGACGGGCACGGCGGCAGCATGCTCGGCACACCGAAGAACGGAAAGGCCCGCAACATCGCGATACCACGGTTCCTTATGCCGCAGATCAAGGCGCAGATGGATGGCATGGGTGATGACGATTGGCTGTTCCGTGCCACCCGTGGTGGGAACGTCTGGACGAACACGTGGCGGACAAGGATATGGAACAAGGCCGTCAAAGCGGCCGGCATGGAGGACGCGGGCGTGACCATACACAGTCTGCGCCACACATACGCGAGCTTCGCGATCGCCCAGGGCGCGGACGTGAAGACCCTGCAGATGCAGC
>ERZ825324.3839-NODE-3839-length-13325-cov-2.880633_pt1 | contig 13325 bp, 5 predicted proteins | sample MGYA00519859_ERZ825324 | MGnify/ENA primary metagenome ERZ825324 (study PRJEB31778, sample SAMEA3449198) | human gut metagenome | biome: human gut; feature: human-associated habitat; material: faeces | place: United Kingdom | collected 2010/2012 ... | reverse complement strand
GCTTGCCGTCTATGTAATAACTAACCCTATTATTTTCATTTGTTATCTTAATGTGGTACCAGTGGTTCGCCTTGAGCAAATGTTCGGCATCCGTATATTCTTTTAGTATGGACGGGCGAAGTCCGGCTTCCATTATTGCTGCTTCATTACCGTCATAGCGGCGAAAGCGTGTGGTGGAATTATAATTTCCACCATATCCCATATAGTAGAGTTGCAGAGAGTAACAATTCTGAAAAATTCCGTTACGCCACTTCTCACGTTTCCAGATATTATCGGGATATTCTGGGTCCGAAGCCATCCAAAAGCAATTCAAATCGCTCAAGCGATCTCCTTCTCTTTCTACAACGACGCATGCATCATATTCAATCGTTACCCGTCCGCTCATCTTTTCTTTTCGCCAGAGAGTAAGCCCTTTGGGAGAAACGATTTCGGCGGTATCACCGACAAATGTCACTTTATAATCGGGAGATTCCGACTCGATCTTCCAATACTTATGAAACTGGCGGGCGTTAAGACCGGAAACTTGATTGTCTTGTGCATTCATGTTCATTCCCAAAGTGATGAAAAGGAACAAAAGAGGAAATATGTTCTTCATACGTCAATAAGCTATGTCACTCTGCAAAAATAGGGAGAGCCAATCAATTAAGAAATAGAATATTATACATATATATGTCGATTCGTTCAAATATGAAAAAAGAACAACCCGGCAGTAGACCGGATTGCTCTTTTTCAACAAACTTATTTCAAATGAGCGGTTCCTCATTCAAAGGCCTTTTCATTCTGCCTTTTTCAAAGTTTCAGCACCTACATAGTAACCTAAATTAGTTCCCTGATTATATCCCATATTCTGCATAGCTTGAGACATATCGTAATTATGATCGGTCATCAGGTGAGGAAGACGGAATTCAGTAGGATGGTTGGTAGAGAATATGTAAAGGGATTTACCATCACTTGAACCTAAAATCACCTCTTCACGATAATCACCCAAGAAGTCGCCATAATAACAAGGATTATACTTAGTACTATGATTACCATCATTACTACCATAAGCACCGAAATAGACCAAACGAGTTTTATTCGTCTTGTTTACATCCGGATTTTCCTTATAGCTCACGATACAAGCACGATCTAACATTTCCCGGGTAGATTGTCCACTCCAATAAATTGCCACATTATACATAATACCACTACCAATACCGGTAGGGAATGTATTGGAGACTAATGCACCACTGCTGCAACTGAAGACCCCCGCATCCAATGAAGACCAGTATTCAAAATCAGGACTATCCGGATTAATATCTGCTACAATGCAACGACCGACGTCAGCAGTCGAACCTGCCCCATGACCAGCTATCAAACTGCCATCTCTAGCATCAATCACCTGACATGCATACCCATGTCCTTGTCCATTATAATTGCTAGGTTCTTCAAAAGAAGCTACAATCTGCAATCCAGAACGATCCTTAATAAATTTACCTACATATAAACAGTCACCATGTCCGTTTCCTGTGCACCACAACTCACTTCCATCGTCATCAATTGCTGCAGAACCATACAAAATTTCATCTTTTCCATCACCGTCCAAATCCGCTACACGAAAACAGTGTGAACACATTGATAACCATTTTGAAGAGTGTTCGGCTGTATCAAACTTCCAACGGATTTCTAATTTGTTAGCTTTCAAATCAAGTGCCCATACTTGCCAGTTGTGATAAATCCCTCTACTGATAATCAAGCTGGGATTGCTTGTTCTTACTCCGGTATTTTCATCAGGAATACCATCCAGATAAGCTACTCCTATAAAGTAACGGTCCATACGATTTCCGTAATCATCCCCCCAGTATTCATTCCAATGTTTAGCCATAGATACTTTCCCTCCTTCTCCACCACGCGGTATATTATCTACACGGGTAATTTCACGTCCATCATATCCACGACAAATAGAAATATATTCAGGACCTTCCATTATCAAACCGCAAGTAGTGTAAAGACTGGCACCTGAATACCACCCTGCACCATTCTCATCACGAATGCGATAGTCATTTACCTGTCCGAAAGCATCAGTTATTATTTTTCCGTCACCAAACTTCGTCCCTTCAGAAGAACGGAAAGCAATCTCACACAATCCGTCGCCATCAAAATCATATAGAATGTAAGAAGTATAATGTGAACCTGAACGGATATTAATACCCATATCAATCTGCCACAAGAAAGTTCCATCCATTTTATAAGCTTCCAGCAAAGTAGTACCATTACGCCATCCACCTTGATTGGCACCATCATAGGGTTCTCTCTTCAACACGATTTCCAATTCACCGTCACCATCCAAATCACCTACCTGAATGTCATCCGGAGAATAAGTTAACGATGCATCAGGAACATTCATATTCAATCTGATTTCATGATAAAATTTTGTGGCCATTTCGGGAGTAAATGTACGGTCACAAACAGTTTCGGTCTGTCCAGCCAGAGTCACCCGGTAATAGCTGGTCTTCGTCGGGTCCATATCCGCATCTGCCCAACTGGTAGAAGTAGAAATAGGCTCGCCATTTAACTTTACCTCTGTTCCTCCATCTACCGTCTTATAAATATCAAAAGCTACATTCGACGGATCGGTTTTTAACAACCGCCAACTAATCAAGGCAGATGATATTCCCGAAGAATTATTAGCATCAGCGTTTGGAGTAGGATCATAGCTTACCCACATAGCACGGCTTCCGGTGATAACTTCAGTTGGCAATGGCGGCAATTCTTCTTCCGTCTGATTACCGTTATTTCCCTTTACAACCGGATCATCGTCAGAACAGGCGGTTCCGGCCAGCAAGCAAAACATTCCCAATATGATATGATATTTCTTCATTTCTCTGTTCTTTTTGTTTTATGAATAATAAGTAGTTCCAAAATCCTATGATAAATTACCATCCCGGATTTTGTGTCAAATTTGAATTTTTCGCTCTCTCACTTTGAGGAATCGGGAAAAAATACATTTTATCATCCCATTGCCTTCTGACTGTATTACGATTATAAGTATATGTACCGTCGGAATTTCTTGTTATTTTCATCTCAACAATGCTCTTAAAGTGCTTGTCACCTTCTTTCCAACGACGTACATCCCAGAAACGATGTCCTTCGAAAGCCAGTTCAACCATACGTTCGTTCTGATACTTTTTCCAAAACCCATCATTAGCCATTCCGATAGGGAACCCCGGCATTTTCGCACGATCACGAGTCTTGCTCACGGCAGCGGTAGCGGACATGGTAAATTCGCCATCTGTTGCGTCCGCCGCAGTACTATTGCCGCCTAATTCAAAATACTTGAATACCGCTTCCGCATAGTTCAGATAAAATTCTCCCAAACGGAAGGTTATCCATGTATGATAATCCGCAGACGATGTGCTGGCGCGTAAATCGATAGCTGCCTGGCAATATTTCTTCAAGTAATAGCCAGTCGGAGTAGCACCGCTCAATGGCTCGGCATTTACTCCACCCTGATAAATCTGCAGAGGAGTGTCGTTCCAGCTTGGCCAGTTTTCATCTCCGTTTTTAGCAATAGTCAGATAAAAACGAGGGTCGCGACCTTCATAATACGGTTGTGCCGGATCATAACCACTAGTTTCGTCCGGTCGCAATCCGGTAGCCTGCATCTCATACGCATCCACCAATGTCTGTGTAGGACAGTTACCACCGTTGCAATTCTCCAATCCGACAGGGAAATTATATCCTTCGAATGAGTTAGTCGTACGGGTAGCACGACGCCCGAAAATCAGTTCGCTCAATGCAGTTCTATGACTGGTAGCACTCCATAACGCCGAATAGTCATTTATCAATGACATATTAGCAGCCACACAGTTATCAATCAATTCTTTATTGGCAACAGCAGCCCGATGCCACAGGTTTCTGTCATTTGTCGGATTAAATAAAGGACTGGCAGCATACAGAGCGGCCCGAGCTTTCAATGCCAGTACGGTCCGTTTATTGGCACGTCCCGTTTCACGTGCCTCATTAGACGGTTCCCAATCGCCCAGGTTTTCATAATTCTCAATAATCAGATCCTTAATCTCATCACACTCGGAGATGATAAAATCAAAGATTTCCTTTGCCGGACGACGTTCCAATGAATTGACTTCCGCAGTAGTCAAAACATGATCAGTAAAAGGAACATCCCCATATTGGCGCACCAGGTTGAAATAATAATACGCACGCAGGAAACGAACTTCGTATTGATAATTGTTATAACGATACATCTCTCCTTTATAATCGGAAATCAACTCATATTCCGAGAACGTCAACCCTGTAAATTCATCCAAGTATAAATTACAATTGGCAATCTGCTGATAGCAGGAAGTCCACATACTGCTTTTAGCATTTGTCGGACTCCACGCTCCATTATAGAAGTCTGCAATTTGATTACCCGTATGAGCATACACCGACTCATCGGTAGCCGATCCTAAAATAGCTCCGCTATAGTTTCCGTAGTCGGTATCCAGCCCTAAATATATATTGGCCACCAGTCCTCCCACATCACCAAAGGTACGTTTCACATAATCTGCGCCATAATTGCTATATTCTTTGTATTCCATTTGGTCAGAGCAAGCATTCAGCGTAGTCAGGCATAATATGCCATAGATTATCTTATTCAGTTTCATTATATTACTTTTGTCTTTAATGATTAAAAACCGATTTTCAAACCGACAACCACACTTTTATTCAGTGGGTTCGTCGCACCGTAAGATTCCGGGTCGGCAACATCAATCTTGTCGAAACAGAGCAAATCGACTCCACGAACATACAATTTTGCACTACCCAATATTTTTGTCTTTTGCATCAAGTTTTTAGGGAACTTATAATATAGTTCCACGTTACGCAACTTCAGGAATGAACGGTCTTCCAACCAAATGGTATTGGTCTGATAGTTGTTGGCATTACTTTGCGAACTCAGACGTGGATACTTAGCATTCTGATTTTCGGGCGTCCAACGATTCTCATAATAGTGAGAAGAGAGAGTGGTGTTATTAATCAACGGCCAGAACATACTTTTCGTATTCAAAACAGCCGAATAATTAGCTGTTCCCTGAAACATAGCACTAAACCCGATTCCTCTCCATTCGGCTCCCAAATGAAATGAATAGTAAATTTCCGGAGCTACCGTACTGTAACCGATAGCAATCTGATCATTGGAGTCAATCGTGCCGTCACCATTTACATCTTTATATTTGATATCCCCCGGCACTACAGTGCTGAAATTCTGTGTAGGACTACTTGCAATATCCGCTTCATCTTTGAAAAATCCTTCAGCTATCAAACCATATACTTGATTCAACCGATTCCCTGTCTGCACCAGATTATCGTACAAACGAGGTTCTTCCATCTGTTCCTTGATCTCATTCCGGTTCCACGCAAAGTTTCCACCGATATTAAACACTACATCACTGATTTGTTTCGTATAGTCCAGACCGATTTCCGTACCCCAACTATCTACAATTCCCGCATTCTCGAACGGGGCATCCATACCTAATACTGAAGAATACTGTCCCTCGGAAGATACCCAAATATCTTTCCTTCTCTGATAATAACCTTCCACTGTCAGGTTCAATCCTTTAAACAAGGTAGCATCAATACCTACGTTGTACTTATATGCTTTTTCATGAGTCGAGTTAGTTGTAGCCAGACGGCTGATATATGTGCTACCAAACGCGGAATTATAACCCGAATCGAATCTATACATCGTACCAGTAGTTGTGTAAATCTGATCCCAGTAATTATATACAGTATCATCACCGTTTCTAGGCAGATAATCTGCATTGATGACACCAAAAGAAGCTCGCAGTTTAAGGAAATCAATCCATGATACGTTCTTCATGAAATTTTCCTCTGAAAGTACCCATGCGGCAGACACTGTCGGTGAAAAAGCCCATTTATGTCCAGGAGCTAACAAACTGGATTGCGAAGCCAATAACGCCAAGTCCAAATAATATCGTTTGTTGAATCCCAAATGGGTATACCAGGAAACATTCTGTCGATAAACAGTCGTGTTCAGCCCATAAGCATCACGATATTCATAGTCCCATTTCAGTTGCGAGTATATGTCGAACTTTCCCAATGAGCGATTATAATCAAAGCCACCCGCAAAATTAAACTGACGTGCCCAGTCATTTGTAGAAGCATCAGTCTCCATTTCTCCGGATTCTCCACCCGAGACTGTGGTATAGAACGGACCGTCCGCCCATCTGGTACTATATCCTTTAAAAGCAAAAGTTTTACTATGTTTTTCCCAAACAGAAGAATAATTATCGTAAGACAAACGGAAGTTGACACCCAGTCCTTTTACAAAGCCTGACAAATCTTGTGAAAGAGTCAGATCGGCATACAGATTACGGGTATGCCCCTTACTATATGCTGCACCTTGAGATTGCGCTATCGGATTCATTGTACCTGCCCATGTAGTGCTACCACCCCAAGAGCCGTCTTCTGTACGTATAGGAAAAGCAGCAGCCGGCAACGAATAAACCATATCCCATAAATCGACAGATTCACCCGGACGACTGGATTCTGATAACGTACCAAGAAGATTAAGTTTCAACTTGGTTGTACTCGTCAAGTCAATATCCAGATTAGTACGCAAATTGGCTCTCGAATATTTGTTCTGTGTAGAATATCCGTCGTTTTCATTCGGGCTTTTCACAAACCCTTTATCTGTTAACAAACCGAGCATCGTATAATAACGAAACTTATCACCTCCCCCACTAAATTCAATCGTATATTTATTGGAGATACCTGTATCTTTGAAAGTCTCATCCATCCAGTTGACATTCGGATAAAGATAAGGGTACATACGAGAAGCACCGCCACCTGTCGCCCCATTGCGAAAAGCATCTACTTCTTCAGGAGCATAACGTGCGCTCAACCCTTCATAACCACGTGCTTCATTTATAGCTTCAGCGTACGTAGCCGCATCTACAAACTTAGGACGACGTGCCTGAAAGTTAGTCACATGATCATAAGTGAAAGTAACCTCTCTCGTGTTATACTTACCACGTTTTGTAGTGATTAGAATAGCGCCATTCACACCTTTGTATCCATAAAGAGCAACAGCAGCCGCATCTTTCAGAACAGACACAGACTCGACTTCCTCCGGAGTAACGAGACTCATGTCTCTTTCTAATCCATCTACCAACACCAATGGTGAACTGCTGGAAAGACTTTGCAATCCACGCACATAGAAAGTCGGTTCCACTGAAGCATAATTACCCGCATTTTGCAAAGTAGTCAGTCCTAATCCTTGTCCATATAATGAATTGGACATATTCTTAGCAGCCCGCTTATTAAAATCTTCGTTATAAACAGTAGATACAGCCGCTGTCGATTCTTGCCGCGTGAATGTCCGGTTGGCACCAACATCAATCGTCTGCGCCGCATAATCCATTACAATCTTCATCGCTTTTCCATGTTCCACTTTCACTGTAGTCGAACCTTTATCGGTTGTCACTACCTGCAAACTTCGTCCTGCATCAGCAGCTATTTCGAATTTGCCGTCTTTATCAGTCTCTACCCTGACATCCGGTATACCGGCCACATTGACCGAGGCACCGTAAACAGGATTTCCCCATTTATCAACAACAATACCTGTAATATTGCTGTCCGTATTCTGTGCTCCAACCGGAATGCTTAAGCAGACTAGCAAAGCCAGTATCAGAATTTTATTTTTTTTCATATCACTGTTCTAATATCGTTATATTCATGTATCGTTGACTCATCACCAGCCCGGATTCTGAACCAGTCCGTAACCTTTATTAACTTCAGTCTGTGGAAACGGAGAAAGGTACCATTTCGGTTCAAACCCATAAAGCCACCAATAACGACGACTATTTTTCAGTTCGAACTTTTCATAATCGAAATAAGTAGGCTGTAAAGCACCATCCACTTTACTCGTACTACCTGTACCGTCTCTCCAAGCTTTTTCAATTCGTCCACCGTTTTCATCTAAACGATAAATCAATAATCCATGCAATTGTTTTTCAAAACGGTCGGCACGTTTGTAACGAATCAAATCAAAGAAACGACTATCTTCCATTCCCAGTTCACAAACACGCTCACGGAGTAATTCTTCTATTAAAGCATCCTTGTCGGTTAACAAGCGCTTACCCGGATTAGACTGTACAAGCCCCGGCAATCCAACACGTGCACGCACTATATCAATTTGATCTACTGCACCTTGATGATCATTATTTGCCTGAAGTAAAGCTTCTGCATAAGTCAAATACAGATCCGACAAACGGAGCGCTACCCATTGTGTATTTTGCCGTAAATAGTCACTGCTACCTAAATAATATTTCATATTCTCATAACCAGTCGCATATCTCATCGTTTCATTAAAAGAATTTGATCCGGCATGGCTGCCGCCTACCCAAAGTTCATAAGGGTCTCCACCCACACTAACCGAACTCCAGCCCAAATTCCCCGGTAATCCATTCACAATCACCGATTCGTACAAACGTGGGTCACGGGTAAATACAATATTGGAAAGTAATTGTTCTCCATCATTAAACGTTCCGGTCAGGAACATCTCATCCAGACGCCCTTCCGCTTCAGTTTCATCCCAATTGAAGGGGGTTCCGTCACTCCATGGAAACATTTCTACATATTCCTGTGTAGGAGTATATGAGTTACGTCCGTTATCACTCCACGAATGCCAGCAATAGGATCCCGCACCAAATGAATCGTATCCATGTACACGAACAGAGTGTAACACTTCAGGACTATCCAATTCAATATATCCCATACGGTAAGCATAACGGTAATCAGCCTGTGTCGGTGTAGCACCTGTAGCCTGATTCAATTCATAGAACCCGTTCGAATTGAGTGCATTAAAGAACTCCCTACAAGCTTCCAGACATCTGGTCCAAAGGTCGGAACGATAGCCTCCATACCATACCAATAACTGTCGTTCTGCTTCAGAGCTTCCTCCTGCAAATCCTTGGTTATCATTGAATAGCGGCGAAGCAGCAAATTGTAAGATTTTGCATTTCAATGCCATGGCTCCCGCTTTGGTCCAATGTCCCGTATTAGTACTATTCGTCGATCCTGTATTGCCGTTATAGGCCCATTCCAACGATCCGGAGTTTATTGCATCGTCCAACATGCTAACCATATAATTCACGGTCTCTTCTACAGTGGCACGCGGCATACTATAACTGGATTCAGTTCCGGAAAATGATGCGTAAATCAACGGTAATCCTCCATAATGACGGAACAAATCAAAATAACGGGCAGCAATCAGACACTTGGCTTCCGCAACCAGCCTCTTCTTTTCCGTTTCATCCATTCCGGGTACCCGTTCTATATTTTCCATTAATATCCAGCACCAGCGCACTACTTCCCATACCATCTCACGAGTATATCCGAACTTGTCACCACGTTGCCCATAATTAGCCGTATGTGAACCATTATAATAACGATTATAAATAGTAGTACTCGAATAGTGTAGTTGCCAACAATCTGTCAATGCCTCAAACTTCCCCAAATAAGGATTTGATGTTTCAGGAACACCATCTTCTTGATTCTTGTTTATATAGGGTAATCCATAATATTGTCTACTGTAACAAGCGGTCAGGAACTGGCGCGTATACTCGGCACTGTTAAAAACCGTATCAATGGTAGCAGACCCTCCCGGAGCTTTCTCCAGAAAGCTGTTACCGAATTTTATCTCGTCCACGCAGGAAGTAGAAGCTACGCAAACTACTGCTCCCATTATCGCACCGACAAGCCATTTATTTTGTAATCTCATTGTATTTTCCTTTCCTATATTAGAATCCTAGTTTCAAGCTCAATGTATAAGTTTTAGTCAACGGGTAAGTAGGCGCATTACTTGCAGTCGCTTCCGGGTCACCCCACAAATAAGGAGAGAACGTCAACAGATTATACCCACTAAATGCTAGCTGACAAGTAGTTAATCCCAATTTTTTCATCAATGGAAACTGGAAATTGTATGCCACCTGAAGAGTTTTCAAGCGCAAATATTTCGCGTCTTTCTCAAATAGAGTAGAAGTCGCATAGTTATTGGAAGCATTCACCTGGGTAGCCCGAGGATATTCTGCACTTTGCGATGGATTCTCCGGTGTCCAGGTATGATCCAAATGATAGGACAGCAAGCCTCCGGCATTACTACCAGCAGAAGAAACGAACGGTTGACGGAAAACATCTGATATCATACGGCTCACATTCCATGCTCCCGTCCATTGTGTATTCACTTCCCAGTTCTTCCAGCTAAATCCCAAGTTCAAACCAATCATGTATTCCGGATCATCCGTAAAACCATAATCATAACTCATATCGTTTGCGTCTATCTTACGGTCACCGTTCAAATCGACGTATACAGCATCTCCATTTTCCAGTACTACAGAATGAGTTGGAAAAGGACGGTTGAAAGTCTTCTCATACAGTTCAGGCGTACTTTCATCATAATACCGCCAGAATACATATTGGCTCCGAGAACCGATACGATGATTCTTTCCATACTGATAATCATTGTCCTGTGGCGCTTCCTTCCGTTCTATGATTTTATTCTGGTTATAAGAAAGATTCATTGTCGCCCAATAACGGAAGTTTTTACCTATCTTATCGTTCCACTTCAAAGAAAGTTCCCATCCCCAGCTATTCACTTCACCAAGATTGGCATATGGAGTTAAGAAGCCCAACATACCCGGAGCCGTACCATCTCGCAACAAGATGTCCCAACGATGTTCACGGTAATACTCTGCAGTGGCACTCAAACGGTCATCAAAAAAATTGATATCAATACCGTAATTACGCTTGAAAGCCTTTTCCCAAGTTACATCCGGATTATTTTTCGAGACTTCACGCGCCCCATTTGTAACAGTATTACTGGTAATACCGAACAAATAGCCCCAAGCATCGGCAGCTTCACCACTGGCATAAATACGGTCAATTACTTTATCCAGATTTACACTATACGGATCTGCCAAATACATAAAACGAGCAGCATTCCTGTCAGGTTTATCATTGCCTACAAGTCCAAAACTAGCACGCAACTTCAAAAAGCTGACTACCGATTTCAAAGGTTGGAAAAACTTTTCCTCACTCATCAGCCACCCTACAGACCCCGCAGGAAAAGCAGAGAAACGCTTATCCGGCGCAAAATTTTCAGAACCATTATAACCAACATTGAACTCTGCCATGTAACGGTTCATCCAGTCATAAGTTATACGCCCTACCAAACCTACATATCCTTTGGGAATATCAGAATAAGTGGATGGATAATATGATTTAGACTGATTATAAAGCAATAAGCCACCTACCGTATGTCCACCGAAAGAACGATTATAATTGAAGCCGGCTTCCATATACCAATCACGGGATTTCCCTGTACCACTGGTGTAGCTGACATCTGTGTACTTACTATTATCAACAGGACGAAGTCCGACATTTCCTTCATCAACCAATACGGGATTATAGGTCATTTCAGTACCACCTGACATATATTTGTAGACAGTAAATGAACTGTTATATGAGCCCTTCAGCCTGAATGATAGCCCTTTGGTCAGGAAATCAAGATTCTGATTCAGGATCAAGTCGGCATTCAGCGAGTTATTATTGGTTTGAGTAGCACCACTTCCATAATACGTAAATGGATCGATATCGCCCACGAACGGGAGTTTCAGACCATCATCATGAGTATCGGCAGTACTGTAAACCAATTTATTGTCTACAAATCCGGCACTTCTGAACGGAGTAGAATAATAGATATTCTTAACCATTCCCGAAGATCCTTGACTGGTGCGCGGCTTATCTGAAGTATTCACGTTACCGGCAACATTAAAGGAGATAGTAGTTGTTTTAGTTACATCCATATCCAAATTGCTACGATAATTAAAGCGCCGGTACTGGTAACTGATATTATACGGCAAATTGAACTCATTGAAAAGTCCTCCTTGAGTATAAGCACCTGCTGATATAAAGTAACGCACCTTATCCGTTCCTCCTGATATGTTGACATTATGTTGGCTTTGAAGCGTAGCATCTCCCATAATATAATCTGTCCATTTGATACTTGGGAAACGAATAGGATCCGTACCATCCTGGAATTTCTGAATCACTGCATCACTAAATACAGGAGAGGCTCCGTCGTTCCTGTTCATCGCATTGTAGAATGTAGCATATTCATAAGAATTAGCTTGCTCTACCAATTTTGTCGGTGCTAGAATACTTGCAGAAGTAGTGAATGATATCCTGGCTTTTCCTTCCTTCCCTCTCTTGGTAGTAATCAATATTACCCCATTGGCACCACGCACACCAAATACGGCTGTAGCCGAAGCATCCTTCAAAATAGCGACATTTTCAATTTCATTCGGATCAATATTATTATAGTTTGCCACTTCTATTCCATCCACCATCACCAAAGGATTCTGTAAATCACTATCATAGGAACCTGCAAAAGAACCAATCCCCCGGATTCGGATAATAGATTGGTCATTACCCGGCTCACCCGATTTCTGAACAGCTGTCAAACCAGGTAAACGCCCGACAAGAGCATTACTGATATTAGCCTGAGACGACTGTACCAATGCCTTCGTATTCACAGAAGATATTGCTCCTGTAACAGTCTCTTTCTTCTGTACTCCATAACCTACTACTACGACCTCTTCTACCATATGGACATCTTCAGTCATAGTAATAAAAATATCACCCAAGGTTTTTACTTTATAAATTACCGTACTATAACCTAAATATGAAAATTCAAGAGTAGCACCTACCGAAGCCTGAACAGAGAATTTTCCTTCTACATCCGTAATCGTTCCCAATGTTGTACCTTGAACCAATACAGTAGCTCCGATAAGAGGCTCTCCCTTTGAGTCTACTACTGTACCTTTCAATGTCTTTACGTTTGCAAAAGTAGTCTCAATCGTATTCCCAGCCCATACAGATGTCATTGAGACGAGCAGAAATACCAAACATAGATATAGGAATCTCTGTTGAAAGAATCCTAAATTCCAACATTTAATACCGTTTTTCGTGTGTTTTTCCATTTTATTATAATATAGAATTTAACCTGTAAATTGTTCCTTCTTTTACTGTTTCCCCACATTCTGTCTCTTTCCGGACTCTATCAAAATTGACGGATCTAACATCGATACGTCTACTTTTTTCACCATCGATCTTTAAAAATAAAGGAGCTTCTTCCGATGTACGAAACCCGGAAAACACAACATCCGAAGACTCATTTAAATATACTATAGGGGCCTCTCCCTGAGGAAGATCGACCTGAAAATTATTCAGACTTACATTATGCACATCATCGAAAATAAATG
>ERZ825324.3838-NODE-3838-length-13331-cov-27.579542_pt1 | contig 13331 bp, 15 predicted proteins | sample MGYA00519859_ERZ825324 | MGnify/ENA primary metagenome ERZ825324 (study PRJEB31778, sample SAMEA3449198) | human gut metagenome | biome: human gut; feature: human-associated habitat; material: faeces | place: United Kingdom | collected 2010/2012 ... | reverse complement strand
CTTGTTCATTTCAATTCTTCTTTTTCGGGTTTACCCCAACTATTGACATAGAGCCTTCATTTTATTTCTTCTTTTTCGGTTTACCCCAACTATTGACATAGAGCCTATAAATTTTATAACAATATAAATAAAAAAAGCAGTATCCTCATTAACTGCAGATACCACTAAAACATATAAGATACTATCAAATTTAAAATTAAATCTCGTTGCCTAACATCTTGCTCCCTCTCTCTTTAAACATCAATATTGCCGATTACTCAATTTTTATAAATCTCAAGATGTCAGGCAGAACGGATTTACATCAGTATGAGGAAATATGAATTTATCAACGCTATGTGCTCAAGTATCTGAACTTTTTTTCAGATTATCGGTGTCTTCGTCCCCACCGAGCGCTAATAAATGCATATAACCAAAACACTCTATATACAACAAATTTCCATGTTCGTTAACAGCTTTATAATACTGATTCAAGGAAAAAAATTCGTTTAAAAAGCTCTTGTTTGCAAGTCTTTTTAAAAAGAAATCAAAATCTTTGAGCATCAGTTCACATTTTCCGTAGCGAAGATACATTATACTTATATACTCGCCGCTTTCCAAGGTAATTATGTCACCAAATGCAGTTACAAAAATGGGAACTGCGTCTTTATACGGAAAGTATGTATTATCAATTATACTTTGATAATCATCGGGATTAATCACTTTAATATATCCGTTCATAAAAGTGCCTAATCCGTAATTTTGCCAAATTTTAAGCAAAGTTTCAGGAATTTTATTCTTGAATTTGTTAATAACATTGTCATTAACTTTTGCATATGATTGAAAATCCTATAATGCAACTGTATTCAAGAGTATTTCTCCCTTTTTATTTTATACAAACCTCCGTACTGTTGCACAGCACCGCTTTACTTCACACATCATATCGCAGATGTATGAAGTAGCTGTGAAGTGCCATAATCAAAACCGCTAAATACAAAACTTCTAAATGTACTTGTTTTTCCTCTATTAACTGATTTTATTATAGCACAAGGATTTTCATTTGTTACAGTTTGGGCAAAAACGCATTAAAAAAAGTCAAAAGTGATGTTTTTTATATGACAAATTAAAAATTATGTTGTATAATATCTTCTAAAGGGGGAATTTCGGTGCTTAATATTCTGCTTTGTGATGATGATAAATCAATACTCGAAAAAGTACGGTCACTTATAAGTAATCTTCAAAAAAACTATAAAATAGAATTTAATATAGATATGCGTACCTGCGGTGATTTTATATTTAAAGAAAAACATTCTTACGACATCGCTATAGTCGATGTTCAAATGCCTGCCGTAAACGGACTTGAGGTATCGGAAAGATTAAAACAATTAAACCCCGACATTATTATTATGATTCTTACCTCATATCCGGCTTACCTTGACAGTGCAATGAAAATTCAGGTTTTCAGATATCTTTCAAAGCCGATTGACACTGAAAGGTTTAACAGAAATTTTCTTGAAGCCGTTGACTATTACAAGAAAATCAGTAAAAGTATTATAATAGAAAAATATGACGAAATTTTCACCGTAAAAACAAGGGATATTCTCTATATTGAAAACAGAAAACACGGTTCACTTATCGTTACTAAATACAAATCATACGAAACCAATAAGAAACCTGCCGAATGGTACGAAATAATCAATCAGCCTAACTGCTTTGTCCAATCGCATAAAAGCTATATCGTAAACTTACAAAATGTAATTAACTTTGATAAAAGTTCAATTACATTTCAGGGGGCCAATGAGAATCTTATGGAGCATTGCATTTCGCAAAGAAAATACGCAGAATTTAAAAAAGCCTTTTTTGATTTTGCGGGAGGTATTGTATGATAATTTTCAGCTATGCGACGGTAACGGTATTTGGGGCAATCATTTCTTACATATTTATTTCCAGCAAATTTGCTCAGAAAATGAGCAATATGGGTTTATTTTTATGTTTTTCATTGTCTGCTGCACTGCAATTTATAATAAATACGGTAGGTGTGGAATATTCAAATATTGTAGCATTTTTAGCTTGCAATCTGTTGCTGTGTATTTTTTGCTTTAACACAAATGTTTTTCAAGCAATATTTACTTCAATTCTTCTCACATCTATAACTCTCATAACAAAAATGGCTCTGCTGTTCCTTGTAATGGTAACTTTTAATATTGATATTAAAGGAATCACTGAGAACGGTATGATATTTTTCTTATTAAGCGGCAGCTCGCAGTTATTTTTCTTCTTTATTGCATACTTTGTATCTAAAATTTCCGTCAAAGAAAATAAAGAAAATTTGAAGCTAAATAAAACAAATATGCTTTTCTTTCTGCCGATGGCGTCAATACTTATAATATGCGGTATGTCATACATTTCGCTTAACTATAAACTTGACGAATTTACATATGTTTTGTTTGCGGTAGGCGCTTTGCTTTTAATGTATTCAAATATAGTTGTTTTTCTTGTACACGAAGACGTATTGAAAACTCAATACGAAAACACGGCGCTAAAGCTGCAAAAGCAAAAATCAGAAATTGATACCGAATATTACTCTATTTTGCAAAATCAATACGAAAATTCTAATATTTTAATTCACGATATAAAACGCCACTTGCTTTCAATAAAAGAACTTTCAAACGAAAAAGACTTTGAAAGCATAAACAAATACATTGACAGTCTGTATGAAGATTATCAGATTAAATACTTAAAGAAATACAGCGATAACAAACTTATAAATGCAATCATAAACAGATATGTCAGTGCTTGCAAAGATAAAGAGATTGACTTCTACTGCGATATTCGTGATATAGATTTTTCTTACATTTCAAATAACGATATAACATCATTACTTGATAATATTCTTGAAAACGCTCTCGAGGCAACGCAAAATGCCGATAACAAGAAAATTGAGCTTACAGTTAAGCAAACGAACACAAACTATATTGTAATCAACATATGGAATTACTGTGCAAGTGCTCCTAATCTTAAGGACGGCAAATTACAGACAACCAAAAGCAATAAATTTATTCACGGCTACGGAATAAAAAGTATAGAACGAATAGCAAAACAATACAACGGTAATGTAAGTCATAATTTTGACCCCGAAAATATGAAATTCACTCTCGCAGTTGTTTTGAAAATTAAATAAAATAATAACACAAAAAAGCGATGACTGATAAAAAGTGGTTCATCACGATTTTTGCGGGATGGTAACGGACAGAATGAATAGAAAGATAGCAAATCAAGGTAAAGAAGAAGTCAGAATTTCACATCAACAGATGAAGTGATGACAGCGACGAAAGATATGTTCAAGGACATTCTTCAGAAGGTTATGGAATGTGAGCTTGCCGATGAACTCGGCTATGAGAAAAGCGAAAGAACGTCGAATGATGAAGGTGGCAAAAAGTCGAAAAATTACAGAAACGGCTACTCGAAAAAGACGGCAAAAACGCAGATGGGCGAGCTTGAAATCAAAGTTTCGAGGGATAGAAACGGCGAATACGAACCCAAAATAATCAGCAAATACAACCGCAATGCAGACGGTATGGAAGAGAAAATCCTCTCACTTTATGCCTGTGGAATGAGCCAGCGTGACATTTCCGAACAAATCAAAAATCTGTATGATGTAGAAATCTCCCCCGAGCTTATCAGCAAGATAAGCGAGAAGATTATGCCCGATGTGACTGCATGGCAAAATCGACCTCTTTGAAGCTGTATATCCGCTTGTGTTTATGGATGCAATCCATTACAAAGTCAAGGAAAATCATCAGTATATCACGAAGGCTGCGTATGTAGTTTTGGGAATCAATCTCGACGGTCAGAAAGATATTCTCGGAATATGGATTGGCGAAAATGAGAGCAGTAAATTTTGGTTGAATGTGTTGAACGAGCTCAAAACTCGTGGAATTAAAGATGTATTTCTGTTCTGCGTGGACGGTTTGACAGGTTTCAGACAGGCTATTGAAGCGGCTTTTCCGAACGCACAAATCCAGCGCTGCATCATTCATCAAATACGCTCAAGCACAAGGTTTGTCAGCTACAAACACATCAAGGAGCTGATGGTTGAACTCAAGAAATTATATCAAGCAATCAGCGAGGAAGAAGCTATGAACAACCTGATTTTGTTTAAGGACAAGTGGGGCAATGCGTCTTGCATATCTGCAACGCTTTTCGGATTATAATGTTCGATAATTTGCTTTGCGAGGTTCTCGCCCGGTGTGATTTCTCTCTTTTTTGCCATTTCGTTCATTCCTTTTTCCTTCATTTCATTGTAGCACACTTTCCCGAAATTGAAAAAGTGTGCAAGTTATTTTTCTAACTTACACACTTTATTTTACAAGCTCATCCAGGGCGGTAATCTTGAAGTCCTCAGGGTTCTACTCGGTCATAGTTCTATCTCAATCACTCAAATATATATTCATTTGGCTGCACAAATGCAATTAGTGAATAATAAGTTTGATAGTCATTTAGACACCTTGACTTAGACACCTTGATTTTTAACACTCCAAAAAGAAAAGCACCGACTTCAAAAATCGGTGCTTTTGGCTGGGCTGGCGGGATTCGAACCCACGCATGACGGAGTCAAAGTCCGTTGCCTTACCGCTTGGCGACAGCCCAATATATAATTTTTGTGTAAACCGCTTATTCTGATTAGCGCAACTTAAAAAGTTGTTTGTGCAAATTACCGACAGTGTCTTTTACATTTATATAAGTAAAGCCGCAAAGGCATTGTACCTTGCGGCTTTATGGTGACCCATCGGAGATTCGAACTCCGGACACCTTGATTAAAAGCTACCACTATATTGAGCCAATTTATTATCATATTGACAAAATAATTTATCAATATGACTATGATAACGCTGATTTAGTATTCTTTGTTGTGTAGCTAAATGCACATATTTCATTGTCATTTGTAAACTTGTGTGTCCGAGCAATATTCGCAGTTCTTCAACATCACCGCCATAAAGGATATAGTTAGTCGCAAAAGTGTGGCGAAGTCAGTGAGGGTGCAATCTGATAATTCCTGTGCTTTCTTTTAAATCTTGAAAATACATCTTGATTGTATTATCGGTAATCGGTGTACCATCTTCTTTTTGGAAAAAGCGTTTTTCATATTCGTTTCTCATGTGTGAATAACGATTAATATATCGCTTAGTTTCTTCACCAAAAGGTACTAATCGCTCTTTTTCTCCTTTACCTTGCACTAACATAGTGTTGTTATGCATAAATATGTTTTTTGATTCAAGACTTACTACTTCTCCTCTTCTCAGACCTGAATCAAGCATAAACATTACCATTAATTTATTGCGAATACCAAAGTATGAGTTATCAAAATTATTGAGAAGTATTTTTACTTCTACATCTGACAAAGGAACTATATTGGCAATTTCAGCTTTAATAAGTTTCAACTTACCCACATTTTGAATGAACTCATTTTCATTTAACCATAATAAAAATGTTTTCACTGCTCTTGTATAAGTTTGCAGTGATATTTTTTTAGTACCGTTTTTATTTTCAATTAAATAGAGTTTGTAATCTTCAAATAAATGAGTATAAACATCTTCGACATTTTCTATTTTGTTATCTACACACCATTCAATGAACTTCGGTAAATTATATTTATAATATTTTAAAGTTTGTTCAGTTACACCTTCAGAAATTTTTTCTTTCAAGAACTGCTGATAAGCAGCACATAAAGTCATAAAATACACCTCGTAAGCAATCAGGTAACAATATTGTAACATATTGTAATAATATGGTCAATATTCAACAACTTTGTTTATGAGGTCTTTTTTATATAAAAAACAGGAGGCAGCTATGAGTATATTAAGTTTTGAAGAACCATACACAGACAACGAGGTTGTCGGATATTATGAAGATAAACTTATTGTCAAGCGTGAGGACGGTAAATTATTTTTCTGTGAAATACCCGAAAATCTTATTGAAATCGGAGAAACTATTTCTCCTAAAGATTTAACAAGTATTTCAGAATTGCCGTACGATGTACAAAAAGAAATTAAGAATCAATATGCAGATTGAGAGGTGTAAAAAATGGCTTACGATCCGTCAAAATCAGAACAGACAAAAGAAGAAATGAAACAAAAGGTCATTGAACTTGCTAAGAACTTTAAAGATAATCCGCAGAATATGATTGAATACTTGCAATTTTCAACTCGTTTTTATAGCTACAGTTCAAGAAACACAATGCTTATTTATCAGCAAAATCCGGGTGCAATGTTTTGTAACAGCTATAAAGCATATCAGGATATGGGTTATTCGGTTAAGCGTGGCGAACACGGAATGAAAATACTTGTGCCAACTATAAAGACATACCTTAATATTGACGGTAGCCCTGTTCCTCTCAGTAAAGCTACAAAAGAACAGAAAGAGGCTTACAAGCTACATAGAATTGAGGCAGAGCAACGAATACATTTTAAAGTCGGTACTGTTTTTGACATAGCACAAACAAATTGTCCTAAAGAAGATTATCCTAAATATTTCGATCTTGGTTACACATCAGAACAGCATAAACAGCTATACGAACTTATGAAAACATATTGCGAAAAAGAGTTGAATTGTAAAGTACACGAAAATCAATTTAATTCAGTATCACTGCGAGGCTTCTTTGATCCTGCAAGCAATTCAATTTCGCTTAGCGGTATGTTTGACGATTCAACAAAATTATCAGTACTTACACACGAAACCGCACACGCTATTTTACATAAAGAGCTTGATAAAACTCAAATTAAAAGTGAAGCTCAAATGGAATTTGAAGCTGACGCAACATCGGTAATGTTGCAGTCATACTTTGGCTTGCAAATACCTGAGAGCAGGCAAAGACATCTTGCCGATCAATACAAAACAATGTGTGCAGACAAGAGTATCTCTTCGGCTGACATTACAAAATCACTTGATCACTCTCACAGAGCATATAAATCAGTTGCGGATAATATCAACAATAGTCTAAAACCTGAACTTACGCCATCAATTAAAAATGTTCAGGCTGCACAGGTGACACAACCCATTTTACCAAATCAAATAGCAATGCCCGATATGGGAATGGCTATGATGATGTAATATGACTGCTTTTTCGAGCAGTCTTTTTATATTATTCAAACTAACAAGTGTCCCACGGTGGGACACTTAGTAATAAATTTATATCATTTAATCGGGGGAACGAAAAATGAAAGTTAATAATAAGGCAATTAAAATTGCAGTATCAAATCAAAAAGGCGGCGTAGGTAAGACTACAACTGTTTTAAATCTCGGAGCAGCTCTTGCTGTCAACAATCGCAGAGTATTGCTTGTTGATTGCGACCCACAGCACCACTTATCGAACTGGCTTAATTGGGAAGCCGATGGCAAGCCTACAACATCCGATATTATTTTCAGCACAGTTACAAAACAAAATGTAAATTTTAAAAACTGTATTCGTTATTGCGAAAAAGAAAACTTTGACTTTATACCGTCAATTAACTTGCTTGCCGGTATGCTTGGAATTATTGCTGCAGATGATAACAGTTCAACTGTAATTTCAAGAATTTTTGAGAATGACTACTTTAACGAAAATTACGATTACATTATATTTGATTGTCAAACTGCTCTTGATTTGCTTGTTACAAATGTTCTCAACGCTTGTGATAAGCTGCTTATTCCTGTTCAGGCAGATTTACTCAGTTATGAGGGCGTAGAACAAATGCTTGACAGTTTTATGCGAATTAAGAAAGATACCGATATTCGTAAATATCTTCTCGGAATGCTTGTTACTATGTATCAGACTAATACAAGACATTCCGCTACAATTTACAACGCACTTAAAGAAAGTTATAACGATCTTGTTTTTAATACATATATATCATATAGAACAGAAACAAAAAACTCAGTCGGTTTTCATTGCAGCAGCGTTTCGGATTGTAAGTCAGTTGTAGGTGCTCAGTATATAGAAGCTGCACATAGGATTATGGAGGAATGTGAAAATGCCTGATTTTTTTAAACCTAAAAAGCAAATATTAAAAACACCGGAGCAGGCATACTCTGAATTGCTCGGCGACAGTACCGAAAATCAAGTTGTAGAAATTGACATATCTCTGATTGATGAAATAGACGATCAGCCACAAAGCATACATCAAGACAAAATTGAAAACATAGCTGAAAGTATGAAACACATTGGGCAAATTGACCCTGTTACTGTTGTGAAGTCAAAAAAAGAAGGCAGATATGTTTTACTTGCAGGCAGGCACAGAAAAAGAGCATGCATACTGAATGGGCAAAAATCTGTTAAAGCAATAATAAAAAACGAAACCGACCCGGACAAGCAAAGACTAATCTTATTGGCCACTAATAATGACCGTAACACTGACTACCTTCCCTCCGAACTTGCTTTCAGTTATGCGGAACAATCCGAACTATTAAAAAAACTTGGCAGTAAATCTACCGTATCAGCTATAGCAGAGCAAAACAACACAAACAGAAAAGCTGTTCATCGACACATCAGACTTACATATCTCATTAAACCTTTACTTAACAAAGTTGACAGCGGAGCAATTACAGTAGGCGCAGGATATGAACTTTCATTCCTTTCAGAGGAACAACAGATCTCATTGCTTAATTTTATTCTTAATAATGCCTCGGTTTGCCAAAAGATTGATAAAGACATTGCAAGAAGAATAAGACTTGAACCTGACAATCTGCAAGAAATCTTTTATCAAAAAGTTGATGTGCCGGTATTATTTGAAGAAGCTGATATTGAAGAAGAAAATATTGGAATTGAACCTCTTGAAGCAGAGAAAGAAAAAGTTAATAATTCATCTGAAAAGGTAATTAATCCTGAAACAAGCAACCGCAAGTGTCCCACGGTGGGACACTTAAAGGAAAAAGAGCAGTTACCGAACGAACTGATTATGACCTTATCGGCTACAGTTTTAAACTGTACAAGCTCGGTATTAAAATATTATGCAACTGCATTTTCTACCACTGCCGAATCAGTTAATATGTTTAGTCAACGATTTAAGAATTTTTCTGCAAACGGTAATACACAAAATTATGTTCCATATCAGGAATATCAAAATTGCGAATACAAATTAAAGTTTCTTAAAAAGCAGCTTGAATTTTATCTTAACAATAATAAATATACAGTTGCTTACAATGAACTTGATGAGTCTATCCGCAGATATTTAAGAAAATTTTTCCCAAAAGAAAGACTCATTGAAGTTATATCAAACACTTAAACAGCTTTCTTCTCATCGTTCCCCGATGATAGAAATACAGGGCTGTTTCAAAACATTTGGAACAGCCCTACACCCCACAAGGAGGTAAATATGAAAATCAAAAGAATAATTTGTGCTTCATTAGCAGTACTTAGCTTATCAACAGCATTATTATCATCACCGGTAAACGCAGCACCGAAAATGGGTGATGTAAACCTTGACGGAATTATTAATGTTGTAGATGTATCATTAACACAACAATATCTTACAGGAAATAAAAAAATAAAATTCTATCCTGCTTACGCTGACTTTGACCGTAGCGGAATATTGGATATTAACGACATATCTTTGCTACAACAATATCTATCAAAATCAATCATTGTATATGGTGATTTTATATTTCAAATGAGCAGTAATTCAAAGTTGATTTCTCAATCATATTTTGGCAATGATACAAATGTAACAGTACCGGGATTTCTCCCCGGCTACAACTATGTAGTTACCGAAATCGGTTCTAATACATTTTCAAACAATTCAAAAATCGCAACAGTAACTTTGCCTCAAAATATCGGAAAGCTTAACGATAAGGCTTTCAATAATTGCAGCAAACTTACAACTGTTTATGCTTATAATAAAAACCTCAAGTGGAGCAATTCATTTTATAATTGTCCAAAATTTAAATCTATTCAGTTTAAGTGAAATTAAAGAATAAACCGCACCTTACATACCCCTTCTCCTTTTATTAAAATGAAGAAACACTGCAGTTAGTGCGGAACTGCAGTGTTTGTACTAAACATAACTTATTACTATATAAATGGAAGGAAATTTATGATTATACTATTTCTTATTATGATAATTATTTCACCGATTTTTATAGCAATTTCACTTTACAACACTGTTAAAATTTACAGGAAAATAAAATATATAGACAAATACGGAATATTAATGTCGGTTACCTGGTTTGCAGTTGAAATCACAGGTATGATATTTTTATTTCTTGAAATTTAAAATGTATTTTAAGTTTCTATTAGCTTTCTTTATTTTGGATGATTTTATATATGTATTTTTACTTATTGTTCTATTTATATAGTCGATATTAAAGCTACGCATTATACTTTTGTTATAAAAAAAGTATATCAGAAACGCTATAACTAAAAGCAACAAACTTAATAGTGTTCCTAAAATGCTTCGAATTGCAATATAGAAAATTAATCCACCAAACACAAACGCAGCAAATGAAAGCAAAATAAAAAGTGTCGTATGATTATTCAAAATAACATCAAAAGACGAATTAGCATAAGATAAGTAATTATTAACCTTTTTGTATTCTTTTTCAATATCAGATATTTCTTTATTTTTTCGGTATCTCCAATCGGATAATATTTTCTGAATTTTCACATTAATGGTAACTAATGCCTGCATATATAATGTGTACTCTTCAATATCAAAATTTTCATCACGCTTAATTAATTTTTTGCATATACATTTAAACTCCTTAATTAATCTGTTGATTTTCCTTTTGTCGATTTTTTCAATATGTTGGCACCTTTCGACTACTTGGTGTAACTGAGTGTACTTATAATAAGATTTCTTTAAATCATCAATTTCGAAAAAATGTTCATAAGCATACTCGTTTAATTCATTAATTTTCAAAAATAACATCTCCTTAATTTTTTGATATACATATTATATCACATGCAAATTATTAATGTAAAAAGTCAGAAAACTTTGTCAATCACATTGTTTAATAGAAATAATGTGATTGACAAACAAAAATGTTAATTGTAGAATAGAGGTGAAATATATGCACTTTGATATAAATAAATTGATAAATTGGAGCAATATGATGGATTGGGTTGTTTTTTGCAGTTGCCTTGTACTTTTAACCGGAGTTATCATTGATATAGTTAAATCAGTAAAAAGCAACAAGGAGTTATCTAATGAACATAAATCAATAAAAGAAGGCCAAAAAGATTTAAGTACTGACAACGAAAAAGTTAAGGACTTAATTCGTAGCGAAAACAAAGATACACAACAAAACATAGAAAAGGCACAAAAATCATTAGAAAATAATGATAACCAAATTTACAGTTTATTAAATAATGTCGATAAAACGCTTATTAAAGAAATTGAAAGGAGTAAATATAAATATGAAAATCTAACTGATGAGCAACGCAGCATAAAAAATTATGTGGAATCTATCAACAACTTAATGAAAGAAGTTGAACGATTGCAAACACTCTCTGTTGAGCAACAGAAACAAATACTTGAATTGCAATCAGAATTAAATCAAGCACAACATTTTAACAATAATTTTACACAACATATGTAATACCTACCATTCAGCCTAAAGGCTTTATGGAGTAGTTGCAGAGGATATAAGGCGGTTAGCACTCCCGAATAAGGGGGTGATATGTATGACCGAGTTAGTATTACTGATTATTTTGTTAGTAGAACTTCTTGAGATCATTAAATACATAAAAAAATAATCGCCCAACAGCCCGCTAAAACTTGTTGAACGATTATTTTTATAATTAATTAAACAATTTCGGCTAACCGCTTTAAACGGTTTCCTCTGTAACTACATTATATATTATAAAAATTTAAAAGTCAATATGACAACACATTAATAAAAAGAGGGATACTATGAATGAACTAACTTCCGGAATTGTAAGCAGTGCAGTTTGGGATTTAATAAAGAAGGGAACTTCTGTTACAAAAGACTTTCTCAAAAACAAATTATCAAATTGGATACTGGACGATAAATCACTTGATAAAATATGTAAATATATAAATAATACACCTGATGTATATTTGAAATCCGAAGGATTACTTAAAGAATATATTAATATTGACGAAGAAATCCAAAAAGCATTAGAATTTGCTAAATACATAAAGCCAACTGTTTCTCAAAATATAGGTGTTGTAAACGGTAATGTATTCGGTAATATTGAAGGTGATGTTATTAATAATTATAATAACTCACAAAAGCCCAAAGAAACAAATAACAGTACATATTATCTTACCGATAGATTTAATGAATATTGTCCAATACAAATTGTAAAATCGTATGATGTAACAAGAGATATTTGTAATATAGAAAACGAAAGTAACGGCCCTGTTATTAAAGCAAAGATTACAATGCCCGAAAAAGTAAAGCAATTGCCCGGATGCCAATTTGCAATGATTTTACTTTCTTTTACCCCTTTTATAAATTTAGAAAATTACTACGATGAAAATTATAATTTAGAATTTTCACTTGATACTTCTCAAAGTATTAAATTAGTGCAATTTCAAATAAAGAATGTACAGCAAAGTCAATTTATCGACTTTCCGCTTGAAAACAAGCATCACATTGTACCATTAGCAAAAATGTCTTCCCGGGATTCATGGAAAGAAATAAAAGAAATTTGTTTTACCGTATTTGCCGATGACAGATATATAACAGATGAAATTGGATATATTAAAATTTCAGGATTGCGTTTAACAAAATAATTTTATATCACATTTAAGCAGTTAAGTATTAAAACTTGACTGTTTTTTTATTATATGAAATAAGGAGATTAGCTATATGCAAGAAAGAGAAATAATATATAAAATACTTTTTAGTTCTGTAGCTCCATACCTTTTAATTATAGCAAATTTAATTATAGTGGTATGTATTATCAAAATTTTATGGATTACAGTAAAAAACAAAAACAAAAAAATCAGTTCGGAAACTATTGCTTTCTCTTGCGTATGTCAATTCTTCTATTATATACTGATGGACTTAGACTTGCACTTATGGTTATCTATTATATTTTTATCAGCCTTTTTGATATTTTATAATAGTGTTAAAAGATTACAAGATGGAACATACACTTTTCCAACACTGTTATTGATGACATTTGCTATGTATTTATCTATAAGTGAATCAATTCCAATATTTTTTGTTGCAATACTTGTATCTCTCCCCATTCAAATAAGAACGCTATGGATTGAAAACAAAGATAGATAAAAATTATTAATAAACAAATTATTGACAAACAAAAATGTGAATTGTAAAATTAAGATATAAAGACATATACGAAAGGGGTCAGAAGTATGACTACACAGGAAATGAACACAAACATTACA
>ERZ825324.3833-NODE-3833-length-13341-cov-2.756435_pt1 | contig 13341 bp, 8 predicted proteins | sample MGYA00519859_ERZ825324 | MGnify/ENA primary metagenome ERZ825324 (study PRJEB31778, sample SAMEA3449198) | human gut metagenome | biome: human gut; feature: human-associated habitat; material: faeces | place: United Kingdom | collected 2010/2012 ... | reverse complement strand
GATGCAAAACCTACAATCGCATTCAACGGTGTACGTATCTCATGGTTCATATTAGCAATCAATGCCGATTTCAACCGATTGGCTTCTTCTGCTTTCTCTTTAGCTGCGGTCAGTTCTTCTTCCATAACCTTTCGCCTGGTAATGGACATCAGCGATCCCTCTACAGTCAACAGTCTGCCATTTTCATCAACTTTCCCGGGAATGGCATGCATTTCCAACCACTCCAATACGAATCCCTCTCTCTTTTTAGCCCAGAAACGAAGTTCGACCACCACTTTCTTCATTTTGCCTTTCAGTATCCCCCGACAAGCTTCAATCACCCGAAGGCGGTCTTCCTTATAGATACCTTGATAAACACGCGCTATAGAAACCGGAAACGAATCATTATGAAAAATCTCCCATCCTGCAGGATCGTCCGACGGACGGGCATCAAACCATACCATATGCTCTGCCAGTTCCCACTTCCATGGAAAAACTTCCGCGACCCCAAGCGTCATTAACAACTTGCGGTTCACTTCATTCAGCATCTGCTGAGTCCGCAACAGTTCGGTTTGTTTTTCTTGTTTCATTTAAGCCACTATTTATCGATGCATACGATATTCTGTAAGCGTCATTCCTGTGTGCTTTCTAAAAAAACGCCCCAGCGACGACTGGTTCGCAAAGTTCGTTTTAATAGATATCTCCTGTATATTCATGGTAGAGTTCTTCAACATGGCTTTGATCTCCAATATGGCATACTCTACAATCCAATCTTTTGCTGTCTTTCCGCTCGCCTCTTTTATCACCATTGACAGATACTTGGAAGTGATGCATAACTTATCGGCATAGAAAGCGACATCCTTGTGTTCCCGGTAATGCTGCATAATTAAACAGAAAAAATCATGCGCCAGCTTACTCTTACCCATATCCGATCCCCCTTTCATCAAATGAGACTTGCTGTAATATTCGTTATAGATATCCAGATAAAAGATTCTCAGTAACAACAATACAGACTCTCTCCTGAAAAAATGGGTAGGGTCTTTTGCCCGCTGTGAGAGTGATCCATAAAAAAGTTTGAACCGCTCAATCTCTTCTCCTGTCAATTCATACCAATAATGGCTTCTCATGTAAACAAAGAAAAGAGGAGAAAAACGACTGAACCCACTCAACGTATCATCAAAAAGCGCACGCGACAGCACAACTATATTACAAAGAAAATCAGGACTTAGTTCGGTTATCGAAACCAACTGCCCCGGCAGAATAACCGCCAGTTCATTCTTAGCAAGAATATGAATATTGTCAAAGATACAGATCTTGGCAGTACCTCTCAAACACAAAATGATCATCCCAACTTCGGTGTAGGACGGAACAGACGTCACACGAATGTGCTTCATGTTCTCACAAACCATAAGTTCATCCCCCAATAAAGTCGTAGTATAACCATCCGTTATCAATTTCTCACTATCCCTGTTTGGCATCAGAATCCTTTCTTTGTTGATACAAAAGTAAAATAACTACATTAACCCCGTAACTACACAAGTCTTTTGGTATCATATTACAGAAATATGGAGCTACTTCTTGACATTTTTTTATAAACAAAATGTCCTTAGGACCTTAAACAACCTATTTTTTAGCTGTTTGTTCGCTTCGTTAATGTATATTGGATTCCGTTCATATCTTTAATATTTTAGGAAGAGGATAGAGGCAAAAAAGAATAGATTTCCTATTTTTGCAACCGAATATAACTATAGAAATAAAGACCATGCGTTATCTACTCTCAGCGCCTTCGCAGATAAAGGCCACTATCCAGCTTCCGGCATCCAAAAGTATCAGCAATCGTGCCCTTATCATCCATGCTCTGTCAAAAGGAGACGATGTGCTTTCGAACTTGTCCGACTGCGATGATACGCAGGTGATGATAAAAGCTCTGACCGAAGGCAATGAAGTGATTGATATTCTTGCGGCCGGAACGGCCATGCGCTTTCTGACGGCTTATCTGAGCAGTACTCCGGGTATCCATACCATCACCGGAACGGAACGGATGCAGCAACGCCCCATACAGATATTAGTAAACGCCTTGCGCGAACTAGGAGCCCATATAGAATATGTTCGGAATGAGGGTTTCCCCCCCTTACGGATTGAGGGTACAGAGCTCACGGGCAGCGAAATCACCCTAAAGGGCAATGTGAGTTCACAATACATATCAGCCCTGTTGATGATCGGTCCGGTACTGAAAAACGGTCTGCAACTCCGGTTGACCGGAGAAATCGTTTCACGACCTTACATCAACCTGACTTTGCAATTGATGAAAGATTTCGGCGCCTCGGCTTCGTGGACATCCGACCAGAGTATCCAGGTTGATCCACAACCTTACCACTGCCTTCCATTTACCGTCGAAAGCGACTGGAGTGCAGCTTCTTACTGGTATCAGATAGCTCCCCTGTCTCCCCAAGCAAATATAGAACTGACCGGACTGTTCCGCCACAGTTATCAAGGCGACAGCCGCGGAGCAGAAGTATTTGCCCGCCTGGGAGTGGCAACCGAATATACGGAAACAGGTATACGACTGAAGAAGAATGGCACATGTGTCGAACGGCTGGATGAAGATTTTGTCGATATTCCCGACCTGGCACAGACCTTTGTTGTGACTTGTGCACTGCTCAATGTGCCTTTCCGCTTCACCGGGCTGCAAAGCCTCAAAATAAAAGAGACAGACCGGATCGAAGCCCTTAAAACAGAGATGAAAAAGCTCGGGTATATATTGCATGACGAAAACGACAGTATCCTTTCCTGGGACGGTGAATGCGTGGAACAACAGGCATGTCCCGTTATCAAGACTTACGAGGATCATCGCATGGCTATGGCTTTTGCTCCGGCAGCAATTCATTATCCGACAATACAAATAGACGAACCTCAAGTAGTCTCCAAATCATACCCCGGATATTGGGACGATTTGCGCAAAGCCGGTTTCGGCATCAAGGTCGGAGAAGAATAAGATAGACAAGACCTTTGCGAGACACACTTCGAAAGATATTGCGCCCTGCTCTCTCAAAGTTCCGACTTTGAGGAGCAGGGCGCAAAACTTCAAACAGATTCAACATCCGCAACGACCATCGGTCTCCTTGTCCGGATAACAATCCTTATCTCAATGGTTCCATTCGGAAAGAATAACTATAAACCGTATCCTTCCGGATTTCATAATGGGGACGCGGTCCCGGTCCGCAACTGGCATTGCCCAATCCACGCTGAATGCAATCTAAATTGAGAACAACCTCCGCACGGCGGATATCAGACAAATCATGTCCATATTTTACCTGCCATAAATCTTTATCCGTGTAATGTTGGGTACTGAAATCCAACGTATCCGTTGCGGTGATCCTGAGTCCTTTCCCTTGTCCGTCTGTCAACGCCAGCCAGTGTGTATCTGTGCGTCCGCCCATTGTTTGCGCCCGCGCATAATGCTCGGCCATATCCGTAACAGTCGTTTTGTAGCGTCCCATGTAGGCTGCGTTCTTCCGGTCACGATAGTTCTCCATCGGACCGCAGCCATACCATTCGACTTGTTCCAGTGAAGGATTGAGGAACATTTGCAAGCCCAGACGAGGTAGATCGAAATTACTTTCTGTCGTAAAGTCAGCTGCCACATCGACCCTGCCGTTGCTGTAAACCCGGTATCTGACTGTATACGGTATATTGACTTGCCCAACTTTGACCTCTATCTGAGACTGAACAGACGCCGACTTTCCATCTTCCGCCAGTTTCCAGTCAAAACCACGCAATGCAACCACAGGCTGAATCCATTCGCGAGGATCATTACTGATGGAACGATACCAGTTCAACGCCGGTCCTTGCTGACCGTGTATCATGTTTTGTCCGTCATATCGGAGACCGATCATCATGCCTGTCTTTGAATCAAATGAGATCTCGGTACCCGGAGCACGGAAACGGATGTACTGACGTTCTTCTACCACCTGCAGGGAAGCAGAGAGTTCCGGAACCTCCGTTTTCTGTTTTCTCTCTCTTAGTAAGAACTGCTCCGTTGCCACTACATGTCCGGCTTTAGCCCAGACGCAGTCATGCTTCAACTTCACTTCCAAGTTGATGTGGTAATCGGCATCTTCCGTCAAGTGACGGAGATAAGGGATATGGATCGTACGGTGTTCACCCGGCTTGCCGTCAGGCAACCCGAACTCCTCTTCCGCAACAGGCACCCCGTCTTTGAGGATGACATAACGCAGGTTGAAATGACGCATATTCAGGAATGAATAATGATTGCGTAACCCCACATTGTTCTCTCCCACTTCTTCAAAAGTCATATATTGGTATACCTTTTTCACTTCCCATAACTTAGGAGTAACTCTACGGTCGGGTGTCACCAGTCCGTTACAACAAAAATCATTGTCGTTGGGACGATCACCGAAGCTGCCCCCGAAATAATAACGGTCCGGCGCTTCTCCGGGTTTATTGATGCCTTGATCCACCCAGTCCCAGATACAACCTCCGATCATGCGTTTAGACTGATTGGCAATATAGTCCCAATATTCTTCCAGGTTACCGACAGCATTTCCCATGGCATGTGCATACTCACATAGAAAGAAAGGTTTATTGCGCGGCTCGTTGTCCTGAGCTATCATACTTTCGATGGATGGATACATCCGTGAGTCCATATCGGCAACATCATTCATTCCTTCATAATGGATGAACCGTGCGTCAATCTCTCTGGCAGCCTGATAAGCGGCCTCGAAATTGGGTCCTCCGCCCGATTCATTCCCCATCGACCAGAAGATTACGGAAGGATGGTTCTTGTCCCGTTCCACCATACGTACCACCCGGTCGACAAAGGCTGCTTTCCAACTTTCCCGCTTGGTCAGCATCATGTTGCCATGACATTCCAGATCCGCTTCGTTCATTACGTAAAGTCCATAGTAGTCAAACAGAGCATACATCTTCGGATCATTCGGATAATGACTGGTACGAATGGTGTTCAGGTTGAAACGCTTAAAGAGAAGAATATCCTCTATCATGCTTTCTACAGGTACCGCTTTACCGAAACGGGGATGAATATCGTGACGATTGGCACCCTTGAACAACACCAATGCATCATTGATTTACACTTTATTGTCACGTATTTCAATTTTACGGAAACCATATTGCTGGGTAGTTGCCTCGAGCACCTTGCCGGAAGCATCCAGCAATTCCAGATTCACAGTATACAGATAAGGTGTTTCGGCGCTCCAGAGTTGGGGATCACGAATACTTGCTTTTGCAGGCAGACAGATCTCTTTTCCGGCAGCCAGGTTACCGGCCGCAGTTGTAAACGTACGCAAAGTTTTGCTACCGGCATCCAGCAGAGCTATGCGCACGGAGGCATTCACAGCAGACTTGCCATAGTTCTTCACGTCTGCTTTGACACATAAGTCAGCCTTGTCGAAACGGTCACTGATGACAGAAGTAAGATGCACGTCGCGCAGGCGAAGTTTCGGAGTCGCCACCAGATAGACATCCCGGTGAATACCGCTCAGGCGGAACATATCCTGGTCTTCCAGATAGCTGCCGTCACTCCAGCGATACACTTCGACTGCCAATATGTTTTTACCCGGCTTCACATACTGTGTAATGTTGAACTCGGCATCGTTGTTGGCACCCTGGCTATACCCGACTTTCTTACCATTGATCCACAGATACATAGCGCTGTACACTCCGTCGAAGTGGATAAACACTTCTTTATTCTTCCAGTCGGCCGGCAGAGAGAATTCCCTCCGATAGGAACCTACCGCATTAGCTCTTTCTCTACCGTATATCCTCTCTGTCCCTGTATAAAGGGCGGATTGTTGCGTATCGGATAGGTGATATTGGTATAGATGGGGGTTCCGTATCCCAGCATCTCCCAATTGGAAGGAACCGGAATCTCTTTCCAGGCAGACACGTCATAGCCCGGTTTATAGAAATCCACCGGACGTTCGGAAGGTTGCTTCACCCAATGAAACTTCCAGTCACCATTCAGCAACAGATAACGGGAAGACTGATTGCGTATCCAAGGACGGGTGTACGAAGGATCGCCCTTCATCTCTTCCGTATCGGCAAAGGGGACAAACGTAGAACGCCCCTCTTCTTTGTTAACGGCAAATATCCGTTCATTCTCCCAGTCATTATCACTCCGGGTTTTAAAAGCCTCAGCCACCACTTTCAGATTCGATTTCACGATTTTCCATTGCTGGCTTATTTTCTGCGCATCCGGTTTGAGCTGGTAAACCGGCTCGGCCACAAGACCGGCATCCGGGAAACCCAGGTTATAACCACTCGCTACACTGGTGAACAAATAATTCCCATTGGGTAAAGCCGTGATACGCCATTGCTGATTGGGATTTTCTTTATTGGGGTCCCATTGGATGACCGGACACTCCTTGCTTCCATTGCTGCTATTGTCGATTCCCAGTTCGGTGAGCGGACTGACAATGGAGTAGCAGCCGTCACCGCAAGGTATCAGATTCCAGACCTGCGACTCTTTATGGGGTTCCTTTTTAGAAATAAATATCTTACTACCTAAATCCAGACTCTCCTGATTGTCCAGGACAAGTCCGTTCTGGGTATGGATCTCGTAGCTTTGCTTCGGATCGAACTCCTGGGCACGAACCATTCCTACTGCCGACCACAGAGCAACACTTACCAGAAACAGATGTTTAAAATTTAGCATACTATTGATATTAAGAAAAGGCAGGGAAGAAAACCAAGGGCTGTATCCGCCAACAAAACGTATGTCTGCCTGTGTGATACAGCCCAAACCTATATTCAACCCAACTACCTATTGTTTTTACTGAAATAAAGCCGATTGTTTGTACACTCCGAATGTATGGATAGCAGGACAGGCAAATCCGTCGAGGATACGAAGACGTACCTGTTTGGCTTTTACCGGTGCGAAACGTACGATCCATTTATACCCCACCGTCTGCTTATCGGTTGCTTCCGGTATCGGGGTCCAGTTACGGCCATCATTAGAGTATTCCACACTCCACTTCGTCGTGCGGTGTCCCAATTCGATCACTTCCTGAATCATCAGGCAGTCGAACTCTGTCTGCCGGGGAAGAGTGAAAACGATGTCCGAGGTTTTGGCTCCGTCTCGGCCGGCAAAATAAGTTTCCTTATTGTTGTCCGTCAGGAACTCCGGACGGAATTTACCTCCGCGTCCGTTCGTTGCTTTCACCTTGGCCTTAGCCAACAGATTGTTTCCGAAGGTTTCATCCAATCCCTGCTTCAGCAAGGCAGCATGAAGTGAATCGGTAGGATGAATCAGTCCGCGACGATCAGGTGGGAAGTTGAGCAGCAACACGCTGTTGTGACCGACAGAAGTGCAATAAATATCCCAAAGTTCCTTTACGCTTTTCACGCGGCTGTCTTCCTCAGCATGATAAAACCAACTGGGACGGATCGATACATCGGTTTCGGCAGGGATATATGCATCACCGCCTTTTACTCCTTCGTTCAGCCCTTCATAGTTCTTCCATTCATCTCTGACGCATACAGAGTCGGTAGTCGACCAACAAGGATCACCGGCTTTGCCGGACTCATTTCCCATCCAACGCACATCGGCAAAAGGATACGAGTTCTTGGTCCCGAAAATGACACAGTCCGGTTGCTTCTCTCGCACAATCTTATACCAATGAGTATAGACGGGAGTAGTCAGTTCGTCTGTTCCGGCACCGTCCCACCAAGTTTCCCAGACTTTTCCATAGTCACCCATCAATTCTTCCAACTGGTGACCATAATACTGCTTGTACTTCTCCGTAGTATAAAGGGGAGAAAGATGCTCGTGCCGGTCGTGCGGACCCAGATAGATGCCCGCCTTAATGCCATACTCCTCGCAAGCATCCACAAACTCGCGCACAACGTCTCCCTTTCCATTCTTCCAGGCAGAGTTCTTCACTCCATAATCCGTATATTTACTGGGCCAAAGGCAAAACCCATCGGCATGTTTGGCTGTAATGATGGCACTGGGGATACCGGCCGACTGAAGGGTACGCATCCACTGTCCGCAATCGAGGGCCGTAGGATTGAATATAGCTGCCGGAGCACGTCCGTCCCCTTCGTTTACATACTCCTCAAAGGTATTGATCCCGAAGTGAAAGAAAGCGATCATCTCCCGGTTATACCACTCTACCTGTCTCACACTGGGAGTCAGCCCGTAGGGTTCGGGGGCCTTTTGCCCCCATACAGGTACCGCTACAGCAGCGATTCCCGCCGCTAAAAAGAAATTTCTTAGATTCATGTGTTCGTCTATTTTACAGTTTTGTATATCAGAATAAATTAAGTTCGCTTATCGTCACATGCGGTCCGCCGTTCACGGCCGTGATGGTTACCTTCAGGTAGCGTCCATCTACAGCAGCGGGCAGGAAGGATCGGAACTCACCCTGTGCCGGAATATCCGTAAACTTAGCTGCTACCGTCCAGGTGGCATTATCATCGCTCACTTCCACAGTCACCTCTTTCGGCCCGTCATACCCCTCTTCACGTGCCTGGCAAGCGAATCCCTGGATATGGGTTGTTTTCTTCAGGTCAATAACAATCCAGTGAGGTGGTTGCGGATGCTGAGTACTCCAGTCGGTACCCCAGAAAGTATTCAGATCGCCATCCAGACAAGCTTCTTTCAGTCCGCTGTGTCCCCAATCGCCCTCTTTCGGCTCTTCGGACGAAGCACTCAATGCTTCCCATCCGGTGCGGTCGAGCAACTCCATGTTGCTGGCATCCATCGAACCTCTGAAGATGAAGTAGATGGTCTGACAGCAATGATCGGCTACCGCTCCCTCCACCGAAGTAATGCTTACGGGCAGCAGATACTCCTTGAACGCCTCGATGTTACCTTTTGCATGAACCGTGATTACAGCTTCCTCAGACTTCGGTGTCCCGGCTTTTACCAATACCTCTTCAGTCAGGTCGTAAGCGGCTTCCGGCAGCAGTTCATATTCGGTTCCGTTCTTCGCGTTATACTCGCCTACCTTGCCCGGATCGGCTTGCAGATGTACCACAGCATCATTAGGCAGTCCGTATTCCGTCAGTTGCGGATAGGTTTCGGAAGTAACGGCCACATTAAAAGTCTGCACATACGGCTCGTCTTCAATGTAGAAATTGGCTTTCACGGCAGTTCCCGCATCGGGTATGTAGATGGTCAGGTCGCTGTCATTGTCACTGCATCCCACTGTGCAGCAGAATCCGGCAGCCAGAATGGCTGCCTTCAGTATGTTCTGTTTCATGATTCTTCTCATTTTAAATGTTTATTCCCATCCGGGATTATTGGGTAACAAGTTCGGATTCATCGTTGTCTCGTCGATAGGCAACGGATGCAGATAGAGTTTATCGTCCCATTTGCGGGTTGTCTTGTCCGGATAAACAATCAGCAGATTGTCTTGCGTCAATTCACGGGAGAAGGAGTCGTACTGCTCTTTCAGCTTATCCGATACTTTCATTCCAAGCATACTCTTCGGTGCTTCCAGCAACTTGCCGGCTTTCCAGCGTACAATGTCATCCCAACGGAAGCCTTCGCCTACCAACTCGACTGCACGCTCGCGGCGGATTTCGTAAAGCAGCGGAGAGAGTTCATAACCATAATCCGGCCAGTTCGGATCGGTGAAACCGACATTTACTTTCAGATGCGGCATTTCTACACGGTCTCTCAGTTCATTGACAGTCTGGTCCAATACCTCCTGGGTACATTCACCCAGTTCGGCTTTCGCCTCGGCATAGTTCAACAGCACCTCGGCATAACGGAAGATAAACACATCCAGTGTAGACTGCCCGATGTTCCACTGTTCGGGATCGGTAGAGTGATACTTCATCACGTAATATCCGGTAGTACAATATTTGGTATCTATTATGGGAAGGGCATTGAACTGCTTCGTACCGTCGCTCAGCACCTTAAAAGGAAGTTCCGGATTATCGATCGTCTGGCGCAGGCGCGGATCACGCTGCATCAACTCATCCATCGGCATGTCGGCCTCCTCGTATCCCGGACTGACTGCGGTAGGCAGACCATCGGCACATAGGTATTGTTCGAACATGGCACGGCTCAGACCTGTATACGACTCTTCCATCTGGCGGGTATTGTTGTGCATCAATAGCTTGGTGATATAAACCCTGGGCATAATACACTCGCTATTGGAGGCTAAATCTTCCTGTACAAACAGGTTGTAATAATCCTGTAAAGGCTTATCGGTCTTATAGATGGAGTAACCTCCCTCTTCGATCACCTGTGCGGCTGCATCAGCTGCTTCACGATACAACTCTTCGTAGTCGCCCAGTCCGTGATACTTACGGAAAGACGCTTCGTAGAGGCAAGCTCTCGACTTGAAAGCCAGCGCAGCATACTTATGCATATTGCCGGTTTTGGTTTCATTAGGCTTCGGAAGGTGTTCGATGGCAAAATCGAGATCTTCCAGGATGTGTGTGAACACGACTTTTCTGGAATCACGTCCCTTGTACAGTTCTTCGGAGTCCATCTGCAACTCGGTTTCATACCAGGGCACATCGCCAAAGCGTTTCACTTTGTACACATACTCCCAGGCACGGAAGAAGCGGACCACGGCTACCGAACGGTTAATCTGGCTTTCATCCCCTTTCACCTGTTTGTAACGAGCCATAAAATAGTTGCAGGAACGGATGTTTCCCCAGTCTCCATTTCCCCATCCGCCACCGGAAGTAGGAATCGTTTCAAGATTGAAGATCCAGGTCTTCGGTTTCTCGTTCACGTAACAGTCCGATTCATCATCGGCACCGGGTCCCTGCGCCCCCGGTAAAATACCGTAAAAGCCGTTGGCATAAAGTTCAAGGTCTTGTACACTTGTCCAGAATTTCGGATCCGAGAGAGAATCTTCGGGATACAAGTCCAGTAAATCGGAGCAGGAAGAGAACATGGAAGTACATGCCACTGCCGCTATCAGTAATATCTTATTCTTTTTCATAATCGTTATCGTATTAGAGGGTAATGTTTAATCCGAATGAAACAGACTTAGTCAGCGGATAAGTGCTGAGACTCACTGTTTCGGGGTCGTATATGTCAAACAGGTGATCGAACGTCAGCAGGTTTTGTCCGCTTACGTAGAAACGCACATGATCTATCTTCCACTTGGCCAGGAGCGCTTTCGGCAAAGAATATCCCAATGTGATAGACTTCAGGCGCAGATAAGCGGCATTCTGGAGATAACGGGTCTGCGTTTCACGGTTACCGGTCACGTTGTCGTAGGTAGACCGGGGGAAGTAAGCATTGCGGTTATCTTCGGTCCATGAGTCGAGTGCATGTTTGAAAGGTACATGCCATTCGTTGCCGAAGCCCCAGAACTGGTTGCCTCCCAACACTACATCCTTCTTGCCGATGCCCTGGAAGAATACATCAAAGTCAAAGTCGCGCCACTGCAATCCGCCTTTAATACCATAACTGTAACGCGGTTCGCTGTTACCGATAATCTTTTGGTCACCCGGATCGTCAAGCGTATTCTTTCCCTTGTTTATCTTGCCGTCACCGTTCAGGTCTTTGTACTTCACATCACCCGGATACCAGCCACCGCCATAGATCTCCGACTGATCGGCATGGGCACTTACCTCTTCTGCCGACTGGAAAAGTCCTTCGGTTACCAATCCCCAGATCTCACCCCACTTTTTGCCTACATAATGGGTAGAGAGCAAATTCTGCGGATTATTGAACTTCGTGATTTCTGCCTGATAGTCGGACAATACGAAACTTACGTCATACGAAAAGTCTTTGTTCACCCGGTCTCTCCATCCCATTGAAAGCTCCCAACCGGTTGTTTTCAGGTCGGCAGTATTGGCCTGCGGAGCTCCTGTTCCCAGTACGGCAGGAAGCGGTGTACCGTTGGTCACCATATCGAGTGTCTTCCGCATGTACCAGTCGAAGGTTCCATACAGGCGGCTGTTCAGCAATGCCCAGTCGAGACCCAAGTCAATCTGGCGTACAGTCTCCCAAGTCAGGTAAGGACTGACGATACCGCCGGGACTCACGCTGGCTATTTTCTTTCCGTCCACCAGGTATCCCATCTCGCCATTGGTGCCCATGGTAGCGATATAAGGATAGTCGCCGCCAACCGACTGATTGCCCAACGAACCATAAGAGGCCCTGATCTTGAGTTCATCTACAATCTTCTTGGCAGGTTCGAAGAAAGCCTCGCTCGAGATTCTCCAGGCAGCCGATACGGAGGGGAAGAATACGAAACGCTTGTCCTTGGGGAACTTGGAAGAACCGTCATAACGTCCGTTCAACTCCAGAAGATAGCGTTCATCGTAGTTATAATTGATACGGGCAAAATATCCCATAGTGGCCCAGGAGTGCTGGCCGCTCCCGTTGTACTTCTCTCCATAAGCCTGTCCCAGACCGGCAAGATCATTACTGATCAGGTTCTCGCGTTCGGCATTGAACCAGCGGTAGCTCTTGGTTTCGTAATTATATCCCAGCAACAGTTTAATGTTGTGTTTACCCAAAGACTTGGAGTAGTCGGTATAGGCATTGAACGTCTGGTAATAGTTGTCGTCGGTGGTAAACTTCACGCGGCTCGGAGTGGTATGCGGGAATACGGTTACAATGTCCGGATTGGCCGTATGCTCCAATATCTCTTTACCGTGCTGCTTCTTCGAGAGGATATACATATTATAGGTATAGTCCACATTGATGGTCCAGTCCTTCAGTGGAGTGATTTTTAAACCGCCGGTCAACCAAAGGTCGTTCTCCTTATTCTTGCGCTCGCCGGAAATGGACTGGGTAGCCACCATATTCGTCCAACTGCCCTGACCGGAAAAGTTTCCGTCCGGATGGTATACCGGCATCATCGGGCGAAGGTCGGCACCGTAGAATGCACTGTTGATCTGTGCTGTCTCGTCACTGTTGTTACTTCCGTAAGGAGCATCCCGGTAAGTGTTGTTGTAGACGGTCTTCAACCGCACCTGCAACCAATTGGTGACGTCCGAAGTCAGGTTCAGGTTGACATTGAAACGGCGGTACTTATCGTCATAATGTTTCAGTGTTCCCCCTTGGTCGAGGAAACCTATCGAACCGTAATAGGCAGTCTTGCCCGAACCTCCGTTGAGAGACAGGGTGTACTGCTGCATCAGGGTGTTATCTTTGATGGTTTCATCTATCCAGTCGGTGTTGCCGCAATACAGATACTTGTTGGGATTGGACGGATCGATGAATACCGGCAGATTGTGTTTCGGGTCGGTATAATAGGCATAGATATGATCCATATAGTTCTTATCGTAGTAATCGCCTCCACCCGAGTTGCGGTTGGTCAGATTATGGAAATTGGCAAATGTCCACGAATCCATATACTCCGGTTTGCGTGTAGGCGAATTGATAGACCAGTTGGA
>ERZ825324.3830-NODE-3830-length-13349-cov-3.103656_pt1 | contig 13349 bp, 13 predicted proteins | sample MGYA00519859_ERZ825324 | MGnify/ENA primary metagenome ERZ825324 (study PRJEB31778, sample SAMEA3449198) | human gut metagenome | biome: human gut; feature: human-associated habitat; material: faeces | place: United Kingdom | collected 2010/2012 ... | reverse complement strand
AGCACGCCGCCAGCGTTCGTCCTGAGCCAGGATCAAACTCTCAATAAAATGGTATTTCAACAGCTCTCGCTGTTCAAACCTTTATCGAGCTATTTGTCATAGCTTGCAAAACTTTTTATCCTTGCCCCTCCGTGTAATTGACTAAACCACTTCAGAGCAAGCTCGATGTCTTTTCAGACACCTCATATCTGGTGCTTCTTTGTTCTTCGTTGTTTAATTTACAAGGTACACGCTCCAACCGCGGAACATGTGATAGATTACCACGTTGCTCGAGAGTTGTCAACACCTTTTTTACATTTTTTTGGCTTTTCTCAAAAATATTTTGGAGACAAACCCGGAAAAAGATGCTATACTATTTTACACCATTTTACAGTTCTTATACCACATTACTATTATGAGGAATTTACTTATGAATGAATGGACCCTTGCCCTTTCCGCCGCGGCATTCGTGCTCGCGCTCCTGTCGCTTATCCTGCTCTTGCGGCTGATAAAGCGCCAGCCCGACTATGAGCGTCTCCTGCGCGAGAGCTGGAACGCTAACCTCCCCGCGCTCAAGACCGAGCTCACCGGCGAGCTGCGCGCGTCGCGCGGCGAGCTGACCGGCACCGTGCAGACGACCATGAAGACCTTTGCCGACTCGCTCGCGCTGGCGCAGGCACAGACCGCCGAGCGGCAGGACGTCCGCCTGCGCGAGCTGATCGAGAGCCTTGAGAAGAACCAGCTCCAGCTCAAATCCACCATCGCTGAAACGAACCGCATCCTCGCCGAGGCGCAGGAAAAGCAATTCGCCATGCAGGATAAGCGGATGCAGGGCATTGAAGCGCAGTTCACCGCCTTCACCGCCGCCGTGCAGAGCCGGCTGGAGACGCTGCAAAAGGACAACAGCGAGCAGCTTGAAAAAATGCGCGTGACCGTGGACGAGAAGCTGCAAAAGACGCTCGACGAGCGCATCAGCCAATCCTTCCGGCTCGTCAACGAACGGCTGCAGGAGGTCTAAACCGGTCTCGGCGAGATGAAAACGCTGGCCAACGGCGTGGGCGATCTGAAAAAGGTGCTCTCCAATGTTAAGACGCGCGGCATCGTCGGCGAGTACCAGCTCGGCGCGCTCATCGACGACATTCTCACGCGCGATCAGTTCGAGGAAAACGTCATCACCAAAAAGGGCTCGACCACCCGCGTGGAGTATGCCATCAAGATGCCCGGCGAGGACGGCAGCTTCGTCTACCTGCCCGTGGACTCCAAGTTCCCCGGCGACGTTTACGCGCAGCTCGTGGACGCCTACGACACCGGCGATCCCGCCGCCATCGCCGCCGCGCAGGCCATGCTCACAACGCGCATCAAGGGCTGCGCGAAGGACATCCGCGATAAATACATCGACCCGCCGAACACCACCGACTTCGGCATCATGTTCCTGCCCTTCGAGGGGCTGTACGCTGAGGTCGTCCGGCTCGGATTGGTCGAGGTGCTCCAACGGCAGTACAAGGTCAACATTGCCGGCCCCACGACCTTTGCCGCCCTGCTCAACAGCCTGCAGATGGGCTTCCGCACGCTCGCCATTCAGAAGCGCTCGAGCGAGGTGTGGAGCGTCCTCGGCGCGGTCAAGACCGAGTTCGCCACCTTTGAGGACGTGCTCGCCGCCGCGCAGAAGCGCATCGAGCAGACCGGCGCGGAGCTGGATAAGCTCGTCGGCGTGCGTACGCGCAAAATCAACAGCAGGCTCCGCTCCGTCTCCGTGCTTCCCGCCGAGGAATCCGCGCGGCTGCTCGACGACGGCGCCGACGCCGAATAATTTCCCATCCCACCGACGCATATTATATATAGGAGATATTGCCCATGGCCACCTTGACCCCCCTGCCGCTGCCGCAGTCCTTTGAGGACTTCTGCGCCCTTTTCCTGCTCTTCATCGCCTACAGCACGCTCGGCTGGTGCGGCGAAATGATCTACTGCTCCGTGCCCAAGGGGCGCCTGTGCGAAAAGCGCGGCTTCCTCAACGGCTTTCTATGCCCCATCTACGGTCACGGCGCGCTGCTCGTGCTCTACGCCCTGCGCGGCGGCTTCCGCAACCCGTTTTTGACCTTCCTGTTCGGTGCGCTGCTCACGAGCGCGCTGGAATACTTCACCAGCTGGGTGATGGAAAAGCTCTTCCACATGCGCTGGTGGGACTACTCCCACTATAAATTTCAGATCAACGGCCGCGTGTGCCTGCTCAACTCCACCTGCTTCGGCCTCGCCTGCGTGCTGCTGTGCCACGTCGTTCACCCGTGGCTGTGGGCGCACATCCTCGGCCTCGGCAGCGCGGTGATCGTGCCGCTTGCCTCGTTCATCTCCGGCATTTATCTCACCGATACCGTGCTTTCCGTCCGCAGCGCCATTCAGCTCAGCGCCCAGATGGGCAAGCTGCGCGAGCTTCAGAGCGAGATCCGGGATCACATCGCCGAAAAACGCGAGGAGAGTGCCGAGCGTCGAGCCGAGCGCCGCGAGGAGGCTCGCGAGCGTGCCCGTGCCCTGCGCGACGGCGCCGACATCTTCGAGCGCCGCCTGCTCCACTCGCATCCTCAGCTCAAGGCGGCGCGTGAGGATCTGCTCGCCGGCATCCGCGCCCGTTTGAGCGAGAACGAGACTGAGCTTGAGCAGCTCAGGAGCGTTTACAGCCCCCGCCGCGACAAGAAGTGAGCGCCCGCGCGGTTGACTTCCCGCGCCATTCGGTATACACTAAGCCCAAACCAACAGCAAAGGAGCGTGCAGCGCCATGAGTGAGTGCACCCACAACTGCTCGACCTGCGGCGAAAGCTGCGGTGAGCGCACCAGTCCCCAGTCCTTTTTGAAAAAGCCCCACGCCGATGCGCACATCGGCAAGGTGTTCGGCGTCGTGTCCGGCAAGGGCGGCGTCGGCAAGTCGATGGTCACGAGCCAGCTCGCCGTCAGCCTGCGCCGCAAGGGCTATCGCGTCGGCATTTTGGACGCCGACATCACCGGCCCCTCCATCCCGAAAGCGTTCGGGATGCACGAGAAGGCTGTCGGCATGGAAAATGCCCTCCTGCCCTGCGTCAGCTCGACCGGCATCGAGGTCATGTCCATCAACCTTCTGCTCGACGATGAGACCGATCCCGTCATCTGGCGCGGCCCCGTCATCGGCGGCGTGGTCACCCAGTTCTGGACCGATGTTCTCTGGGACGTCGACTACCTCCTCGTCGATATGCCGCCGGGCACCGGCGATGTGACGCTGAGCGTCTTTCAGTCCATCCCGCTCTCCGGCATCGTGGTCGTCGCCTCCCCGCAGGAGCTTGTCGGCATGGTGGTGGAGAAGGCCGTGAAGATGGCGGAGAAGATGGCGGTGCCCATCGTCGGCCTTGTGGAGAACATGAGCTATCTCGTCTGTCCCGACTGCGGCAGAAAAATTTACCTCTTCGGCGAGGGCAGGAGCGCCGAGGCCGCGAAGAAGCACGGCATCCCGCTGCTCGCCCAAATGCCCATCGACCCGCAGCTCGCCGCGCTCACCGACGAGGGCCGCATCGAGGAATTCAAGGGCGACTGGCTCGCCGACGCAGTCACCGCGCTCGAGACCCGCTGACCGCACCCGCAAAAAACGGAAAGGATGTTTCCCGGGAAACATCCTTTCCGTTTTCTCTTTTATAAGCCCTCGTGCAGCTTCCAGAGGATCGGCTCGAAGTCCACGCCCTCGCGGGCCGGTATGTTCTGCGGCATGGTCTGAATGGCGCACTCGCGCACAAAGGCCTCCGCGAGCCGCACCGCCTCGTGCAGCGTTTTGCCCTTGACGAGCGCGCCGGTGAGCACGCTCGCGAACACGTCGCCGGTGCCGTGAAACTCCTTGCCGATGAACGTGTCGAAAAGAAACTCCGTCCCGCCGCTCGCGCGGTCAAAGACGCACGCGCCGATCTCGCCCTTGCGGAGCATCACGCCGGTGAGCACCACGCTGCGCGTTCCGTTCCGGCTCAGGCGCTCAACGACCGAGCGATAGCCTGCCTCGTCATGCGTCAGGGCGCCGAAGGAATGGTCCTCGCCGAGCAGCACCGCCGCCTCGGTCAAGTTCGGCACGATCACGTCCGCCAGCTCCGCCAGCCGCGTCATGCCCGCGCACATCGCGGGCGTATAGGTCTTGTAGATCTTGCCGTGGTCGCCCATCACGGGATCGCAGATAAAGATCGTCGAGCGGTCGCGGCGGAAGGTACGTACAAAGTCCGCCGCAAGGTCCATCTGCGCTTCGCTGCCCATGAAGCCGGTGTAAACGGCGTCGAAGTGGATGCCGAGCTCCGCCCAGTGCGCGGCGGTCTTGGGCAGCTCGTCGGTCATATCCAGAAAGGTATAGCCCGTGAAGCCGCCGGTGTGCGTGGAGAGATAGGCGGTCGGCAGCGGGCAGCACTGCACACCCATCGCGCTGAGCACAGGGATGGCGACGGTCAGCGAGCAGCGGCCGAAGCCGGACATATCGTGGATGGCGGCAACTCTCGGCGTAGGCATAAAAACGGCTCCTTCCTTTTTGCTGCTCCTATTATACCGCACCGCGGGCGCATTGCAAGGAAAAATCCGCGGATAGCGCGCCCGCGCCGCGCATAGGCTGGTGTGAGGTGATCTTTTATGGATATTCATGTGGTGCGCGCGGGCGAGACCGTTTCGTCGGTCGCCGCGCGGTACGGTGTGCCGGCGGGCATTCTCGCCGGCGTCAACGGCATCGCGCCGGACGCTCCGCTCGCCGTCGGGCAGACGCTCGTCGTCCGCCATCCGCGCGAGCTGCACACGGTCGCAATCGGCGAGAGCGTCTATTCCATCGCCCTGCACTACGGTCTGAGCGTGCGGACGCTCTATCAGAATAATCCCGCCCTCGGCGGGCGCAGCGCCCTCTACCCCGGGCAGACGCTCGTCATCGCCTACGACGACACGCCCACGCGCACACTCGCCGTCAACGCCTACAGCTACCCCTTTATCCGCGGCGGCCTGCTCGACGCCGCGCTGCCCTATCTCACCTACCTCACGCCCTTTACCTACGGCATCAACGCCGACGGCACGCTGCTGCCGCTCGCGGACGAATGGCTGCTCGCCGCCGCCGGACAGTACCGCACGGCCGCGCTCATGCACCTCTCCACGCTCACGGAGGAGGGCCGCTTCGACAACGCCCGCTCCACGCTCATCTTGGAGGACGCGGACGCGCAGGACGCTCTGGTGCAGAGCATCCTCGAGACCGTACAGGCCCGGCATTACTTCGGACTGGACGTGGATTTTGAATATGTGCTGCCCGAGCAGCGCGAGGCCTACGCCGCCTTCATCACGCGGCTGCGCGAAGCGCTCAATCCGCTCGGCTGTCCGGTCGTCGTCGCGCTCGCGCCGAAAACGAGCGCCGCGCAGCGGGGGCTGCTCTACGAGGCGCACGACTACGCGCTCCTCGGCGCGGCAGCCAACGCGGTGTTTCTGATGACCTATGAGTGGGGCTACACCTACGGCCCCCCGATGGCGGTCGCGCCGCTGGGGCAGGTGCGCGCCGTGCTGGACTATGCCCTGACCGCCGTCGCGCCGGAAAAGATCTTCATGGGCATCCCGCTCTACGGCTACGACTGGCCCCTGCCCTTCGTATCCGGCAAGACGCGGGCGGAATCCCTCTCGCCGGTACAGGCGGTCGAGCGCGCTCTGCGCCACGACATTGCCATTCAATACGACGCGGCCGCGCAGGCCCCCTATTACCACTACACCGACCGCGGCGGGCGCGAGCACGCTGTCTGGTTCGAGGATGCGCGCAGCATCGAAGCCAAGCTCCGCCTCGCGGACGAATACCATTTGCAGGGCGTGGGGTACTGGAATCTTACACGTCCCTTTCCCCAGAACTGGGCGGTGCTCGCCTCGCTCTTTGATATCGAGACGCTTCTCTAAGCGCGCGTCCCGATGGCCTTTGCCACCACGTTTACCACATCCTGCACCGTCTCGTCGAAAAGGTGCGTGTAGACCTCGCTCGTGATGCTCGTCGAGCTGTGGCCGAGCGCCTTGGAGATGGTGAACATCGGCACGCTGCGGCTGTTGGCGACGCTCGCAAAGCTGTGGCGCAGGCCGTGGAGCGAGATGGACGGCAGGGCGTTCTCCTCAACGAAGGCCGCGACGCGCCGCCCGAGGCCGTTCGGATCCCACGGCTTTCCCTGCTCCGTGACAGCCACATAGCCCTCGGGATTGAAGCCTGTGCCCCGCTCGCGCTGCCCGCGCTCCCATTCGTCGTGCAGCCGCGTGAGCAGCTCCTCCAGATCGCTCACCCCATCGTAGCACAGCCGCCGCACGGAGGAATAGGACTTAGGCTTTTTCTCGATGAACGTTCCGCCCACGGAGGTTCGCACCTCGCGGACGGTGACGATCTTCGCGTCCAGATCCACACAGCGCCATTTGAGTCCGCAGATCTCGCTGCGCCGCAGCCCCAGATAGCCCGCCAGCTTGACGGCGGGCTCGATCTCCGTGCCCGCGCAGCGGCAAAACAGCTCGCGCAGCTGCGCGGGATCGTAGTAGCGGTGGCTCGGCAGCACCTTGGCCGGCGGTGTGACATAGCGCGTCACGTTTTCCCGCAGCAGTCCCTGCCGGACGGCGGCCTCCAGCGCCGTGTGCAGCAGCACATGGTGCTTGCGCACGGTGTTGTGGGAGAGTCCCTTTTCCAGCAGCTCCGCGTAGTACCGCTGCAGCTGCGCCGGCTGCAGCTCCGGCAGCTTCACCTCGCCCAGCGCGGGCACAAGGTGGAGTCGGATGATGTTCTCGTAGCCGTGGACGGTGGTCTTTTCGCGGTTCGGGCAGATAAAATCCCGCAGCCAGACCTCCAGCCAGTCGGCGAGAATGACCTCGCCGCCGTGGCGCGTGCGCTTGAGCGCGCGCAGGCGCAGAAACTCCGTCAGGGTGCTCTCGGCGTCGTCGAGGCAGCGGAATGTGCGCACGCAGCGGTCGCGCGAGCCGTCGGGCCGCATCCCATAGTGCATCGTGACGTAGTAAAGGTCCTTTTGATCGTCGTAGGCAAGATTTCGCTTGATGGATTTTCGCATATTCGTTCGCCCTCCTTTTGGAGTGGAGGCAGTATATCACCGATCGAGCGCAATGAAAAACGGCGGCGCAGAAAGCGCCGCCGTTTTTGGACGATTCTTCGGTTTTGCTCAGCTTCTCTTCGCCGCCTCGATGACGTGGCTCGCGAGGATGGCCGTCGTCACCGCGCCGACACCGCCGGGCACGGGCGTGATGGCCTCCACGATCGGCTCCACCTCGGCGAAGCGGGTGTCGCCGCAGAGATTGCCGTCCGCGCCGACGTGGATGCCCACGTCCAGCACGATCTGGCCCGCGCGGACGCTCTCCGCGCCGACCATGCCGGCCTTACCGGCGGCGACGACGAGGATATCCGCCTCGCGGCAGATGGCGGGCAGATTTTCGCTGCGGCTGTGGCAGATGGTCACAGTCGCGTGCTCGGCGAGCAGCAGCAGGGAGACCGGCTTGCCGATGACGAGGCTGCGGCCGATCACGACCACGCGCTTGCCCTTGATGGGCACGTTATAATGCTTGAGCAGCGCCACGCAGGCCGCGGCGGTGCAGGGCGGATAGCCGCCGTCGGTGCCGGCGTAGACCGCGGCGAGCGAGCCGTCGGTGATGCCGTCCATATCCTTTCTCGGGTCGAGGGCGCGGCGGGCAGCCTCGTCGTCGAGGTGCTTGGGCAGCGGGCGGAACATCAGGACACCATGAACACGCTCGTCCTCGTTGAGCGAACGGATGTTGTCCATCAGCTCCTGCTGGCCCGCGTCCTCGGGCAGCACGACCTGACGGACCGTGATGCCGACCTTCTCGCAGCGCTTGAGCGCGCCGCGCTCATAGGACAGATCGTCCTCGCGCGCACCCACGCGCAGAATGGCAAGGCAGGGCTCCGTGCCGTTTTTCTTCAGCTCCTCCGCCTGCTCGTGCAGCTGTTCGGTCAACGCCCTGGCGGCGTCGGCCCCCTTGAGTAACATCGCCATGATGGTTTCCTCCTCATGCCGGCGCGGTGCGCCGTGATCTCAACGTTAGGATAACAAACAAAATTTTCGCTGTCAATTTCTTTTGCAAACCGTTTGCGCCGGAAGGATTTCCTTTCTTCGCCGCCTTGCTATTTCCGCCGCTTTCTGCTACCATAAGGGGGATGAAATTTTATCTGACCGGAGGGATATCCCATGTCCGTCATCGAAGAAAAGAAAGCTCTGCGCACCTACATCCGCCAGACCGAGCGCACGCTCGACCCCGCCTACAAGGCCGAAAGCTCGGAGGCCATCTGCCGCTGCGTCCTCGCGCTGGAGGAATACCGGGCCGCGGGGACCGTGTTCGCCTTTGCCGGCACCGTCCATGAGATCGACACCTCGCTGCTGCTGAAGGAGACTCTTGCCGCGGGCAAGACGCTCGTCCTGCCGCGCTGCGCCGAGGGCCACACGCTCGACCTGTGCGTGGTCACGTCGATGGACGAGCTCGTGCCGGGGATGTACGGCATTTTAGAGCCGAAGGCGGACTGCGCGCTCGTCACGCCCGCCGACATCGACTTTGCCGTGGTGCCCTGCCTGTCATTCGACCGCAGGGGCCGCCGGCTCGGACAGGGCGGCGGCTACTATGACCGTCTGCTGCCGCAGCTCGCCTGCCCGACCTGCCTCATCTGCCGCGAGCGGCTGATAAGCGAGGCCGTTCCCACCGAGGAGCATGACCGCCGCTGCACACTCTACGTCACGGAGCGCGGCGTCATGGAGCCGGAGACGTAAGACCATGCTGGACTGGCTCATTCGCGGCGCGCAGGTGCTCGACGGCACCGGCGCGGACGCTTTTCCCGCCGACGTTGGCATCAAGAACGGAACCATTGCCGCGGTCGGTCGTCTGACCGACGCCGATGCCGCGCACGTTCTTGACGCGCAAGGCCGCACGCTGACGCCCGGCTTTCTGGATATTCACCGCCACACCGACGCGGCGCTGTTCCGCCCCAATTTTGGACGTGCCGAGCTGGCGCAGGGTCTGACCACGCTCGTCGGCGGCAACTGCGGAATGTCGCTCGCGCCGCTCGCGGGGGCGCACGCTCCCGCCGTGCGCTCGTATCTTGCGCCCATCACCGGCGCGTTTGGGGACGAGCTGTGCTTCGCGTCCCTTGCGGACTATTTTGCCGCAGCGGAGCGAACGCCGCAGCTGGTGAACAACGCCATGCTCGCGGGCATGGGGACGCTCCGCGCCCTCGTCGCGGGCTTTGACGACGCGCCGCTGACGGACGGACAGTACAGGGAGCTGCACCGCCTCGTGGAGCGCTCACTCGCCGACGGCGCGGTCGGCGTATCGCTCGGTCTCGGCTACGCGCCCGAGTGCTTCTACACGACCGAGGGGCTGATCCGCGCGCTTGAGCCGCTGCGCGGCGGGAGACTCCCCATCACCGTTCATATGCGGCAGGAGGGCGACGGCGTGGTGGACGCGCTGCGCGAGATGCTGACCGTCGCACGAGAGCTGCGCTGCCCCGTGGAGATCTCGCACCTCAAGGGCATCGGGCGGAGGAATTGGGGCCGCGCCGTGCCGGAGATGCTGCGGCTCCTTGAAAACGCCCGCGCGGAGGGGCTGGACGTCGCCTGCGACGTGTATCCCTATTCCGCCGGCTCAACTCAGCTTATTCACGTTCTGCCGCCGGAATTTCAGAAGGGCGGGCTGGATGCGCTGACCGCCGCGCTGCGCGATCCAAGCTCCCGCGCCGCCATGTGCGAGCGCATGGAGACGGGCAGCGACTTTGAAAACATCACGCACCTTGTCGGCTTTGAGAACGTCGTTCCGATCTCGCTGCACACAGAGGAGTATAAGCCGTTCGAGGGCAAGTCTCTCGCGGAGATCGCGGACACGCTCGGCAAGGACCCCTATGACGCGCTCTTCGACCTGCTCGCCGCCGAGCGCTGCGAGGCTGGCATGATCGACTTCATCGCCGCGGAGGAGGACATCGAGGCCATCCTGCGCGCGCCGTTCTCCGTGCCCATTTCCGACGCGACCTATCCCGTCGAGGGGCTGTGCCACCCGCGCGTGTACGGCAGCGCGGCGCGCTTTCTCGCGCATTATGTCCGCGAGCGCGGCATCCTCACGCTGCCGCAGGCCGTGCACAAGCTCACGATGCAGTCCGCCGACCGGCTCGGTCTTTCCCGCAAGGGACGCATCGCCGTCGGCGCGGACGCCGACCTGTGCCTGTTCTCGCCGGAAAATATCCGGGAGAACGGCGCCTACACCGCTCCGCGGCAGCTTGCCTCGGGCATGGACGCCGTGTTCGTCGCGGGCGTACCAGAGATCATGGACGGGCAGTTTACCGGCGAGACACGGGGACGCGTGCTGCGGGCACACTAACGAACGCTTCATTATTTCGGAGGAAGCTATGACAAAACGTATGTTGACAGCCGTTCTGACTGTGGCGCTCACGCTGTCCCTCACCGCCTGCGGCGGGAGAACGCGGCAGGAAGCGGGCGAGACACGCACGGTCTACACGATGGACACGGTGATGAATCTGACCGCCTACGGCGAAAACGCCTCCGCCGCACTCGACGCGGCGGAGGAAACGCTGCGTGCGCTCGACGCGAAGCTCGACCGCCACGACGAGACAAGCACGGTAAGCGCGCTCAACCGCGACGGCACGGTCGAGGACGCGGAGCTTGCCCAACTCACGGACATTGCGCAGACCATCGGTGCACTGAGCGGCGGGGCGTTCGATCCCACCGTCGCGCCCGTGATGGACGCATGGGACTTCACCGGCGACGCGCCGCGCGTGCCGTCGGACGAGGAGCTGTCCGCGCTGCTCGCGCACATCGGTTTGGAAAAGCTGTCGGTGGACGGCAATACGGTCACCCTCTCGGACGGCGCGCAGCTCGACCTCGGCGGCATCGCCAAGGGCTATGCGGGCGACGCGGTGCGCACCGTCCTCGCGGAGTTCGGCGTAACGAGTGCGGTCATCGACCTCGGCGGCGACGTCGGGCTGCTCGGCGCAAAGCCGGACGGCAGCGACTGGCGCGTCGCGGTCAAGGACCCTGCCGACCCATCGAAATTTCTCGGCGTGCTGACGGCGGCGGACACCTTCGTGGTGACCTCCGGCATCTATGAGCGCGGCTTTGAGGAAAACGGCGTGCGCTACCACCACATCATCGACCCCAAGACCGGGAAGCCTGCCGAGAGCGGGCTGGTAAGCGTGACGGTCGTGTGCGGCGACGGCGCGTGGGCCGACGCACTCTCCACCGCCTGCTTTGTGCTCGGCGAGGCGGGAAGCCTTGCGCTGCGCGATACGCTCGCGGCGGAGAAAAATCTGCGCATCGAGCTGATCCTTGTGACCGACGACGGCCATGTGCGCTATACCGCAGGACTGGCGGAACGCTTTGAGCCGAGCGAGGAGGGAACCTATGTCTACGAAGCCATCATCGCCTGAGCTGCGCCCCAACCGCTATGACGCGCTCGTGGTGCTCGTCGTGCTGGCGCTCGCCGCGGCACTGGCGGTCAGACCGTTTCTCGCCGCCCGCGCACCGCAGAGCGGTGCGCTGACGGTCGTGGTCTCCGCCGACGGACAGGAGCTCGACCGGCTCCCGCTCGCGCAGTTCGGCACGCATACCTATGCGAACAACGGCTATACGCTGACGGTCACGGCAGTGGGCGGCGCGGTGTCGGTCACGCAGAGCGACTGCCCGGGGCAGGACTGCGTCCACTCCGGCGCGGTCTCCCGCGCGGGGCAGAGCATCGTGTGCCTGCCCGCGCGCATCGTGGTGGAGCTGGTCGGCGCCGCCGACGGCTACGACCTCGTGACGGGTTAGGAGGCGCGGCATGAGGTTCTCAACGAAAGCTATCACGACCTGCGCCGTGCTTGCCGCGCTGGCGCTCGCGCTCTCCTATCTGGAGTCCTTTTTCCCTCCGCTGCTGCCGCTGCCCGGCGTGAAGCTCGGGCTCGCGAACATCGTGACGGTCTACGCGCTCTATGCCCTCGGCGCGTCGAACGCACTCGCCATCCTTGTGGTACGCTGTCTGCTCGGCTCCCTCTTTGCGGGCAACGCCTCGGCGCTCCTTTTCTCGCTGCTCGGGGGACTTGCCGCCATGCTGGTGATGATCGCGCTGCACGCTCTGCCGCGGCTTTCGGTCTACGGCGTGTCCGTCGGCGGCGCGGCGGCGCACAACTGCGGACAGGTCGCCGCCGCGATGCTCACGCTCGGCTCGGCCGCGCCGCTCGCTTACCTGCCGTTTCTGCTGCTCGTGTCGGTGTTCACCGGCGCGCTGACCGGCTTTGTCGCCGCGCTGCTGTTCCGCGCCATGCGTCACGCGCGGGCGAAATGAAGTGTAAAAATCAAACGCCCCGACGAAGGCCGGAGCGTTTGATTTTTATTTGGGGACTGCTTTTTACAGGTTGTGCACGCGCAGGGCGCGGATGGCGTTGAGCACCGCGAGGACCATCACGCCGACGTCGGCGAAAATGCCCATCCACATATTCGCAAAGCCGAGGGCGACGAGCAGCAGGCACAGCAGCTTCACGCCGAGGGAAAAGACGATGTTCTCATGCACGATGCGGATGCACTTGCGGGAGATCTTGATGGCCTTGGCGATCTTCATCGGATCGTCGTCCATCAGCACCACGTCGGCGGCCTCGATAGCCGCGTCGCTGCCCATTGCGCCCATAGCGATGCCGATGTCCGCGCGGGAGAGCACGGGCGCGTCGTTGATGCCGTCGCCGACGAAGGCGAGCTTCGCGCCCTCCGGCTCGGCCCTGAGCAGCTCCTCGACCCGCGCGACCTTATCGGCGGGCAACAGCTCCGCGCGGACCTCATCCACCCCGAGGTCACGCGCCACATAGTCCGCGACCTTTTGAATGTCGCCGGTGAGCATGACGGTCTTGGTGACGCCCGCCGCCTTGAGCGCGGCGATGGCGTCGCGGGAATGGGGCTTTTCCATGTCGGAGATGACGATGTGGCCCGCGTACTCGCCGTTCACCGCGATATGGACGATGGTGCCGACGCTGTGGCACTCGTGCCACGCGACGCCCAGCTCCTCCATGAGCTTGCCGTTTCCGGCGGCGACGGTTACGCCGTCCACCACCGCGGTCACGCCGCGGCCGCTGTGCTCCTGAATGTCCGTGACGCGGGAGCGGTCCAGCGCACCGCCGGCAGCCTTTTGCAGGCTCTTGCTGATGGGGTGCGAGGACGCGCACTCGGCAAGCGCCGCGTACTCGAGCAGCTTTTCCTGCGCCATCGGGCTGTGATGCACGGCGCTGACCTCAAACACGCCCTGCGTGAGCGTGCCGGTCTTGTCGAACACGACGGTCTTCGTCTGGGAGAGGGCCTCGAGGTAGTTGGAGCCCTTGATGAGTACGCCCTCCTTGCCCGCGCCGCCGCGGC
>ERZ825324.3828-NODE-3828-length-13357-cov-2.701248_pt1 | contig 13357 bp, 17 predicted proteins | sample MGYA00519859_ERZ825324 | MGnify/ENA primary metagenome ERZ825324 (study PRJEB31778, sample SAMEA3449198) | human gut metagenome | biome: human gut; feature: human-associated habitat; material: faeces | place: United Kingdom | collected 2010/2012 ... | reverse complement strand
GGAGTTATTGGAAGATAAGGTCATAGAATTATTGAAGAACATTGGCTATGAGTATTCAGAAGATGATTATTCATTATTGATGTTCTGCATTGATAAAGTTGTTTCTGAGTTAAATTCCAGATGCCATGTTAAGAAACTTCCAAAGGGATTGTTTGAATCAGCCTGTGAAAGAGTGTGCGGTGAATTTTTGTATTTGCTTAAGACAACAGGTAAGCTTGAAGAATTTGACTTAGAGCAGGCAGTAAGTTCTGTAAAGGTAGGAGATACTTCTGTTAATTTCAGTGGCACATCTTCTGATGAGGCTTTTAATGTTATGCTGAACAGATTAAGGTGCAGTGGAGAGGAGCTGGTTAAATGCTTTCGAAAAATACAGTTTTAAGAACCAGAAAGGCAATAGAAATGTCATATGACTTTAGGGCTGATATTTTTGAAAAGAAAAAGGTTGTTGTTTCTTCTGTGACTAACTTTAAAGAGGTAATGGTGCAGTCAGATGTTTGTTGCAGACTTTCTTACAGCAATATAAGTTCCAATTCAGAGAATGAGGCTGATTCAGATGTTACTCAGGTCATTAAATTGTTTATGGCACCTGAAATCAATGTTAAGCCGGGTTCTAAAATATTGGTAAAGGGCGTTGGTGGTGTGGTAGCCTACAAAAGTAGTGGAAGACCTGCGGTTTATCCTACACATCAGGAGATTTTGCTTGATTTGTTGGAGGATAAGGCGTGAGTGATTCTAAAATTGATTGTAAGCAGTTGGAGCAGTTAAGGGACAGTCTTGAAGCAATGGCAAGAAACTCTGATGATTTTTTTGAAGATGCATCAAGGGAGATTGCTGCAAGACTTCTTGCAAAAGTAATTAAAAGAACTCCGGTAGGTACGTATCCTTCCAATTCAGGAAAAGTAGGTGGAACGCTTAGAAGAGGATGGACGGCTGGAACCAATCAGGCTGCAACGTCTTATGCAGATTCTCTTACTGTTCATCATTTCGGTGATACATATGTAATAGAGATTATCAATCCTGTTGAATATGCATCATATGTTGAGTTTGGCCATAGAACGGCAAACGGGACAGGATGGGTTGAAGGAAAGTATATGCTTACTTTGTCTGAACAAGAGATTAGGCAGAGTGCCCCGGGTATTCTTGAAGCTAAGTTGAAAAAATGGTTATCAGGAGCAGTTAAATGATAAGTAAGATGATTGAAGGGATTGTAAGACAGATAAGGCAGTCCTACGGTGAAGAAAAATATGAGATATATACAGAAGCAGTGAAACAGAGCCTAAAAGAGCCTTGTTTTTCTGTTTTGTGCTTAAATCCTTCCTTAAGACGTAAACTTGGACCACGATTTCTAAAGACAGTTCCATTTATTATCAGGTATTGGCCTAAGAGTGATAATTGTCATGGTGAAGGAATGGAAGTGCTGGAAGAATTACAGTACTTGTTAAAGGATATTGAGGTTGATGGATTTAAGCTTCATTCAGCAGAAATGACAGGTCAGATGGTTGACGGTGTTTTACAGTTTCAGGTAACTTATGAAACATTTGTTATGGAGAAACAGGAAGACAAGGATAAGTTTGAAAGTTATGAAATAAGAACAGGTGTAGGAGGTTTAACAGATGGAAGCAAAGAATAAGGCATCTGTAAAATACGGAAAAAGCGAATTGATGAAGTCAAAAAGGTTTTTACAGGACAGGGATATTTTAAACGCTCTGTTGAATGATGAAGATGAATATTCCGTTGAAGAAGCAGATGATATTTTGAAAAAATGGAAGAAAGGAAAGGTAAACTAAATGGCATTAGGTGGTGGAACATTTACAGCACAGAATAAGGTTCTTCCGGGAACTTATGTAAATGTTATTAGTAGAAATTCAATTAAGAACAATACGGAAAGTGGCGTGGTTGCCATGCCAATATGTTTGGACTGGGGACCTGATGATAAGATTTTTGAAGTGACTGCTGATGAATTTGAAAAGGTTGCATTGGAAGTTTTTGGAAGAAGTCCATATGATGGAAATCTTATTAATGTTAGGGAAGTGTTTAAACATGCAAGTAAAGGTTTGTTTTTTAAGATTAACAATAACGGAGCAAAGGCAGGTTGTAAGTATGCAGATGCCAAGTGTAAGGGCTCAAAAGGTAATTCAATAAAGATTGTTATCAAGAAAAACATTGATCAGACAGAAAAGTATGATGTGTCAACTTATATGGATACAACATTAGTTGACATTCAGACAGTAGCAAGTTCAGGAGAATTAAAGGACAATGCCTTTATTGAATGGAAGGAATCATTTGAACTTGAAGAAACTGCCGGAACATTCTTAACAGGAGGTACAGGTGGAATTAATGATAAGCCAACAAATGAGGCTCATACAATGTTTATGCAGTTATTGGAGAATTACGCTTTTAATGTGGTTGTGGTAATGGAAACAGACACAAAATTACAGGAAGTATACAAGTCCTGGACAATAAGAATGCGTGATGAAATGGGCATTAAGTTTCAGACTGTAATGTATAATTGTGAAGCTGATTATGAGGGAATCATTAATGTTATGAACACAAAGGATGTTATTCCGTGGGTCGCAGGAGCAGAAGCAGCCTGTGGTGTCAACAAGGCTTGCACAAATATGTTATATGATGGGGAACTGGAAGAAATTAACTGCCAGTATACTCAGGCAGAACTTGAAAATGCCATAACTTCAGGAAAGTTTGTTATTCATAAGTGTGGTGATGAACTTAGGGTTTTAAGAGACATTAATTCCCTTACAACAGTAACAGAGGATAAGGGGAGCATTTTTCAGGAGAATCAGACAATTCGTGTGATTGATTACATTGCAGACAATGTGGCATCTGTTTTTAACAGTAAGTATATTGGAAAGATTCCAAATGATGATGCAGGAAGAAATTCTCTTAGAAATGATATTAGAGAGGTGTTTAAGCACCTTGAATCTATAAGAGCCATTGAGGATTTTTCAGAGGAAGACATTTCTGTTGAAAGAGGAACTGAAAGAAGGTCTGTGGTGATTTTAACAAATGTAACTGTTATTGGCTTAATGGATAAATTATATATGACGACTGTCATTAATTAGAGAAATGGAGAGTGAGATAGATGAGTTTTATGAATCCAAATGATGCACCTTCCAGCAGACTTGCAACCTTGTATTGTATTGTTGGTGGACAAAGATATGGAATGCTTAATGCTAAGAATTTTGAAGCAAAGGCAAATGTTAGTCTTGCTGATGTGCCTATTCTTGGTAAAACAATAAAGGGCAAGAAGCCAAATGGTTTGGAAATCAAGCTTAAAATGACATTGTATAAATGTAGTGAGATGTTTGATGAAGTGATTGAAGAATATAAAAATACCGGAGTTCTTCCAACTTTTACTGTAGAAGTAGCGGCATCAGATCCGGCAACAACCATTGGAACGAGTGAAAAAAATTATTATGAATGCATTATTGATGGAGATGTACTTCTTTCATCATTTGATGCTGATGGAGATTTTATTGAACAGGACATTGAATGTTATGCAATGGATTATGCAAGTAGCGCTAAGAACAAGTATAAAACACCTGATTACATGACAAATGTGGAACAGAAAAAATAAGTAACGTGGATAAGGAGAACTAAAAAGCTTCTTATCCATTATTTTTTAGAAAGAGAAGGTAAGGAATATGGCAACTAATTTAAGTGCTTTTTTAAAGAAAAATAAGAAATATAAGGATGATGTGGCATATAAGGTAACCGCTTCATTATGCGACGAAAATGGAACTCCATTGGATTGGAAGATTAAGGCAGTTTCAACTGAGGAATATGAAAGAATTAGAGAGAAGTGTACAACAGAGGTTCAGGTTACAGGAAAGCCGGGTGTTTACAGACAGAAATTTAATTCTTCATTGTTTATTGCAAAGCTGATGTGTGCATCTGTTGCAGAACCTGATTTATACAATAAGGAATTACAGGATTCTTATGGTGTAATGAATCCGGAAGACTTAATTAAGCAGATGATTGATAATCCGGGAGAATATAATGAGTTTGCTGAATTTATTCAGAAGTTTAACGGATTTGACGAAACATTACAGGATAAAGTTAACGAAGCAAAAAACTAATAGATGAAGGTGATCCTGATTCAATGTATGCATATTACTGTCTACATAAATTTCATTGGACACCTTCATTTTTTATGAGTTTGGATAAAAATGAGAGAGCTTTTGTGATTGCTTCCATTAATGCAAGAGTTGAGCAGGAAGAGGAAGAAAGCAAGAAAGTTGGAAAGGTAAGGTAAAGAGATGGCATCAATAATGACTTCATTTCAGTTAACAGACAGAATGACGGCACCGCTTATGAACATAACTAATGCTGTCTCAACTGTAATTAATGAATGTGAAAGAGCCCAAGGCGTGTCAGGAAACATGTTTAATACTTCTAAATTAGCTTCTGCCAGAACAAATTTAGGATTGGCAGATGCAGAGATTAAGCAGATAGCAAGTGACACGTCAAGAGCTTCAATAAGTCAAGAAACATACAATGGTAAAGTAAGAGAGGGGACAAATTCAGCAAAAGGATTACTTTCCACAGTTAAAGGTTTGGTAGCTTCTCTTGGTGGAATATTTCTTATAAGACAGGGAGCCAGCTTTATAGGTGAATGTAATGAAAAGGTATCTCAATTACATCAGGCAGAGACAAAACTTACTGAAGTAATGGGTGCAATGCAGGGAGCAGGAACATCACAGGTTAATATGATGAAAAATCTTGCTTCTGAGATAAGTGGTTATGGTGTTGTTGGAAAGACAGCTTTAATAAATGGAGCGCAACAGGCATCAACATATTTTCATCAGACAGATGCAGTTAAAACTTTGTTACCTAAGATGGCTGACTTAGCGGTTCAGATGCATGGTGTTAATGTTACTAATGAGGATATGGTTAATATCGGTAATATGACAGGTAAGGTTATGACTGGTCAGGTTGGAGCATTAAGACGTGCAGGCATTTCATTTACGGATTATCAGGAAAAGGTAATGAAAAATGGAACTGAGATGGAAAAGGCTAATATGTTGGCTCAGGTAATAGAGCAGAATGTAGGAAAGATGAATGAAACAATGGCTAAAACCCCTGAGGGAGTAATGGCAAGAAATCAAAATGATTTTAATGCTGTTAAAACTACAATTGGAGAACAGGTACAGCCGGCGATTGTTAGTATGTTTAATGCAATACATAACAATCTGCCAACCATACAGCTTTTAGCAACCGGGTTTGGAAATGCTGCAGTCTTAGTAATGGGAGCAATAACAGGAATTATTAACATTGGAACGCAAATGATTAATTTCTTTAAATCTAATTGGACATTAATTGAACCTATTATATGGGGAATAGTTGCAGCATTAATTGTTTATAATGCAACAATGGGAATAGGTTGGCTTACAACATTAAAAGATATAGGTGCAAAGGCATTACATGTGGTATCTAGTGCAGCAAGTACAGCGGCTATTATAGCAATGACATTTGCACAGGAAGGATTAAATGCCGCATTGTCATTATGTCCGTTAACATGGATTATTATTGCTATTATTGCAGTAATAGCAGCTATTTATCTGGTTGTGGCAGCAATTAACAAGGTACAGAATAAGACCCGTTCTGCTACAGGTGTGATTTTTGGTGTAGTGGCATCAGCAGGAGCGGCAATCATAAATGTAGGAATAGGAACGATTAACGCAATAATTCAGGCTGTATGGAGTATTTTTGTTCAGCCTTTTATTGGCATAATTGAATGGATTTTAAATGTTACAAATGGTGGATTTGATTCTTTTGGTGGTGCAGTTGCAAATCTGATAGGTCAGATTATATCATGGTTTTTAAGTCTTGGAAAAGTTGTTACCAAGATTATAGATGCCATATTTGGAACAGATTGGACCAGTGGATTAACTTCTTTACAAGATACAGTTACTTCTTGGGGTAAAAATGAAAATTCAATTACATTAAATAAAGAAGCTCCAAGCATTGATTACAGAATTAATTATGGTGATGCTTATGGAAAAGGATATGATCTGGGAAAAGGTGTTGAAAATAAGGTTAAGAATACTTTTGGTAATCTTTTTAAGAAAGGTGAAACAAAGGATAAAGACTATAGCTATGGAACAGATGCCATTACAAATAACACGGCTGAAACAGCAGCAAACACTGCAAAAACATCGGATTCATTGGATATTACAAATCAGCAACTTAAGTACATAAAGGATTATGCAGAACAGAGAGCAATTAACAGATTTACAACAGCAAAAATCAGTGTAGATATGTCAAATGTTATTAATGGTTCTTCAAAAGCTGATATGGAAGGAATAGTTACTCATTTAAAGACAAGATTGGAAGAAGAAATGTCAGCAGTAGCGGAAGGGGTGCATTAGAATGTATAGATTGATTATTGATGGGCAGTATGTACCCATTCCACCTGAAAAAATAAGCATAAAGGTTGATGGTGATAACAAGACAATGACATTGATTAATTTAGGAGAAGTTAACATTCTAAGAAATCCCAAACTTACAGAGATTTCATTTGACTTGTTATTACCTAATCAATATTATCCATTTGCTTTTTATTCAGATGGAAAATACAAGGGTGCCGATGAGTACATTAAGAAGTATAAGGAACTTTTATCTTCCAAGAAGGCATTTAAACTGGAGATTTACAGATATGCTCCAAATAATAAAAAAATATTCAATACTATTCTTAAAGTGTCGCTGGAAAGACTTACAATAACAGATTCTGTCAGTGACGGTTTTGACAGCAGGGTGTCGTTGGAATTTAAGGAATACAGAAAATATGGTGCTGTAAAGGTTAAGAAAATACCAAATACGTACACCATTAAATCCAATAAGGAAACTCTTACATTGATAGCGAAAAAGTGGTTAAAGGATAGTTCCAAGGGTTCTGCCATTTACAAGAAGAACAAGAAGGTTATTGAAAAGGCTGCAAAGAAGCACAAGAGAAAAAGCAGTTCCAAAGGAAAATATCTGTACAAGGGAACTGTTTTGAAGAAACCATAAGGAGGAAAGGATGGCAGACATAATTGATATTGCATCAAAGGAAGTTGGTTATAAAGCATATGGCGGTAACAAGACCAAGTATAGTGCCTGGTATGGAATGAATGGTGCTGCATGGTGCCATATGTTTGCCTCCTGGTGTGCATATAAGGCAGGTGTATCAACAAGCATTGCTCCCAAGACAGCATCAACAGACACAGGAATGCAATGGTTTAAAAACAAAGGAAGATTCAAGTATAAGGGTTCATACACACCTAAAAGAAATGATTTCATTTATTTTAAATCAGATGGTGCATCTCACGTGGGAATTGTTGAGTATGTATCAGGAAGTACTGTGCATACCATTGAGGGTAACACTTCTGACGCTGTTATGAGAAGATCATATCCGTTAAGTTACCATACAATAACAGGATATGGGGTAATCAGTGATTACATTACTTCATCAGGTAAGACATCAAAGGGAAAGAAAAGCGGAAAGAATACCGGTAAAAGTAGTGGAAAACAGGAAATATCATATTTAAGGGAAATTCTTAAAAAGAATGAATCAAAAAAGAAAAAGTCAACCAGAAAGGTGGAGTATAAAGCTGTTTCAGTAAAGAACAGTGAGAAGCTTGTTGTTAATGTTCTGATTAAACACGGCAAGAAAAGGTACAAACATCAGGTTCAGGAAGGATTAAAAACAACCTTTGAGAGAAAAAATGCACCGGGTAAGGTTACTTTTACAACGTTTGTTGACAGCGATTCAAAGAAGAGAATTTCAAATGGTGATTCTGTGGCAATAGTGGTTAATGGCAAAAATTTCTTTTATGGTTTTGTATTTTCCATTTCACCTAAAACAGATAAGACTTTGGATGTTACTGTGTATGATCAGCTTAGGTATTTTAAGAATAAGGATACTTATATTTCAAAAAAGAGAACTTCCACGGTTTTAATTAAGAAAATTGCCAAGGATTTTAAGCTGAATTGTGGTAAGTTGGCGAATACAAAGTATCCTGTGTCAAGAATTGATGATAATGCAACATTGTTTGACATCGTACAGAACAGCTTGGATGAAACCTTAATGGCAAGGGGAAAGATTTATACCTTGTATGATGAATTTGGAAAGTTAAGGTTAAGGGAGCCTTGGAAGGTTAACAGGTTAATAACTTCAACCACGGCAGAATCTTATGATTATAAGGAAACAATAGATGACAATGTTTATAATCAGATTAAATTAGCGTATGACAACACCAAGAAGGGTGTGCAGGAGATTTATATGGCAAAAAACAGTAAGTACATTAATAAATGGGGTGTGCTTCAGTATTTTGACAAAATCGATAGTCGCAAGGGTGCAAAGTTAAAGGTTAAAGCATTGTTGAAGATTTATTGTAAAACAGGCAAGACAATTAAGATTAATAATTGTTTTGGTGACATTAACGTAAGAGCCGGCTGTTTGGTTCTTGTTAAGTTGACAATTTATGGTGAAACAATTTCAAATTATATGTTAGTTGATAAGGTTACTCATACATTTAATAATGGGCAACATCTTATGGATTTGGAATTATCTGGAGGTGATTACGATAGCAGCTACTAGTTTGACACAGTTAATTAAGAAAATAGCAGAGGATGCAAGAAAAGCGGCGAAGCCCTGTACCATTGTAATTGGTACGGTTTTAAAGGCAGATTCGCCTAAAATAAAGGTTAATCAAAAGCTCATCTTAACGGATGAGTTTTTGTATTTTACGGAAACTGCATCAAAGAGCAAATTGAAAAAGGGCGACAAGGTTGTGATGATACGTGCAGATGGCGGTCAAAAGTATCTTGTCGTGGATAGGATGGTGTAAGTATGTTACCTGAAGAATTGGAAGAACTGGAAGATTTTAATGTGGAAGAGGATGAAGAACAGGAGCTTCCCAATAATACATATATGTTGGATTTTGAGAATAAAAGGATTTTGAGAAAATCTGATGAAGAGGATGAAATCTTAAGGCAGGCAATAATAAAGATTCTGTTGACTGAATTTGATTATTACAGCATTTATGAAAATTATGGATTGGAGAAAGCTGATTTATTGGGAGAAAACATTGCAGAGGTAAAGGAAGTAATTGGAGGCAGAATTGAGGAAGCCATTTTAAGGGATGAACGTTTTAATTCTGTTGAGATAGAGAGTATTTCAAATTACAGAAATGAATTGATGGTTTCTCTGACAGTTACAACTTCTGATGATGAAGAGATTGAAGTGGAAGGAGTGAGCATTGATGTTTGAGGATATGACCTTTGAGAACATTTTAAGTCAGATGCTTGAAAATGTGAAGGGGGATGTTGATAAAAGAGAAGGTTCAATTATTTATGATGCGTTGGCACCTGTGGCAATGGAAAGTGCACAGATGTATGCAGACATGGACATTCTTTTGCAGGAATGTTTTGCAGACAGTGCATCTTATTATTATTTGATTAAGCGTGCAGCAGAGAGAGGAATCTTTGTGAAGGAAGGTATTCCGGCTGTGGTAAAAGTGAAATGTATTCCTTCTGATGTGAACATTCCAGAGGCAACAGAGTTTAGCATAGGTGAAATGACATATTCAATTACAGAAAACTTAGGAGATGGATTCTATAGCATGACATGTTCTGAATCAGGAGAAAACGGAAACAACATAAAGGATGATGTGATTCCAATTGAATATGTTGATGACTTAGAAGATATAGAGGCTGTTGAAGTGATTGTGTATGGCACGGAAGATGAGGATGAAGAATCTTTGAGAGAAAGATATTTTGAATCATTTACAGAAGCAGCCTTTGGAGGAAATAAGGCAGATTATAAGGAAAAAGCTAAGGACATTGAAAAGGTAGGTGCCTGCAAGGTTTATCCTGTTTGGAATGGTGGAGGAACTGTAAAGCTGGCAATTCTTGATTCTCAATATAATGAAGCTTCTTCTGAAATCATAAATGAAGTACAGAATACGTTTGATCCAACGAAAGATGGAACAGGTGTGGGAATTGCACCAATAGGTCACATTGTAACTGTTTCAACACCAGAAGTTAAAAGAATAAATGTGGATGTTCAGATTGAATACATGGAAAATTATATTTGGGATGACATTAAGGAAACTTTTGCAGAAAATTTTGCAGAGTATTTAAAAAATGTCATAAAAAATGAATGGGAAGCAAAGGACACAATGACGGTAAGAAGCGGACAGATAGAATCAATGCTTCTTGACATGGAAGGTGTTGCTAATGTTTTAAGTGTAAAAATTGATGGAAAGACAGGTAATTGCATTATTGATTGTGATTATATTCCAAAGGTTGGTGAGATAAGTGGATAGAAAGTTGATTGAGTATCTGCCTGAATGGTTAAGAGAGTTTAGAGAGATAAAGGAATTAACAGACATTGAGCAATCACAGACTGAAGATTTGTGGGAAGCACTTGAAAAAATGTGGAACAATAATTTCATTGAAAGTTTGGATGAACAGGGCTGTGAACATTGGGAGAGAATGCTTGGAATATCCAATAAGGACACGTATACATTGGAAGAAAGACGATTGAAGATATTGGGAATTGTTACAGAGCAACGACCTTTTACTGTAAGGTCCTTGGAAAAGACTTTGGCGGTAATATGTGGTAATGATGAAAGTAAAGGTCCTAATTACTCAGTAAAGTTGGATGCCAATAATTATGTGTTAACAGTCAGGGTTGCCTTAACATCAAAGAATGTGCTTTCTGATGTGGCTAAATTGTTGGACAGGGTTGTCCCAAGCAATCTGTTAATTGATTTGTCTTTGCTTTATAACAAGAATAATCAGTTATCAAAATTTACACACGAGGAATTAAAGAAGTATACACACATTCAATTAAGAGAAGAAGTGTTTGAAGAAGGAAGGAGCACAAGATGATTAATAAAACAAAGTATTTGCAGTTAAAGAAACCGGATGGAGATGAGTTTTATGATATTGATGTTTTTAATGAAAATGCAGACAGCATAGATGATGAATTGAAAAAGAATAATGAGGAGCTTGCCAAGAAGCTTTCAAAGGATGGAAATAGTGACAGTAATATTGTTGCTTTTCAGACAGCAGCAAAAAGAGAAAATATTTTGTCAGGAGAAACACATAAGGTTATTTTTGGAAAAATAAAGAAATTCTTTACAGACTTAAAGACGGTGGCTTTTACAGGTTCATACAATGACTTAACAGATTTACCCAGTTATGTGAAATCACAAACCATAACATCAGCAGTAGATTGGAATACATTAACAGAAAATGGAGTGTATCACATAAAGACAACAGAAGGAACAAACAGACCTGTTACTAACTGGGGAATGCTTTATGTTGAAGGGGAAACATCAACTAAGTTTCAGATATTTATTCCCGATGTAAAGAACAATGTGATTTATAAGCGTTATGAAAATGCTGGCTGGAAGGATTGGCAGGAGTTAACCCTTATTGAAACATCCGGAGAAGTATATGATACAGGCTGGAAATCGGTTGAATGTGGGAATGGTATATCTGCATGGTCTTCAAGTGATGCACCCAGAATTCGAAGAGTTGGGAAAACTGTAGAATTGGTGGGAATTGTAACAAATTCAACAAGTTTTGCAAATCATGATAGTTTGTTTAGAAATATTCCTACAGATATGTGCCCTTCTCGTAATGTATGGTCTATTCAACAGGGAGACATAAAAAATAATACAACTGCCAGATGGATGATGACAATTAATCCAGGGGGCAAAGTATCTTTTGATTATTATGGATTTTCTGGACCTTTAACAATTTCAATAGGTATGTGCTTACCGGTTCATGCAGTATGGACGGTGGATTAAAGGAGAAAAAGATGAACATAAACATAGAAATAAAAGGACAACAGGCGCATATTGTTAACCAGCAGTCTTTAATATCAGGAACTTCCAATTTGGAAGAAATTAAGTTTGATTTTTCTTCTGAATGGGACGGATATACAAAAACAGCCGTAATATATGTAGATGATTATAGTATAAGTGATTCGGTAAAAATGCTTGTTGAAAAGAATGTTGTATCAGCAGAAAAATTACCTAGTTGGCTTTTCAGGGAAGAATGTGAACTTTACATTGGAGTTTTTGGTGACAATTCAGAAGGTAGAAGAATTACTTCAACAATTGTATGTCAGAAAGTAAAGAAAGGCGTTCCGGTAGATGTTGTAAATGAGATTACACCGGATATTTACAATCAGATAATCAAAATAATGTGTGATACAAAGGCATTAGTAAAAGAGGCTGATGAAAAGATAGAAGTTAATAAAGGCTATCTTGAACAGGCAGAGCAGAAGGCAAATGATGCAGCAGATTATGCAGATAGAGCTGGGAATTATTTAGAAGAGGTGGTAGGTCAAAAGACAGATGTTGAGAAGCTAATAGCGAATATTGATGTCAAAGTTGAGGAAAGCACAACAAACATAGCTAACATAACAGAGGCAAAAATGAACGACATTAGCTCTTTAACAGAAGCAAAAAGCAATGACATAGCAACACTTACAACTGCAAAGATGAAAGACATAGCTAATATTACGAATGCAAAGCTTGGAGATATTAACAACACAGCACAGGCACAGATTGAAGCTATAAACAGTTCTGCGGCAGCCGCAGGAGAATCGCAGATAAAAGGTATTAATACAGTAGCATCAAGTCAGATTAGTAACATTACAAATGTAACAAATCAACAGTTGAAGAATATAAATACCGCAGCTACAAATCAGATAGGAACGATTGAGGGTAAAACATATATACAGATTAAGAATATTAATGACACAGCTACAAGTCAGATTAGGGCTATTAATAACACAGCTTTAACTCAGATAAATGCTATTAATAAGACTGCACAAAGTCAAGTTCAAAATATGACTGTAAAATATTCTGATATGTGTAGAACTCTTGGAATAGAACACGAGGGAATGATTAATATAACTAGAAATAAAAATGTTCCTATTGATGTAAGGAAATACAAATATATAAAGTTTGGAACTGCTAATACAAAAGGAGGCGGTTTTAAAGATTATACATTGCCACCAAAAAATGACTGGTGTTCTATTCATTGTGATAAAAAAGAAATAGATTTTACTAAACCTTCAGATAGTCTTTTTGAAGTTACATCAAATAAAGAATATGATATTTCTACTTTTGATGATTTATATTTACGTTACTCTTCAATGGACAATACTGATTATGGATATATAAATTATAAACTCTATAACAAATCAGAAGAAACAACAGAGGAATAAAAAAGGAGATATATATGACACTTTATCAGATTTTATCCTTGTGTGGGATTCCTTCATTAATTGGTGCAATTTTTGTTAGTGCAGTTAATTATGTCAAATTAAAAA
>ERZ825324.3819-NODE-3819-length-13382-cov-3.751857_pt1 | contig 13382 bp, 8 predicted proteins | sample MGYA00519859_ERZ825324 | MGnify/ENA primary metagenome ERZ825324 (study PRJEB31778, sample SAMEA3449198) | human gut metagenome | biome: human gut; feature: human-associated habitat; material: faeces | place: United Kingdom | collected 2010/2012 ... | reverse complement strand
AAAGGTGGCAGCCGTCGGTATGCCTTACGTTACGGAACGTTGGGCCGGCGGTATGCTGACAAACTTCCCCACCATACGTAAAGCCGTCAAGAAAATGTCGACCATCGACAAGATGAACAGCGACGGCACGTTCGATAATTTTTCCAAGCGCGAGAAACTCCAGATCGCACGCCAGCGCGCGAAACTTGAGAAGAACCTCGGTTCCATCGCCGACCTGACGCGCCTTCCGGCCGCCCTGTTCGTCGTTGACGTACAGAAGGAGTCGAATGCGGTAAAAGAGGCCAAGCGCCTGAGCATCCCCGTATTTGCAATGGTAGACACTTGTTGTGATCCGACCGACATTGATTACGTTATCCCTGCAAATGACGATGCCACCAAATCGATTGCCGTAGTGCTCGATGCCATGTGCAGCGCTATCGCCGAAGGTACCGAAGAGCGCAAGCTCGAAAAGGAGAAGGAGGCGCAGGAGGCTGAGGCCGGTGCCGACGCTCCCGTGAAGAAGGAGGGCAAACCCCGCATCAAGAAAGCCGTGAAGGCCGCTATCGATGCCGAGGAGGCCGCCGTAGCCGACGTCGTAGCAGCTGTCGAGACTCCGTTCGAGGAGCCTGCTGAGGTTGCGGCCGAAGAAGCTGCCGTTGTTGCCGAGGAGGCCGCTGCGGTTGCAGCCGAGGAGGTTGCCGAGGCCAAGGCCGAGTAATTCGGGCCTTTGGGAAAAGAAATTAATCACCTAAAAGAAAGGAAAAGTATTATGGAAATCAAAGCTGCTGATGTAATGAAGCTCCGCAAGATGACCGGTGCCGGTATGATGGACTGCAAGAAAGCCCTGATCGAAGCCGAAGGTGACTTTGCACGCGCTCAGGACATTATCCGCGAGAAAGGTAAGCTCGTCGTTGCCAAGCGTGCCGACCGCACCGCTACCGAGGGTGTCGTCGTTACGAAGATCGTAGGTCAGAAGGCCTATATCCTCTGCTTGGCGTGCGAGACCGACTTCGTGGCTCAGAATGCAGAATATACCGCTTCGGCCGAGGCGATGCTGGAGGTTGCCGTAAACAGCGACGCCGCAGACCGCGACGCCCTGATGGCTGCCAAGAACGCCGAAGGCCACACCGTCGAGGAGATGGTGACCGAGAAATCGGGTCAGACGGGTGAGAAGATCGAGCTGGCATACTATGCCCGTATCGAGGCTCCCTACTGCGCCGCTTACGTACACTTCAACAAGAAGCTCGGTACGATCCTCGGCTTCAATAAGGAGGTTCCGGCAGAGGTTGCCCACACCGTCGCCATGCAGGCCACGGCTATGGCTCCCGTGTCGATCTCGGAGGCCGACTGCCCCGCAGAGGTTGTGGAGCATGAGCGCAAGATCGCCGTCGAGGCGATGAAGCAGGACCCCAAGAACGCCAACAAGCCCGAAGCCATCCTTGAGAAGATCGCCGAAGGCAAGATGCGCAAGTTCTTCGAGGAGAACACGCTGCTGGCTCAGGCCGTAGTGGGCGAGAAGGAGTCGATCGCCGACTTCATCCACAAGGCTGACAAAGAGGCGACGGTTATCGCTTACAAGCGTTTCGCACTGGGCGAATAATCCGACCGAAGGACGGCAAGACCGTTCGTATATTGTGAAAGACCGGAACTCTTCGATGAGTTCCGGTCTTTTCGTGTGTATGGTCTTATGGGAGCCTTTTTATAGGGTGTTTCATAGGAGGCCGGCTTCTGTGCGGAATATGCCTGACGTATAGTCGGCAGCGGCCGGAAAGAAGCCGAATGGCGATTGCCGAAGGGTGTCGGCTTGGCGGTTTTTTGTGTCCTCATGCCGAACGAACGTATGGCGCTTTGCGCTTGCCGGAAATAACGCTGTCCGGATTTTCCCGGAGTGTTTTCCGGTTGTTCTCGATTGTCTGTTTTGCCCGGCTGTATTATGTTGTCGGCTGTTTTTGCCTCGTCTCCGGTTGTGCCCGATCTTTTCGGCCAATCGGTCGGAAACGACCGAAAGGCGCTTTTCCGGTCATTCACGCTCTGTTTTCAAGACTTTTTCGGATGCCGCAAATTCCGGTTCTATCTGATTCCCAGCCGCCAGAGTGCCCGCAGGATGAAGCGTCTGACGGCGGCGGGCAGCGTCAGCCAACAGCGGGACTGCCGTCGCCACCGGCGGGAAGCGGTGGAGACGATGCGGCCGGAAGGGCGGATGACAGCCGTCATAACGGCCGCTATGTCTGTCGCTGCGCAATGTTCGGTCATCCGGTGGTTGCCGTCGCCTGCGAGGGTGAAACGAAGCCGGGGCGGGGCAGGTGCCGTTTCTGCGGGTGTTTGGCCGGTATTGCTGGTCGCTTGGGGATTTTCGGAATTTTCGGTGCGTGCCGGAAGCGGAGGGGTCGCCTTGCCGTTTTCCCGGAGCGCGGGGAGCGGAGCGGGAGTATCTCCGGCGTCGGAGGCCGTTGCCGACGCTTCGGTTGCCGATGGCGCTTTCGTTGTTGCTGCTGTTGGTGTTGCCGACGCTTCGGTTGCCGACGCTTCGGTTGCCGATGGCGTTGCTGTTGTCGCCGCTTGTGTTGTTGCGGCCATTGGTGTTGCCGACGCTTCCGGTGTCTTTGTTATTGTCTCTACCGTCGTGTTTGCCGATTGCGGGGGCATCTCCCCGCTCTCCGGTTCGATGCGGAGAATGCGGTGGAGGATATGGCGTCCTTCGCAGCGGAACAGCACCACGTCGCCCGGTTGCAGGGCCTGACTTCCGGACGGAAGGCGGTCGGTGTCGGAATTTGCGGCGGTGTCGGGGGCGGTTTCGTTTCGCGCGAGTCTGTTGTGCTTTCGGGCGGCTGCCGCCGCTTCGGAATTTCCGGTGTATCGGGCGATCGGAGTCAGTACTGCGATGTCGCGTTCGCTGCGCAGCAGGGGCCGCATGCTGTGGCCCTTCATGCGGATCTGGACTTCGTGTCCTTCGGCGAGCATCGCTTCGACCTGCTCGAAAAACAGACGGTTCGAAAGCTGCATCACGGGCGGGGATTTGCGGATTCGCCGCCGAAAATCGTGCGGCAGGCCAGTTCGGCGGCCGCGGCGTCGGGCCGGCATTCGAGGTGGTAGACCGGGACCTGCGCCACGACGGCCGAGACGGTTGCGCATACGGCGTCTTCCAGCGTTTCGTCGTGGGCGAACGACGGCGGGCACGAGGGCAGCAGCGCGCCGATGGCCTCGATCGCCCGCAGGCGGCGAATCCGGTTGTGCGGAGCCTGTGACAGCCGTACGATGGCCCGGATCGGCTGGCATACGTTGCGGTAGCAGGGCGTTTTCCCGCTCCACGGCGCACCGAAGACCATGGCCTGCGGTTTTACCGGGGCGCCGGTTGTCGCTGCGCTTGCGTCCGGAGTTTCAGCCGCAGCTATGGGGGCGTTCGCCGGATTTTGGACGGCTCCGCAAATCGGGTCTGTATCTGCTGTCTGTACGATGCGGACGATCGGACTGTCGTCGTTGAGCAGCTCCGCACCGGGGATATGTTCGCGCCACAGGCGGGGGTGGGGGCTTTTGCCGGTGCCCGATTCGCCGAGGAACAGCACGGCCCCGCCGTTCAGGCTGATGACCGACGAATGGATGGCTGCAGCCTGCCGCGCCACGGCGGCGATGTTGAACATCGACCATAGTCCGAAGCGGAACAGCGCCGGGTTGTGCCGCAGTGTGACGTCGGTCGTGACGAGCGGTGCGCCGAACGCCTTGCGGAAACGGGCGGCGGCGCTGCCGTCGCGCGGCGTCATGGTGAGCAGGTAACCCTCCGCGTCGCGGCCGAAGCGGCAGTCGGCGTCGGCATCGGCGAAGTCGAATTCGTCGAGTTCGCGGTAGCCGTCCGCTTGGCGGATTTCGCCGCGGGTTTCGACGCTCAGGTCGGCCGGGCCTTCGTCTGCGGCGGCGAAGGGCGCCAGCGCCGTGCCGAAAGACCCTGCGGTGAATTCCTGCGGGACGGCGATGCGTATGCCTGCTATGATGTATTCCATAATTATTCTCCTATTGTGATGATTCGGGTGCAGTATTCGAGCGAGCTTTCGCGGTGGGCGATAACCACCAGCGTCAGCCCCTCGTCGCGCGCCGCCAGCTCGGCGATCGAACGGTTGATCTCCTCCTCGGTGCGGCTGTCGAGCGCCGAGGTCGCCTCGTCGAAGAAGAGCACGTCGGCCCGGCGGTAGAGCGCGCGGGCGATGCCGATGCGCTGGCGCTGTCCGCCCGAAAGGCGGCAGCCGCATTCGCCGACATGGGTGTCCATGCCTTTGGCAAGTCCCGCGACGAACTCTCCGAGCCGGGCGGCTTCCAGCGCTTCGGCTACGCGGCCGCGGTCGATTTCGTCGTCGGGAACGCCCAGCGCGACGTTGGCCGCGAAGCTTCCGTCGGCGATGAAAAGGTTTTGCGAGACGTAGCCGATGCGGTTTTGCCATGCGCGGCGGTTGGCGGCGGTGAGGGGCGTGCCGTCGATCGTTATTTCGCCTCCGGTCGGTTCGTAAAGTCCCAGCAGCAGGTTGAAAAGCGTCGTTTTCCCTGCGCCCGATGCGCCGCGGATGCCGATGCGTTCGCCCTTGCGGATCGAGAGCGTAAGGCCGCGGAAAAGCTCGTGCCCGTCGTCCGCGAAGCGGAAGCCGAGGTCGCGGACGGCGATTTCATGTTCGAAAGGCAGTATTTCGGGCGCGCATGCTCCGGATGTGCCGCCGGCCGAAACGGATTTCGTTGATTTTGCGGTGCAGGGCTGTTTGGCCGGGGCTGTTTGGCCGTAAAGAGCCGTTTGTCTGCCGGATGCGGTTCGTTTGTCCGGAGCCGTTCGCCTGCCGCGGGCGGTCTCGCCGCTCTCCGCCGCGGAGTATTCCGACGGCGGGATAGCGGCGGCGTCAGTGTGTGGGCCTTTCCCGGCTCTCTCGGCGGCGTCGGAGAGCGTGTCCGGCGATGCGGAGGAAGGTTCGTCCCCGGCCGTTGCGTCGCGCAGGACGGCGATCGTGTAGCGGTTGTACTTGATCGAGGTCCAGCCCGCCATGATGCTGCGCACCGAAGGCATCAGGCGCAGCGCGGCCACGGCGAAGACGCCGAAGAGCAGTTGTGCGCGCCCCTCCTCCGCGCCCAGACTCAGTGCGACCAGCAGGGCCATGCCCAGCGCCAGCCCGATTTCGGTAAAGGCCTGCGGAAGCATGCCGATCGCCGTTTCGCGCAGGCGCGTGCGGATCACCCGGTCCATCGCCCGGTCGAACGAGCGTAGCATCATCGGGAAGGCGTTGTTGATCTCGATGTCGGCATAGCCGCGGAAGGTCTCGGCCACGAGCCGCGCCTTTTCGCGCTGGGCCTTGTTTTCCAGCTCGCCGTAGCGGTTGATGCGGTTGCGCACCAAGCCGTAATAGATCCAGACCGAGGGCAGGAAGACCGCGACGGCCAGCGCCGCCAGAATGAAGATCGGGTTGGAAAGCGACAGCACGCGCGCGTTGCGGGCGGAGACGAGCAGCGGATAGTTGTTGACGCTGACCGCCATATTCGCCTTGCCGCCGAGGATGCGCAGGTTGATGGAATAGAGCGAAAGCTGGGTCAAAATACCCGCCAGAATCGCCGGGATGCCCATGAATGTGTGGAAAATGCCCGTCGCGAGGCCGGCGAGCATGCCGACCAGAAACGCCGCGACCATCGCGACCCACACGTTGCAGCCGCCGATGATGAGCACGGCGGCCACCGCGCCGCCGGTTGCGATGCTGCCGTCCACCGTCAGATCGGCCACATCGAGGATTCGATAGGTAATATACACGCCAATCGCCATGATGCCCCAGATCACGCCCTGCGAACCGGCGCTGGGGAGCGCGTTAAACAGCTTGGCAATCTCCACTGGATTGTCCTCCTTATGATACGCATGAAGCCAAGGGAGCGCTCAGCCGCTTCCTTGGCTCATGCAAATGTCTTTGAAAACCGGTTTTACTCAATCGCAACGTAGTCCGCCGGGATCGTCAGGCCGAGCGCCTCGGCGTTCGCGGCGTTGTATTTCTTCGTGAAGTTCGGAGCGGATTCAACCGCCATCGTGCTCACGTCCGCGCCGTTCTGGAGGATATCCGCCGCCATTTCGCCGGTCTTGTAGCCCAGATCGTAGTAGCTGATGGTCAGGGTCGCCACGCCGCAGCCGCGGCAGATGCCTTCCTCGCCCACGACGGCCGGCACCTTCGCCGGAATGAGGACGTTGGCAATCGTCTCGGTGTAGGCCGCGGCGGTGTTATCGGTCGGGATGTAGATCACGTCGCTCGCGTCCGCCGCGGACTGGGTGACGGAGGCAACGTCGTTGGAATCGGTGAAGGCGAACTCGGTGCAGGCATAGCCCATCTCCTCGAGATAGCCCTTAATCACGGTGATCTGGTAGATGGAATTGGCCTCAGCGGAGCAGTAGACCAGACCGATGTTCTTCGCATCCGGGAACAGCTCCTTGATGATCGCGGCCTGCCCGTCCAGCGGCGCGAGGTCGCTCGTGCCGGAGACGTTGATGCCGGTCGTGCCGTTCCAATCCTTCATGCCCAGCGCGGTCGCGTAATCCGTGATCGAGGTGCCGAGAATCGGGATGTCGCCGGTCGCGGAAACGGCGGCCTGAAGCGGCGCGGTCGCGTTGGCGAGAATCAGATCCACACCGTCGGCGGCAAACTTGCTGGTGATGGTGACGCAGTTGGCGGCGTCGCCCGCGGCGTTCTGCTCGTCAAATTTGACGTCCGGCATTTTTTCGGTCAGCGCGTCCTTAAAGCCCTGGGTCGCCGCGTCCAGCGCTTCGTGCTGAACGAGCTGGCAGATACCGACGGTGGTTGCGCCAGCGCAGGCCGCAGAGGCGGTCAGCGCCAGCGTCAAAGCAATCGCAGCGAATTTTTTCATGGTTGTTGCCCTCCCAATCTTTTCGATCCGGCTGCACGCCGGGTGTTTACGGTTGTTTTTCAAAAGTGCAACGCCATTATATATCCGCTTACAAAGTTTTGTCAATACGGTTTTTGAATTTTCTGATGATTTTTCTATTATTTTTCGTTCTTTTCCCATCCTACACAGGATATTCAGTTGACAATTCGTCTTTTAATTTCATTGTCTTTTTGTCAACTTGATTGCATGAACATAATCTCTAAAAAAGCAATAAAAAGCATGTTCCGCACAAATCCCGGCTTTGCGCATCAGACTGTAGACAAAAAGCTATTCTCCCCCCGAAGGGGAAGAATAGCCCTTTCCGCAAATGAAAGAATCGCTGAATTTCTTGATTTTGCTATTCAAGCCAAGTTTGCTTATGTGGGCAAGCTGCTGCACAAATCCCGGATTTGTGCATTTCCCGCACACAAAAAAACGGACAGCCGAAGCCATCCGTTTCTTCATTCTGCAAACGATCAATACCAGTTCTGGGCAGCGATTTCATCCTTCACGACGTAGCTCTTCTTGAACTCGACGCGATAGAAATCGTCCATTCGGCGCGCAGCTTCCGCCCGACGCCCATCAAAAACGCTGTACGCAACACTCGCAATGATCAACGCAGCAAAGACGAAAATAGCGGTCATATCCAGCACCCCTTTTGATCGGAAAATCACTCGTTTTTCTTTGGAGCGGCTCGTCTTTTCTTCGCTCCCTCTGTGCTTATATTATAGCACCCTTCCCATTTTTTCGCACCCTTTTTCTTCATAAACCGCAAATAACCCATCGCGTTTTCGCCCCTGCAAACCGCCCGTTTGAAACGACCGGCGGGGGCGGAAAAGCCCCGTCATTTGAATTTCAAACTTTCCATTTTTTCATTTTTCACCTGTTTTGCTTTCTTTTTTGCAGGATCTCTTCAAAAAAAGTTTTCTGACTTTCTCTGACCATGAATTTTATTCACCCTGAATGCATTTTTCGTTCACGGAAGACCGCCTGACGGCCTTCCGGGGATTTTCCATGAAAAGAACACTTGTTCCCCATTTTTATCTATGCTATAATAGATGAGATCATACGGCAAACCAACCCTTTGCAAAATCAGGAGGTCATCATGCAGGAAGGGCGCTTTGTTCTCAAATCTCCGTTCAAGCCGCAGGGCGACCAGCCGCAGGCCATCGAGGCGCTGGCGCAGGGCGTTCAGAGCGGCATGCCCTGTCAGGTACTGTTGGGCGTCACCGGTTCGGGCAAAACCTATACGATGGCCTCCGTCATCGAGCGCGTGCAGCGCCCAACGCTGGTCATCGCGCACAACAAGACGCTGGCCGCGCAGCTCTGCGCCGAGTTTCGCGAGTTCTTTCCGGACAGCGCGGTCGAGTACTTCGTCTCCTACTACGATTATTACCAGCCGGAGGCGTATATCGCCTCCACCGATACCTATATCGAAAAGGATTCCGCCGTCAACGAGGAGATCGAGCGCCTGCGCCACAGCGCGACGGCGGCGCTGCGCGAGCGGCGGGATGTGATCGTCGTCGCCTCGGTGTCGTGCATCTACTCGATGGGCGACCCGTCCGAATACGAGGGGATGATGATCTCCCTGCGTCCGGGCATGGCGATGGCGCGCGACGAGCTGATCCGCCAGCTCGTCGATATCCAGTACGACCGCAGCGACATCGAATTTGAGCGCGGCACGTTCCGCGTGCGCGGCGACGTGGTGGAAATCTTCCCCGCCGGATACGACAAGAGCGCGCTCCGCGTGGAATTTTTCGGGGACGAGATCGACCGCATCAGCGCCATCGACGTGGTCAGCGGCCACACCCTGATGGTGCTCGAACACATTTCCATCTATCCCGCGACGCATTACGCCACCCCGCGCGAGGCCATCGACCGCGCCATCGGCAGCATCGAGCATGACCTCGACGTCCGCATCCGGGAATTCAAGGAAAAGGGCGATTTGATCGAGGCGCAGCGCATCGCCCAGCGCACGCAGTACGATATCGAGATGCTTCGCGAGCTGGGCTACTGCACGGGCATCGAAAACTATTCCCGCTATTTCGACGGGCGCCAGCCCGGCGACGCGCCCTATACCCTGCTGGATTACTTCCCGAAGGATTACATCGTCTTCGTCGATGAAAGCCACGTCACCCTGCCGCAGATTCGCGCGATGTACAACGGCGACCGCGCGCGCAAGGAGGCGCTGGTCTCCTACGGCTTCCGCCTGCCCAGCGCGTTTGACAACCGACCCCTGCGCTTCGAGGAATTCGAGCAGCGCATCGGCCAGCTCGTCTGCGTCAGCGCCACGCCCGCGCCCTACGAGCTGGAGCACGCGGGGCAGGTCGTCGAGCAGATCATCCGCCCGACCGGCCTGCTCGATCCCGAAATCGAGGTGCGCCCCGCCGCCGGGCAGGTGGACGACCTCTACGCCGAAATCGTCAAAACCACAGGCGAGGGCTATCGCGTGCTGGTCACGACGCTCACCAAGAAGATGGCCGAGAGCCTGACGACCTACCTGAGCGAGATGAACGTCAAGGTGCGCTATCTGCACTCCGACGTGCAGACGATGGAGCGGCAGGAGATCATCCGCGATCTGCGGCTGGGCGTGTTCGACGTGCTGGTGGGCATCAACCTGCTGCGCGAGGGGCTCGACCTGCCGGAGGTCGCGCTCGTCGCCATCCTCGACGCGGACAAGGAGGGCTTCCTGCGCAGCGAGGTCAGCATGATCCAGACCATCGGCCGCGCCGCGCGAAACGCCAACGGCCGCGTCGTCATGTATGCCGACGTGATGACCGAAAGCATGAACAAGGCCATCTTCGAAACCCAGCGCCGCCGCCAGCTTCAGCAGGCCTACAACGAGGCGCACGGCATCGTGCCCAAGACGGTTATGAAATCCGTCCGCGACGTGCTGCAAATCGGCCACGCGGCGGATGAAAGCGACAAAAAACGCGCCGTGAAGCGCGTTCGGGATATGAGCGAGGACGAATTGCACCTGCTCATCTGCTCCACGGAGGAAAAGATGCTGCAAGCCGCCGCGAACCTCGATTTCGAATTGGCCGCCAAGCTGCGCGACAAGCTCTTTGAATTGCAGGGCAAAACGCCCGACGAACTGCCGGAGGAAACCGTCGCCCTGCCCCAGCGAAAGCGCAGGCGGCAGCGCAAGCCCGGCAAATACCTCAAGGCTTAATGCACCCAGTACACCTGATACTGGTGCTCGAACAGGCGCTCCGCGCGCTCCAGCCCGGTCGTGCGCAGCACGGTTTCGATGTTCGCCTCGTCGTGGTAGCGCTCAAAGAGGATGAAGCCGTCCAGCTCTTTCCCCAGCGCCTCCAGCGCGGGCGCGACGCCCTGCGCGTCGTCCGCATCCAGCAGGAAGACGCGGTCAAACGCCGCGAGCTCCAGCGTGTTCTGCGTCATGTCGTTCGTGCCGAGCACGACGCACGGCAGCGCGGCGTTCTCCTCACAGGCGGCGAGATAGGCGCTGTCCCCCGGATAGAGATAGTGCACCTGCTGCCCGCGGTTCACGCGCGCGCCACAGGCCGCCAGCACCACGCAGGCCAGCAGGCACGCCGAGCCCCGGCGCGACCCGAACCGGCAGCCGCCGCGCGCAAAGAGCATGAACAGCGCGACCGTCGCCAGCGGATAGACGCAGAAGATATACCGATCCACCTTATACGGCGAAACGACCGCAATCACCAGCACATATGCCGCGCAGGCCAGAAGCGCCGCCGCGGACAGACCCGCGCCGCGCAAAAGCCCCTGCCCCGCCTTTTTCAGCGGCCAAAAGGCCAGCGCCGCGCCGACGCAGACCAAAGCCAGCAAAAGGCCGCCGAACTGCTGTGCGTCGAGCGTCTGCCAGAGGATTTTGAACCAGCGGCACATGTCGCTCAGCCGAAGCGCCGCCGCGCTCTCCATCGCGCCCCTTCCGCGATACCCGCCGAAGATGTGGTTCAGGCACCACGGGAACAGGCCGACCGCCAGCGCCAGCGCAAAGAAGCACCAGAGCGCAAAGCGCCCCGCCGCCGCAAATTCCCGCCGCGCCAGCCGCGCGAAGAAATACGCGCCGCATAGCATACAGGCCAGCACGACAAAATAATACTGCGTCAAAAAGCCCGCGATCAGCACGGCCGCCAGCGCGCGCATCCGCCAGACCGTCTGGCCGCCGACCCAGAGCGCCGCCAGCGCCAGCGGCATGAGATAGATCACCGGGAAGCCGTAGCGGTCCTGATGCTCGATGCACGGGCCGCAGAGAATGACCGCCATCGTCAACATCTGCGGAAGCAGGATCGTCAGCATCCCGCGCACTTTTCGGCTGCATGCAATCGCGCAAGCGCCCAAAAGCACCGCGCAGTAAAAGCCCAGCGTATTGAGCTGGAGCGCAAACGGGAGCGCCAGCGCGACCTGACGCAGACTGCTTTCCATCTTCTCCAGTCGGGTCAGCGTCCCGCTTCGGTGAATATCCAGCGCTTCTTCCTCCTGCGCGGAAAGCCCGGTTCCCGTGAAAATCGCCAGATTGTAGGTGCTCACGTCGAACAGCAGCGCATTTTGGATGATCGTCGCAGACAGATAGCAGCCGGGGCGCCGGATCATCTGGCTCGCCCACGCCTGTCCATACGCCAGCCAGTCGCGCGGCGTCGCCGTCTTCCGATACATCGCCTTCACCGGGTCGGAAAGCTCCGGCTGATAGCGTTTTGCCAGCTCGTCGTAAACCAGCACCCCGTCGATCGCCGCGCGCTCCTCGTCGGTGACTTCCGAGGCGTATTCCGAAACAAACCGCGCCGTCTGCTGAAACGGCAGGGACAGCGCCTCGCCCAAGCTCGCCGCCTGCGGATGAAAGCGCGCGTCAAACGCCGCGTCAAACCCCGCGCCGAGCAAAAGCGGAAGCGCCGCAACCGCGGCAATCGCCGCCCGTCGTTTTCTGCCGCGCGTTCCCAAAAACAGCGCCGCGCAAATCGGAATCCAGACCATCGTGCCGTTCGGGCGCATCCGAAGCATCAAAAACGCGGACAGGGTCATGCGGAGCACAAACCCCGCGCTAAACCCGTCACTCTCCTTTTCCAGAAAACGCTGTCGAACCATCTCGCAGAGCATCAACAGCATCGCGTAGCTGTAAGGAACATCCTTGAGGATCACCGTGATGTTGTCGCAGTACACCGGCGCGAAAGCGCACAGCGCAAGCGAAAGCGCCCGCAGCCAGACCGGCGCGCAAAGCCTGCGCATGATCCACTGGCTGTACCCGATCACCGCCGCCGCAAAGACCGCCTGCACCAGCACATAGGCAAACAAGCCCGCGTTTCCGCTGCCCAGCGCATGCCCCAGCCGGGTCGTCCCCAGCAGGAAGAACGCCAGAAGCGTCGGATGATGCTTGCTCCACGGCAAAAGCCCCAAAATCTGGTCAAACTGAGATTGCGTATCCGAATTCATGGAAGCCGGATAGCTGACCGCCAGATGCGGCAACCAGCAGAGCAGCACGGCGGCCATGCAAAACAGCAGGGTATGCGCCCGATACGCCCTGCGCAGCGCGCCGTCTCTTTGTATCCGCAAATCCAGCCTTCCGTCCAGCCCGGCCTCCAGCAGGCGGAAAAGCAGCTCGAACAGGCTCGCCATGCCCAGCGCCAGCACCGCCGCCTTGAGCTTCTGGCTGCCGGAAAGGAAGGGCTGATTCAGGTCGTTCGTGTTGACCACGCTGACCGCGATCACCTGCCAAACGCCGAGAAACAGTGCCGCCAGCCGAACCCGAAGCCCCGCTTTGGGCAGGCGCTCGTCCGCCCAGCTCAGCGCCAGAAGACACACCAACGCCGCCAGCGCCACCGCGCCGCTCGTCCCCACGAGCGACTGGCCGATGTTGACGTAATTGTCGCCGCTGCGCACGTTCAAATCCATAAACATCGCCCACGCCATCAGCCCGGCGCGCAGCACATTTCCGATTTTCAAAGCGCTCATTTGTTTTTCGTCACATACACCGCCGTCGCGACGGGCACCTCCTGCTCCGTGCCGGAACGGGTATACGCGCCGTCCGCCGGGAGGGTGATGGCCTCGCCAATCAGGTAGAATGTGTAAACGCCGCCCTGCTCCACCTCGTCCGTCGTGGACAGCACGACGTACAGCGCATCCTCCCACACGCCGGTGGCGGGATTGCTGACGCAGACCAGCGCGCACGGCTGACCGTCGTAATCCGTAAATTCCATCACCTTGCCGCGCAGGATGAAGCGCTTCTGCGCGTACTGCGCGGGCTTTTTCGCCAGCTCGTCGTAGTCAAGCGCGATCATCTTCTGCCGGAACTGGGCGATCAGCTCGCGCTGCGTCCATTCCCGCGTGAGGGTGATGCTCCGGGTGCTCTGGGCAAAGCCGTCCGCCTTCGCGCGGAGGGTGAAGGTCTCCGTGCCCGCCTCGCTCATAAACACGCGGACGGAGAACCCGCCGTTCTTCCCTGCCTTGACGTTGGTATTCATGCCCTTGCCGTCGATATACACCGTCGCGTTCGGCTCGGTCACGCCGCGCACGGTCACGCTGCCGCCGGTGACATCATAAAA
>ERZ825324.3815-NODE-3815-length-13391-cov-4.106629_pt1 | contig 13391 bp, 9 predicted proteins | sample MGYA00519859_ERZ825324 | MGnify/ENA primary metagenome ERZ825324 (study PRJEB31778, sample SAMEA3449198) | human gut metagenome | biome: human gut; feature: human-associated habitat; material: faeces | place: United Kingdom | collected 2010/2012 ... | reverse complement strand
CCTATGAGCAAGCTCATGTGGGCTTAGACCTTTTGACCCTGGCATCATAAAATAAGGGGATCGATACGAATGAAAAGAAAACAGGTAACAGCAGCATGCCTGATGGCGGCAACGATGCTGTTTTCAGGCTGCACGCCGAATATCAGTGAATATGCAGCGCGAGCGCAGCAAGCCGGAAAGAGCTTTTGGGAAGGGAAAACAACAGACGCTATGGCGCAGGATAGCGATGCTGCGGCAACAGCAGATGGCGAGACGTCTGAAGCAGGCGAAACACAGAATGTCAGTACAGGAACCGGCACCGCTGCAGCGAACGATGATAAGGTGCAGGATAGCGCCGCTGCGACCGATGACGAGATACAGGGCGGCACAACAGCGACCGGCGGAGAAGCGCAGCACGGCGATACCGCGGCAACAGCAGACAGCGAGATGCCTGCGGCCGGCGAAACGCAGACCGACACCGCTACAGAATCTGCGGCAGCAACAGCTCCTCAAATTCCGGCCCTGATGACAGAAGTGACCGACTCCGTTTATGAAGCATACGCGCAGAAATCGGATGCGTTTACCGGTAAGCTGGCGGGACACGACCGCTTAAGCCGCGCAGAAAACGCAGCGCTGACAGCAGTTCTTTCGCAGAAGGAGTACGGTGACAAGACGCTTTGCCTGCAGAACATGGCGAAGTATGACAGCAACGCAAATGAAAGCTTTCTGCTGATGTTTGAGAGCACGCCGTTGACAGCGCGCGGGCGGATTTCCGGCGATCTCTGGTATTATGACGGCGAGTCGGCAAGGCTTCTGGAAAAAGGAATCGTCGTGACCGGACTGCAGCAGGTGACGGGAATTGGGAATCCGTTTGTTATTCTGGAAACGGAAGTCTCCGGCAAAAAACAGGCGGCTGTCTGGACGGTAAAAGATCAAAAGTGCGAAAAGCTTCTGGAGGATGCCGAGACGATCGAAGCGACAAAGGACGGCGTTTGTACGCTTTATCCTGCGGAGAAGACTGTGTACGATCCGCTTGTTTCGGAATGGGACAGTGCAGAAGAGACGGTTCCTGTTTATTATGAAAGAACAGCGGACGGATTTGCAGAGCGTTCGTATCGGGAGCTGACAGCGTCGGAATATTTGGCGTATGTGTCTGCAGAGGATTCGGATGAAGAGGCACAGGCGTGGAAGGAAAAGCTGGAAGAGCAGTTCTACACGCAGACGGATGAAAATACAGAATATACCTATTGGTTTTATGCAATTGGGGAGGATAAAATTGCCTATCGCTGCAGAGAAGCCGGGCAGTCGGTCGGACAGGAAGAAGGAATCGATCATGCGGTTGCGAAGTACAGCTGGTGTATCAGCAGCCTGGATCAGGGAAAGCTGACCAAAGCATCGGAGACGATCAGCGGGGATGGATTTTTCTTCCCGTCGAGATTGGAGCAGGAAGAAGCGCTGGAGAGCCTGGAGGATATTCCAAACGAATTTACGAAAAACCGGTTGAATAAAGTGCAGAAAACAGCCCGCGCGGCGGTCGGTCAGGCGGTTGCACAGATTCTGGAGGTACAGGAGTACCCGGACGATGCGCTGTGTTTTGCAGAGACGGCGGATTACGATGGGAACGGCAAAAAAGAAACGTTTGCGGCGATCGGCAGGTATGACGGAGCGTTCGGCGCGCCGGTATGCGACCTGTGGTTTGTCGGCGCGGACGGCGCAGCTTTGGAAGAAGAGAATTTTGCCTTTAAGGAGCTGGAAAAGCTGGGAAGCGCCTTTGTGCTGTATCGTGGCTACGAAGTGTCCGGCGTCAGCGACATGCTGTTTGGCGTGCAGGAGCAAGGAGCAGTGCGCCTGTTAAAACAGATGGGGCACTTTGAGCTGGATGATGACGGCGATCTGATGGCATGGACTGCCGGGACAGAAGCCGCGCCGGGATATTATGACATCAGCCAGCGCACACTGACAGAGTATCGATTAGAAGAAATCCGTGAAAAAGAGCTGTTACAGTATAAAAACGGCAAAGCAGTGTTAAAGAGTATCCTGCGGCAGGTTGGATCAGATTCCGGGAAAATACAGATTTTATCCGGGGAAAACGATAGGATTCATGTCAACCTTTCGGACGCGGAAGGAAGCTGGTACGAGACATGGAAAGTGGAAAACGACAGACTTGTACTGACAGACAGCGGAGAAGGCAGTGTAAAAAAGGTTCATGAAAGCGGTGATGTGTCCGGACAAAACGCAGTCAGTCAAAACAGCGCTGTATCTGACCGGGAAGCAGACAGTATCAGTGAAAACAATGCGGCAGCATCCGACCGGACAGGCAGCATCGGCACGAAGTCTGTGACAAAGAGCGGGCAAAAGTCAGAAAACGGGACAGAAAGCCCTGCCTTTGACTTCTCTGCGCCCGATGGGACAGCAAAGGAAACTCAGACAGAACAAGAATAGGAAATTACAAAAATATGGCATTTGCACATTTGCACGTCCATACAGAGTACAGCCTGCTGGACGGTTCCAATAAAATCAAAGAATATGTAAAACGAGTCAAGGAGCTGGGCATGACGGCTGCGGCGATTACCGACCATGGCGCAATGTACGGTGTGATCGATTTTTACCGTGCGGCGCGGGCAGAGGGTATCAATCCGATTTTGGGCTGTGAGGTCTATGTTGCGCCCAATTCCCGTTTTGACCGGGAGATTACCGGTGGGGATGACCGGTATTACCATCTGGTGCTTCTGGCGGAAAATAATACTGGTTACGCGAATCTGAGCAAAATCGTCAGCCGCGGTTTTACGGAGGGGTACTATTACAAGCCGCGTGTCGATATGGAGGTTCTGGAGGAATTTCACGAGGGAATTATCGCGCTGTCTGCGTGTCTGGCAGGTGAAGTGCCGCGCTATATCCAGAAAGGACTGCCGGAGGAAGCAAAAAAATGCGCATTAAAGTATCAGTCGATTTTTGGAAAGGATAATTATTTTCTGGAACTGCAGGATCATGGGATTCCGGAGCAGCAGACCGTAAACATGGCGCTTTTACAGATGTCGCGAGAACTGGACATCCCGTTAGTATGCACGAACGACGTGCACTACACCTATGCGGAGGACGCAAAGCCCCACGATATCCTTCTGTGTATCCAGACCGGCAAAAAGCTTTCCGACGAAAACCGGATGCGTTACGAGGGCGGTCAGTATTTCGTCAAAAGCGAAGAAGAGATGAAGGGACTGTTTCCCTATGCGTGGGAGGCAGTGGAAAATACACAGCGAATTGCAGACCGCTGTCATGTGGAAATCGAGTTTGGTAAGACGAAGCTGCCGCATTTTGATGTGCCGGAGGGCTATGATTCCTGGGGATATTTGAACAAGCTGTGCACTGACGGCATGAAAGAGCGCTATCCGGAGGACGACGGCACGCTGCAGAAGCGTCTGGAATACGAGCTGGGTATTATCAAGCGCATGGGATATGTGGACTATTTCCTGATCGTGTGGGATTTTATCAACTATGCCAGAGAAAACGGTATTCCGGTAGGACCTGGACGTGGAAGTGCAGCTGGAAGCATCGTTTCCTACTGCCTGCATATCACGAATATTGATCCGATCCGTTATAGTCTGCTGTTTGAGCGTTTCCTGAACCCGGAACGAGTTACCATGCCTGATATCGATATCGACTTCTGTTATGAACGCAGACAGGAGGTCATCGATTATGTCGGACGCAAATATGGAAAAGAAAAGGTTGTGCAGATTGTCACATTCGGTACGCTGGCGGCAAAGGGTGTCATCCGCGACGTCGGGCGCGTCATGGATCTGCCGTATTCCTTTGTGGATTCGATTGCAAAAATGATTCCGAACGAGCTGAACATGACGATTGATAAGGCACTGTCAATGAACGCAGAGCTGCGCAAGCTCTACGAGAGCGATGAACAGGTGCACGTGCTGATTGATATGAGTAAACGGCTGGAAGGATTGCCGCGCCACACCTCGATGCACGCAGCAGGGGTTGTGATCTGCCCGGAGGCGGCAGATCATTTTGTACCGCTTTCACGAGGGTCGGATGGTTCGATCACAACGCAGTTTACGATGACGACGCTGGAAGAGCTCGGACTGTTAAAAATGGACTTTCTGGGGCTTCGAACCCTGACAGTAATCGACCACGCGGTCAAGATGATTGAGCATGACACCGGTGTGAAGCTCGATATGGAGCATCTGGATTATAACGATAAAAAAGTGCTGGATTCGCTCTGCACCGGCAGGACGGACGGCGTGTTCCAGCTGGAAAGCGGCGGGATGAAAAGCTTCATGAAGGAGCTAAAACCCCAGAACCTGGAGGATATCATCGCGGGTATTTCCCTGTACCGTCCCGGGCCGATGGACTTTATTCCAAAATATATTAAGGGAAAAAACAATCATGACGAAATTACCTATTCCTGTCCGGAGCTGGAACCGATCCTGTCTCCGACCTACGGCTGTATCGTGTATCAGGAGCAGGTTATGCAGATTGTGCGCGACCTCGGCGGCTACACGATGGGACGAAGCGACCTGGTTCGTCGTGCGATGAGCAAGAAAAAGCAGTCTGTCATGGAAAAAGAACGGGCGAATTTCGTTTATGGCAATCCCGAAGAGGGCGTGCCCGGCTGTGTGGCTCGGGGCATTCCGGAAAAGGTCGGTCTGGAAATTTACGCGGAAATGATGGATTTTGCAAAATACGCGTTCAACAAGTCCCACGCTGCATGCTACGCGGTTGTCGCTTACCAGACGGCTTACCTGAAATATTATTATCCGGTGGAATTTATGGCGTCCCTAATGACTTCTGTAATCGATAACCCCGGAAAAGTGGCGGAATACATTCTGGTCTGCCGCCAGATGGGAATCGCGATTCTGCCGCCGGATATCAACGAGGGAGAGCCGGGATTTTCGGTATCGGGAAAATCAATCCGGTACGGACTGACTGCGATCAAGGGTGTAGGACATCCGGTTGCGGACGCGGTGATCGCAGAGCGGAAGCAGCGGGGCGTGTTCAAAAACCTGCAGGATTTTCTATCCAGAATGTCCGATACGGAAGTCAATAAGCGCAACGTGGAAAACTTCATCAAAGCGGGTGCATTCGACAGCCTTGAGGGAACACGCAAGCAGTTTATGAGCGTATTTGTGCAGCTGATGGATCAGAATCAGCAGAATCGGAAAAATAATATGGCAGGACAGCTTTCCTTATTCGATCTGGTGGACGAGTCGGAAAAGAAAAACTATGAAATCCGCTTCCCGGATGTCGGGGAATATTCGAAGGAAATTCTTCTGACCTTTGAAAAAGAAGTGCTCGGTGTGTATGTCAGCGGGCATCCGCTGCAGGAATACGAGCAGCTCTGGCGCAGGAATATTTCTAATACGACGGCAGATTTTATGCTGGATGAGGAGACAAACAGCGTCCATATTCAGGACGGAGCAAAGGCGGTTATCGGCGGAATTATCGAGGAAAAGAAGATCAAATATACCAAAAACGATAAGGTGATGGCGTTTTTACAGGTGGAGGATCTGGTTGGAACGATTGAAGTTATCGTTTTCCCGAAAACCTATGAGCAGTACGGCAGCAAGCTGATGGAGGATGAAAAGGTTCTCCTGCGGGGGCGCGTTTCCGCAGAGGAGGACAAAGACGCAAAGCTGATCTGTGAATCCGTGCAGACGTTTGACGAAATCCCCAAAAAGCTCTGGATTAAGTTTCCGACGATGGAAACCTATCAGCAGCAGGAAAAAAAGCTGCTTTCGGCAATCGCAGCTTCTGACGGCAAGGATACCGTGGTGATTTATGTGGAAAATCCGCGCGCGATGAAGCAGCTTGGGGCGAATCAGACCGTTCATGGGGACGAGGCGCTTTTAAAGCAGCTGGAAGAGCTGTTTGGAGAAGAAAACGTAAAGCTGATGTAAGTTTCACAAAACCATTGAAAAGAAAGCCCGTTTCGATTAAAATAAAAAATGGTTTTACGGATTTTGAAATCTCAAGATTGAAGTCCAGCCCGCAGCGGCAGACAGGAGGAACAATGGCAGCTAAGATAAAGACAATTGGAGTTCTTACAAGCGGCGGAGATGCGCCGGGTATGAATGCGGCAATCCGTGCGGTTGTTCGGAAAGCGATTTGCAACGGCGTCAAAGTAAAAGGCATAAAAAAAGGCTATCAGGGCCTGTTAAATGAAGAAATCATAGATATGGATGCCCGCAGCGTTTCGGATACCATCCAGAAGGGCGGTACGATTCTGGGAACTGCGCGTTGTCTGGAATTTAAGACCGAAGCCGGACAGAAAAAGGGCGCGGAGATCTGCCGCAGACACGGCATCGACGGTCTGGTTGTTATTGGCGGCGACGGCTCTTACAGAGGTGCGCAGGCGATGTCCAGACTTGGAATCAATACGATCGGTTTGCCGGGCACGATCGATCTGGATATTGCATGTACCGAATATACGATCGGTTTCGACACGGCAGTCAATACCGCGATGCAGGCAATCGATAAGGTAAGGGATACTTCATCTTCACATGAACGCTGCAGTATTATCGAAGTAATGGGCAGAAATGCCGGTTATATCGCACTGTGGTGCGGCGTCGGCACCGGCGCGGAGGATATCCTTCTTCCTGAAAAGTACGACTATGACGAGCAGCAGCTGATTAACAATATTATCAACAACCGGAAAAAGGGCAAAACTCACCATCTGATCATCAATGCAGAAGGTATCGGCCATTCTACTTCCATGGCGAAGAGAATTGAAGCAGCAACGGGTGTGGAAACCAGAGCAACCATCCTGGGGTACATGCAGCGAGGCGGCAGCCCGACCTGTCTGGATCGTTATTATGCTTCTATCATGGGCGCTTATGCGGCAGACATCCTCTGCGCAGGCAGCTCGAACCGTGTTGTGGCTTACAAACATGGTGAATTTGTAGACTATGATATTGAGGAAGCACTTGCGATGCAGAAAGAAATTCCCGAATATCATTATCAGGTCAGCAAAGCGCTGGCCACCTGACGATACAGGACGCAAAGGGGCGGCTGCACACGAAACGTGTGTGGCCGTTGTGCGTTTTCATAAAGATCAACGGAGGAACCTGCATGATTACTGCAGCATCCAACAGCCGGATCAAAAGGCTGGTACAATTGAATCAAAAGTCGAAGCTGCGCAGAACGGAGGACGTTTTTCTGGCAGAGGGTGTGAAGATGTTTCTGGAAGCACCGAGAGAGCAGCTGCAGGAGGTCTATGTTTCGGAATCCTTTCTGGAAAAGTGCAGCTGCAGGGAGCATCTGGAAGAGGTTGGCTACGAAGTCGTTTCCGACAGCGTTTTTTCTAAAATATCGGATACCTGCACGCCACAGGGCGTTTTATGCGTGCTGAAACAGTTTCACTATAATATAGAAGAAATGCTGCGGGACAAAGCACCGCTGTTTCTGCTTCTGGAAAATATACAGGACCCCGGCAACCTCGGTACGATGCTGCGAACCGGTGAGGGCGCAGGCGTTTCCGGGATTATCATGAGCCGGGATACAGTCGATTTGTACAACCCGAAGGTTATCCGTTCAACGATGGGCAGCATCTACCGCGTTCCGTTTTATTATGCGGACGATTTTGCGGCGGCGGTTCATCAGGTACAGCGGGCGGGTGTCAGCGTATACGCGGCGCATCTGCGCGGGAAAAATTCCTATGCTTGTCAGGATTACACAAAGGGGACGGCATTTCTGATCGGTAACGAGGGCAACGGCCTGCGGGAAGAGACTGCAGAGCTTGCGGACTGTTACATCCGGATTCCGATGGAGGGCAAAGTCGAGTCGCTAAATGCAGCGGTGGCGTCTTCGATTCTGATGTATGAAGCGCATCGGCAGAGGGCGATTTGAAAGAAGGTCGAAGATTGAAAAATAATATTTTTCAATCACGAGATTTGTGTCTGCGCGCACTTGACACAAACTCGACATGCGCAAAAGCGTGCGCAGAAATGAGAGGCACAGATGAAAATCGGTTTTATCGGACTTGGAAATATGGCGCAGGCGATGATTGGAGGAGTTTTGAGAAATCACCTGGCTGTGCCGGAGGAAATTTTCGGTTCTGCAAAAACGGCGGAGACGGAAAGCAAAGTGCATGAAATGTTTGGCATCACGGTGACAGGCGATAACCTGGAAACCGCGCGGCAGGCAGAGCTTTTGATTCTTGCCGTAAAGCCGCAGTTTCTGGAGAAAGTGATCGGACAGATCAGCGACCTTGACCTGACCGGTAAGACGATTCTGAGCATTGCGGCAGGCAAAAGCCTTGCGTGGCTGGAAGAGCAGTTCTGTGCGCCGCTTCCGTTTGTGCGTGCGATGCCAAATACGCCGGCGCTGGTCGGGGAAGGCTGTACCGGAGTCTGCTATGGCAGCAGGGTAACTCCTGAGATGAAAGAAAAAACGGCGGCTGTCCTGGACAGTTTCGGCAAGACGGTTGAGCTTCCGGAACGTCTGATGGATGTGCTGACCGGCGTTAGTGGCTGTGCGCCTGCCTGGATTTTTATGCTGATCGAGGCGATGGCAGACGGTGCAGTTGCGGAAGGCATGCCGCGCAGCCAAGCATATGAATGCGCTGCACAGGCTGTGCTCGGCAGCGCGAAACTGATGCTTGAGACCGGAAAGCATCCGGGAGAGTTAAAGGATATGGTCTGCTCCCCGGCAGGCTCCACGATTCAGTCGGTACGCGTTTTAGAGGAAAAAGGATTCCGCGGCGCAGTGACCGATGCGGTCATCACTGCGGTGGAAAAGTCCAGAAGCCTGTAAAATAGTTTGTTACAAAAATGTTAAAAACAGGAATAAAGGAAGATCTGATGGAAAAAATAATCCCGTCAGGTCTTCTTTTTTTGATAAAAAATCGAAAAAACCGCAGAAAATGGCTGTCCTTTTTATGAAAAGAGAATTTACTATGTTAAAGCGGCATTTGTTGAAAACTTTGAAAAATAGTAAGAAAAAGGCGATGATTTCAGAGGTTTGTTGTAAAAATATCACAATAGAAGAAAAACCTTTGTGGGGAACTAACGGAAATTTGTGGTTCCGGGTGAACGACTTGACATTTGATTGTAATATTGCTATCATATCATGCGTAACAATTGTTAATAAGTTTGTAACAATTGAAACAGCTCTGTAACAAGGAGCATCCCACAAAAAGCTCCTGAATTTCACCGGCAGAATGGCTGGGGAAGCAGAGTAAGATTTATGGAGGTAAGAATGAACGGAAAAGGCAGAAAGTTGTTTCGTAGTGCAGTCGGCATTTTAACATCTGTTATGATGATGGGCGCATATACGACAACCGCTATGGCAAGTGGTATCGGTGTCATTGATGCGAAAGACATGCTGGACATTCATGCAGAAGCAAATGCAGCGTCTGCGGTGGTTGGTCAGGTCATGGAGGACGGTCATGTGGCGATCCTTGCAAAGTACAACGACTGGGTGCAGATCCAGGCGGGAGAAATTGCAGGATGGGTACCGGCTGAAAATCTGGTCGAGACAGAGATTTCCAACGAAGAGGCTGTTGCAGCCAATGAGCAGGTGATCGCTGAACGGACAGGAGCAACAGCATCCGAAGATGAATTCTTTGCAGAGGAAGAAGTACAGCAGGATGAAACAGCAGCTTTACAGGCAGAGGCGAGTGAAGCAGCACAGAATGAGATAGAAGAAGTACAGGCAGCCGAGGAAGCAGCACGGCTCGAAGCGGAAGCGCAGGCAAAGGCAGCAGCCGAGGAAGCAGCGCGGCTCGAAGCGGAGGCGCAGGCAAAGGCAGCCGAGGAAGCAGCGCGGCTCGAAGCGGAAGCTCAGCAGGCAGCTTTGGCAGCCCAGACCGCAGCGATATCCGCAGAGGAATTAAAACTGCTCGCAAATATTATTTACTGTGAAGCAGGCAGTGAATCCTACGTTGGTAAGGTTGCGGTAGGCAATGTCATCATGAACCGCGTCAAGAGTGCATCGCAGCCCAATACGATCACCGAGGTTGTTTACGCAAAAGGACAGTTTTCCCCTGTTAGAAACGGTTCGCTGCAGAGGGCACTGAGCAGTGACAAGGCAGATGCAGCCTGCTATCAGGCAGCAATCGAAGCATTAGCCGGTGCACAGCCGGTCGGCGGCAAGCTGTTTTTCAGAAGAAATAACGGTCGTTCCGGACAGGTAATCGGACATCACGTTTTTTACTAAAACAGTATCATAGCCGGGGCATTTGTCTCAACAGCATTGTAAGGGAATCGTCAGAAGATGATAAGAATCCATTGTTTCTGACAGAAAAAGAGCGAAAAAAGGCATGTGGAAAAGGATTGTTTTTCACACGCCTTTTTTGTATTCATGACAATAGAATCCTCGCAGGGCGCACACTTGACAGTAATTGACGGATTTGATATGATGACGCTAATCATGTAATATAATTGTAACATTTGATGAGCCGATTTTGGGAGCGCCAAAGGCGCGGAAAATCAATGGAGGCTCAGCTATCGTTACTGTCTGCGGATATGAGGGGACGGAAAGGATCATCGATTTATGGGCTGGAGCAGAAAATGTGAGAAAAGGGGGAAGCACTGGCTGCGGGCTGCAGCGCTGGGAGTCGTCTTTTTGTGGACGGCCGGAAGCAGTCTGCAGGCAGAGGCAGAATCGAGCAAAAGCGCGCACTGGCACAAGGGCGTTGGCGTGGAGGCGTGGCTGACAGGAGCGGATAAGGAACAGGTCAGTCCGAACGCAGCATCCCAAAATGATGCGGCAGATATAGCGATCGCCGCAGTCGGCGGGCAGGGAACGGATGTAGCGTCCGACAGTGCGGACAGCAAAACCAAGGCTTCGTCCGGCGATGGAACGAAAATGGACGACCTGACCGGAACGATCGTGATGACGAGCGTCCAGAATGTATTGAATGTCAGGACGGAACCGGACAGCGAGGCAGAGCTTGCAGGGTATTTGTATGCAGACTGTGGCGGTACAGTGCTGGAACAAAGGGATGGATGGACAAAGCTTGAGTCCGGCGAACTGACCGGCTGGGCGAACAACGATTATCTGCTGTTTGGGGAAGAAGCGCGGAAAGAGGCAAAAGACGCGGGACGGATTGTGGCAACGACCAAAACAGGCGCTTTGAGAATCCGGAAAGAACCTTCAGGAGATGCTGCGATTTATGATCTGCTGGAAGAAGGTGCAAAGTATGAGGTCGTGGATGAAGAGCAGATCCGTTTCAGCGAGGATCAGGAAATCACGGCGGACTGGGTTGCGGTCAATTACGGCGGAAAGACCGGATATGTGTCTTCGGAATATGTCCAGGTTGATTTTGAAATCGATTACGGAGAGACGGTTGAGCAGGTAAAAGCGCGCGAGGAAGCGGAAACGGCGAGACTGCAGGCGGAAAAAGAAGCTGCCGCACAGAAACAGAAGAAGGAAAAGGCAGCGCAGGCGGAAAAGGAAGCGAACAAGGCTGCTGCACTGGCTGCGGACGACAGCGTGCTTTTGGCGGCGCTCATTCAGTGTGAAGCGGGAGAAGAGCCCTACGAAGGACAGGTGGCTGTCGGCGCAGTCGTGATGAATCGGGTCAGAAGCGGCGCTTATCCGAATACGGTCAAGGGGGTTATCTATGCTTCGGGACAGTTTACACCGGCGGGAAGCGGACAGGTTGGACGCGTTGTCGCAAGTGGAAAGATCAAGGCAAGCTGCCTGCAGGCGGCACAGGAAGCGATGGCGGGAAGCACCCCGGTTGGAATAGCGACGCATTTTAGGCGGGCAGGAAGCAGGGAAGGTATTGTGATCGGACATCATGTATTTTGGTAGACGGGGCATGATTTTTGTAGTATGATAGTCATAAGTCACAGGAAAGGAGGAGTTACATGACGGAAGTATTTGCCTGGCTGGCTCTGTTGATTTTACTTGTGCTGATTGAGCTTGCGACGATGGGGCTGACGACAATCTGGTTTGCAGCCGGAGCTCTTGTTGCGACGATTGCAGCTGCCTGTGGTGCGCCGGTTCTGGTGCAGGTCATCCTGTTTTTGGTAGTGTCCGTGCTGATGCTTGTTTTTACAAGACCGGTTGCCATGCGCTATTTCAATGTTGGAAGGGCGAAGACCAATGTGGACAGCATGCTTGGGGAACGCGGTATCGTGACCGGCAGGATTGATAACCTGCACAGCTGCGGACAGGTTACGCTCAAAGGCATGGAGTGGTCAGCAAGATCTCAGGAAACTGAGGGGACGATTGAAGAGGGTACCGTCGTCATTGTAAAAAAGATCGACGGCGTGAAGCTGATCGTTGTTCCGGACGAGATCGAAACAGAAGAACCTGTAACAAACAGCAGAGAGACTGCTGACAACATGCGGTAAGACCGCGGAAATGAGGGTAATTATGATAGGTGGATTGGTAATACTCATTATTTTAATTCTTGCAATTGCAATTGTAGCGTCCTGCATCAAGATCGTACCGCAGGCGCAGGCTTATGTCGTAGAACGTCTCGGCGCATATCAGGATACCTGGAGCGTTGGCCTTCACTTTAAAGTGCCGATTGTCGATAAGGTTGCAAAGCGTGTACTGTTAAAGGAACAGGTAGCGGATTTCCCGCCTCAGCCCGTTATCACAAAGGATAACGTTACGATGCGGATCGATACCGTTGTCTTTTTCCAGATCACAGATCCCAAGCTGTTTACCTACGGAGTTGAAAATCCGATCATGGCGATTGAAAACCTGACCGCGACAACCCTGCGTAACATCATCGGAGACCTGGAACTGGATCAGACCCTGACCTCCCGTGAAACGATCAATGCCAAGATGCGTGCATCCCTAGATATCGCAACTGATCCCTGGGGCATCAAGGTAAACCGTGTCGAATTAAAGAACATTATTCCTCCCGCAGCAATTCAGGATGCGATGGAGAAGCAGATGAAGGCAGAGCGTGAACGCCGTGAAGCGATCCTGCGTGCTGAAGGTGAAAAGAAATCTACCATCCTGGTAGCAGAAGGTAAAAAGGAATCCGCAATTCTGGAAGCAGAGGCAGAAAAGCAGTCTGCAATCCTGCGCGCAGAAGCAGAGAAAGAAAAGATGATCCGTGAGGCAGAAGGTGAAGCGGAAGCAATCCTGAAAGTCCAGCAGGCGACTGCAAACGGTCTGCGTTTCATCAAGGATGCAGGAGCGGATGATTCTGTACTTCGTTTAAAGAGTCTGGAGGCTCTGGAAAAGGTTGCGGACGGCAAGTCTACAAAGATCATCATTCCGTCCGAAATTCAGAACATGGCGGGACTGCTGACCAGTGCGAAGGAGCTTTTAAGCGACAAATAAGCTCACACGTACCATCTTCGATGCTATCCGCTGCCTGACAGCGTATTTCATCTTTACAAAAAAGGACCGTACATTCTATAATGAATGTACGGTTTTTTATTTTATGATGCCAGGGTCAAAAGGTCTAAGCCCACATGAGCTTGCTCATAGGT
>ERZ825324.3804-NODE-3804-length-13414-cov-3.973875_pt1 | contig 13414 bp, 11 predicted proteins | sample MGYA00519859_ERZ825324 | MGnify/ENA primary metagenome ERZ825324 (study PRJEB31778, sample SAMEA3449198) | human gut metagenome | biome: human gut; feature: human-associated habitat; material: faeces | place: United Kingdom | collected 2010/2012 ... | reverse complement strand
GTTTAGAAACCTACCGTCCGAAAGGACGGCAAGGCGCTTTGCGCTTAGCCTGTGGAGCGGGTAAAACGCTCATCATGTGTACAGCTGCCTACGAGATGAAGCGATTGGGACTGGCAAACAAGCCGATGATTATCGGACTGAAAGCAAATGTATTCGACATTGCCGATACGTTCCGCAAGGCGTATCCCAATGCAAGGATTCTCTATCCGGGCAAGAATGATTTCAGCAAGCAGAACCGACAGCGCATCTTTAACGACATCAAGAATAATGATTGGGACTGCATCATCCTCACGCACGAGCAGTTCGGAATGATACCGCAGGCATTGGAGATACAGGAAGCGATTATGCAGAAGGAACTGGACTCCGTGGAAGAGAATCTCGAAGTCTTGCGACAACAAGGAAGAGACATCTCCCGTGGCATACTCAAAGGACTGGAAAAACGCAAACAGACGCTTGAAGCCAAGTTGCAGAACATACAGGAGAGTATCGCTGAGCGCAAGGATGATACCGTAGATTTCAAGATGATGGGTATCGACCACCTCTTTGTCGATGAATCGCACCAATTCAAGAACCTGATGTTCAATACCCGCCACGACCGTGTGTCGGGATTGGGCAATCCTGATGGCTCACAGCGTGCTTTAAACATGCTCTTTGCCATTCGTACCATACAGGAGAGGTCCGGCAAGGACTTGGGAGCAACGTTCCTTTCTGGAACGACCATTTCCAATAGTCTGACGGAACTGTATCTTCTGTTCAAGTATCTGCGTCCGCAGGCTTTGGAAAAGCAAGGCATCAATAGCTTCGATGCATGGGCTGCAGTCTTTGCCAAGAAGTCGACTGACTATGAGTTCTCCATAACAAACAACATCATTCAGAAAGAGCGGTTTAGGACATTCATTAAGGTGCCTGAGCTGGCTGCTTTTTATGCGGAGATTTGCGATTTTCGTACTGCCAAGGACATCGGTATCGACCGCCCCGAGAAAAATGAGATACTACACAATATACCACCGACACCCGAACAGGAGGTTTTTATCGGCAAGCTGATGGAGTTTGCCAAGAGTGGCGATGCCACAATCTTGGGAAGAGCACCTCTGAGTGAGAGCGAGGAAAGGGCAAAGATGCTGATTGCAACAGACTACGCCCGCAAAAGATTCAAGAATATTGTATCTTTCAGATAATCAATAAAATAAGAATGAATAAAGGGTAAATGGGTTACGAGATGGAAACGAGCGAGTTTCTTTCCCTTTCTTTATTCTGCATTACTTCAAAGAGCACTTAATCTTATGGCGCAAAGATAATCATTTCCCGATGAAAAGCTGTAAGAATTGAAGAAAAAAAACTTGTTGCTCCATATTTTTTACTTTCCAATAACTACAAACGGCTAAAAAGATAGCATACAGCCATAAATATAGCACAAAACAAGCGGTTTAGTGAAATAGAATTGTTATCTTTGCACTTGATAATTGTTAATCAAAGCCCGGAAGATGAAACTGAACAGAATAAAACTCGTGCTTGTGGAAAAAGAAGTCTCCCAAACGCAATTGGCAAAGGAACTTGGCAAGAGTTTCAGCACAATCAATGCGTATTGCAGCAATCGCAAACAGCCCTCTTTAGACTTGCTGAATAAAATTGCTGAATATCTATCCGTGAATATCAAGGACTTAATTGTCGACAAATAAGTAAGCAGGTATGGAAGAAATAATATCAAAGTCGGCTTTCAGCGAAGACAGCAGAGTGAAATTTCCAACTCTTATGCACCTTATGGGCATGGGATTCAAGTATGTTTCCCTTAAAGGTCTGAAAACAAAGTATATCATTGCTCCTAAGACGGAGTTTGACCCTCTCACGAATATTCTGACAGACTATTTCACGGAAGCCTACAATAAGCTCAATCCAAATGTAGAAAACGGAGCGGCTGGAAAGCTGCTTGCAAAAATACAGTCTTCACTAATGAATGATGATTTGGGACGACAATTCTATAATGAAATCCTGCTCAATACAGGTGAGAGAATTATAGACTTGTCCTCACCTGTAAATTTCTACAAGAACAATACTTTCCAAGTTGCTACAGAAATGACATGTGGCGATAAGGATAGTGACAACTATCGCCCGGACATTACCCTTTTTGTTAATGGGTTGCCTTTGGCTTTTATTGAAGTAAAGAAAGAAAACAATCATAAAGGAATACAGGCGGAAACCGACCGTATGAAACAACGCTTCGTAAATCCCAAATACAGGCGTTTTCTTAATCTTACACAAATTATGGTATTCAGCAACGACATGGAGTACGACAACAACGAGGTAACTCCAACTATCGGTGCTTTTTTTGCCACAATCGGTAAGAAAAACACCAAATACAACTGTTTCCGTGAGGAAGGACAGGACAGCTTCCCCATAGAACGGCACATTCGGCAAGTAACCCTGCAAGAGGAGGAAATCCTGTTGCGTGATAACAATGTGCCTCAATACAAGAACAGCAGTGAGTACAAAACAAATTGTCTTGCCAATACTCCAACCAAGCGTATGTGCGACAGTCTGTTCTCTTTCAATCGCTTCCACTTTCTGCTGAAATACGGCATAGCCTATGTGGATTACACAAATGGACTCCAAAAGCATATCATGCGCTATCCACAACTGTTTGCGACCAAAGCCATTGAATGCCATTTGGAGGCTGGAAAGACTAAGGGCATTATTTGGCACACGCAAGGAAGTGGCAAGACAGCCTTGTCTTTTTATAACGTAAAGTATCTGACGGACTATTATTCCTCGAAAGGGATTGTTCCCCAATTCTTTTTCATTGTTGACCGTTTGGACTTGATGATACAAGCCCAAAGAGAGTTTTCATATAGGGGGCTCAAAGTCAATTCGGTGCAAACAAAAGATGATTTCGCAAAGATTATCAGTAGTGGACTGACCACACAGAACAGAGAGGGCAAGCCAGAGATAACCGTCGTGAATATACAAAAGTTTTCCAACGACTCAAAGGCTTTGCCAAAGAACGCCTATAATGTCCCTGTGCAGCGCATCTACTTCATTGATGAGGCACACCGCAATTACAGTCCTGATGGATGTTTCCTGAAAAATCTTATATCCAGCGACAGCAATGCTGTGAAAATAGCTTTGACGGGTACACCTATCATCAGCAAGGAATACAACACGAAAGACATTTTTGGAGATTACATACACACTTATTTCTACAATGCCTCCATTGCGGACGGCTATACGCGTCGCCTGATACGGGAAGATATTAGCTCCAATTACAAAATCAGGTTGCAAGAGGCTTTGAACAGCATTCGCGTAAAGGCTCATAGCGTTAAAGAAAGCGATGTATATGCACACAGAACATACGTTCAGCCACTCCTTGACTATGTGATAAATGATTTGCAGCAGTTTCGTGTCAAAAACGAAGACAACACTTTGGGTGGTATGGTGGTATGCAACAGCAAGGAGCAAGCGCAAATGATGTACAGGCTTTTCCTTGAAAAGTATGCCGATGAAACCGAACTTGACAATGAAAGGGACGAGGATGGAGCAACGGTATATCGCAGTATTAGTGCAGGAGAGATGGAGGCCAAGAAGACCCCTTGCAGAAAATGCTGCTATCGTGCGGCACTGATAACTTATGACAGCTTTGACAAGGAAACAAGAGCAAAGTGGATAGAACTTTTCAAAGACGGTAAGATAGATTTGCTTATCGTGTTTCAAATGCTTCAAACGGGTTTTGATGCACCTCGTCTAAAAAAGCTCTACCTGCACCGTATGGTTAAGGAGCACAACCTGCTCCAGACGCTGACCCGTGTCAATCGACCTTACAAAGAAATGAAGTATGGTTATGTGGTGGACTTTGCCAACATAGAGGAGGAATACAGCAAGACCAACCGAGAATACCAAGAGGAGCTTGAGCATGAGGTAGGGAAAGACAACCTCAAGCATACCGACCGGCTTCTTGTAACTATGGAGGAAGCCAAATCAAGAGTTGATGAGGCAAGAAAAGTGCTTGACCCCTACGAGTTGGGGAATTCTGAGATATTCTCCCGACAACTCAACATGGAGGACGACCGAGAAGTGGTCCGCAGCATTGTGCGTTCACTTGAAGATATGCGCAGCTTGCAGAATATGCTTACCGCACAAGGTTCTGAGGCAGAGGCAGTCGTTGAAATTAGTGACATCCACAACTTAATAAAAGCTGCCCGAAATCGTTTGGACTTGCTGGGTTTTATTGATAATGCTGACGAGAAATCCAATACTCGCCAACTTCTTAACGTGGCTTTAGAGAACATCGAGTTCTCCTTTGAGAAACGGGGACAGGGAGAGTTGGAGATACAGGAGCAATACAGGCAGTCGGTAGAGCATGCACGTAGGCAGTTGCAAGCATGTATGGATACCGAAGACCCTGAATACCGCTCCATTTTGGAAGAGTTTCTCCGACTTTTCCGCAGGAAGGAAATGGAATCACAGGAAGAGTTCAATATGCACGATAAAGTCCAGAATGTCAATGATATTTTGAAGCGCATCAAGCGATTGAACGAGCGTGATGCCTTGGAAGCCATTAAATATAATGGTGATACAAAGTTCGTGCGAGTGGAGAAACGCCTGAAAGAAAAAGACAAGGAAGAGATTGAGCATAAGACATCGCCTCGTAATTATGCATGGACAGAAGAAAAAGAGAAAATGACCGTTATCCTCCTTGCCATCAAGGAGGATGTGGATGATGTGTATTTCCATAATCAGGCAATACTTGAAGTACCCGCTTACTTCAAGAGGAACATACTTACATACGTTACACGCCATTTCAAAGAAGGGCAAATCAACACCGACCGTGAAGTGCGGAAATATGTAAGTGAGGTTATCAACAGAGAATACCAAGTAACAAGATAAAAACATGAGCAATATAGAAGAAATAAAACAGCAAACGTATGCTCTTATTGACAGATTGAAGAGTACTACAACCAATAACGGCTTGGCAGGAAGTGGCAACGAGTATGTAGTCATCGTAGAAACTTTCCTTTATAAGTTCCTCAACGATAAGTTTATTTACGAGGCAAAAAAAGAAAAGCCTGATTTGGCAACGGCTGATGATTTCTTTGCGGCTTTGGATGCTATGACCGAAGATGAATACGAGGAAATGTGCGACAGCATGTTTGACACTATCATTCTGAAAAAAGAACATCTGATACCTTTCCTTGCCAAAAGGCAGAATGAGGATAAGTTTGCGAAGCTGTTTGATTCCACATTGGAGAGTATCGCTAATGAAAATGAGGAGATTTTCTATATTCTCAATGAGGACGAAACGAGAATATCCATCATGAAACCTATTTCAGATGTGGTGTCTGGTGGAACGAACAAGAAAAATGCTTTCTGTCGTTCACTAATTGGCGATGTGGCAAGTTTCTCCTTTGAGAGTGCTTTTGAGGCAGGCTATGATTTCTTCTCTACGATATTCGAATACCTTATCAAAGATTACAATGCCAATGGTGGGGGGAACTATGCTGAATACTACACCCCTCATTCCATTGCCACAATTATGGCAAAACTGCTTGTTGCCCCATCTGAAGATGTGAGAAGTGTTACCTGCTACGACCCCTCCGCTGGAACGGGTACATTGGTTATCGCCTTGGCTCATGCCATAGGTGAGCAGAACTGTACGGTTTACACACAAGACATCAGCGACAAGTCTTCTACGATGATGATGCTGAACCTGATACTCAACAGCATGAGCCACTCGCTCACACATGTCATACAGGGCAACACATTGAAACATCCGTTCCATAAGAACGAGGATGGTTCCTTGCGCAAGTTTGACTACATTGTCAGCAATCCACCTTTCAAACTTGACTTCTCTGACTATCATAGCGATTTGAAGAACGACACCTACAAGAGCCGTTTCTTCGCAGGGGTTCCCAATATCCCCAACAAGAACAAGGCGGGGATGGAGATTTATCTCTGTTTCTTCCAACATTTGCTTTACAGTCTGAAAGATGATGGCAAAGCGGCTATCGTTGTCCCTACGGGATTCATTACAGCCAAGAGCGGTATCGCTTACAAAATTCGTAAACATTTGGTAGATGGAGAAAAATCTATTTTGCGTGGCATTGTGAGTATGCCAAGTAATATCTTTGCCAATACAGGAACAAATGTAAGCGTTGTTTTCATTGACAAGTCAGGAGTGGATAAACCTGTATTGATAGATGCAAGCAAGCTTGGAGAAACCATTAAAGACAATGGTATACAGAAAACAAAATTACGTGCAGAGGAAATAGATAAAATCGTAGAAACTTTCCGCAACAAAGAAGGCGTAGAGGATTTCTCTGTTACACCTTCATTTGACGAGATTAAAGAAAAAGGCTATAGTTTCTCCGCAGGTCAGTATTTTGACATCAAGATTAACTATGTGGATATTACCGAAGAAGAATTCAAAGCCCGTATGACATCTTTCCGCCAGACGCTTACAGAACAGTTTGCTGAAAGCCACAGACTTGAAAAGGAAATTATGCGTCAGCTTGACAGCTTGAAATTTAACAAGTAAATTAAGTTCATATGGAGCAACATCATATATCAAAAGCATACGAAATTGCGGCTGAAACCATAAAGAACGCAATTTTACAGGGGCAGTATGAAGCAGCCAAAGGTGTTAATCGCATTCAGTTGGCAACCTATTTCAGCGTAGGCAAATATGTTTCGGCTAACACCCGACAAGGAGTTTGGGGAACAGGAGCATTGGAAGCTATAAGTATCCGATTGCGCCAACTGCTGCCGGGACTGAGAGGATATTCCTCTGAAAGTCTTAAACTAATGCGCAAATTCTATGAAGGTTGGAAGAGTTTGGATGCAGGAAAAACTGCTGATAACGACACGAAGCGTAATTCGGTAATTGCAATTACCGAATTGGAAAACTCATCAGCTGCGCAACTACCAATTCGTGAATTACAATTCACAAATTCGGCAGACTTCCCTATTGACGACTTCTTCAATGTCCCCTTCACGCATCACACACAGATTCTTGCCAAAGTAAAGTCACTCGATGAACGTCTGTACTATATCCATCGTTGTGCCGAGGAGCACATGTCGGTGGAAACTCTGAAGAAGGCGATGGCTAATGATAATTACCACCATCAGTCCGACATTCCCAACAACTTTACAGCCACTATCAGTAAAGGAGATTTGGCACGTAAGGCAGTTCTGGCGTTTAAGGATGAGTATCTGCTAAACTTTATCAATGTTGAGGAAATAGGAGAACGTGATGCCGCGGATATAGACGAGCGTGTGGTGGAACAGCAAATCATCCACAATATCAAGAAGTTTATTATGACCTTTGGGCACGACTTTGCGTTTGTAGGCAATCAATATCGTATGGAGATATATGGCGTGGAGCATTTCCCCGACCTCGTATTCTTTAATCGAGAACTCAATGCTTTGGTTGTAATCGAATTGAAAACAGGAGAGTTCAAAACCTCCTATCTTGGACAACTCAATGCCTATCTTGCCATTGCCGACGATAAGATACGCAAACCACATGAAAATCCAACGATAGGCATTGTGCTTTGCCGAAGCGCAAACAAGAATTACGCAGAGTATATGGTGCGCCAATATGACAAGCCTATGGGAGTGGCAACCTATAAGACATCCGCAGAAATGCCTGAGAAACTGCGTAAAGCTCTGCCAAGTATTGACGAATTAAAGAAATTGCTATGATTGAAAGTATCTCTCCAAAATATCAAATGGATATTGTTCAAAAGATAAATGACAGCCTATTTAAACAATTTACAAGTTATGAAAATGTGGAAGCATATCTGAATAAATGGCATCAAGAGGAACACGATGATTTTAATTATTTCTGGGAGAACTTCCACATATACTATAGAGACGAGGCAAAAAAGAAAATTGATGCTTCAAAGACACTCCATAATGTTGATGGCGAAACATTACTGAAGATTGCAATTGATTTGGGGATAGAAACTCCTGATTATATCCCAAGCGTACCAACTTTCAAAAATGAATTAAAGTCCAGTTATGAAACAGCAAGCCTAACCTTTGAAAAGGCATTTAGAAATGTAGAGACAGATCCAAGCCTTGCTATCGGATTAGCAAATTCAGCTCTTGAAAGCATTATTAAGGAGATTCTGAAAGATTCAAAAATAAATGTAACATGGAGTGAAAAAGAGACCCTGACAAAACTCATTGGGAATATCTGCAAGGCATTCGGATTGCAGAGTAATGAGAATCTCCCCAAAGAGATAAAGACTTTAGCCAGTTCTCTAATAAATGCAGGGAAAGCGATAGAGGATTTACGTAGCGATAAGACGGAATTTCATGGAAAAACTGATGGAGATTTAATGATTAAAGATGCAGTATATGCTTACTTTGTCGTCAATGCAACAACCACTATTGGTTTATTTCTCCTCAATTTCTATAAATCTAATTATCCACCAGTTGATAATAAGCCTGAGGCGATTTCTGATGACGGGCTTCTCTTTTAATCTAAACGACAATGAAGAAATCTAAGCTCGGAGAAGTTTTATCTATCTCATCCATGTCTGTAATCCCACAAGCAGGAATAACTTATAAACTCTATAGTCTGCCTTCTTTTGATGATGGTCAAGAGCCTGAAACTGCAGGAAGTGAAACTATTCAAAGTAATAAATATGTAGTACCCACTCGTTGCATTCTTTTTAACAAACTGAATGTTCGATTTAAGCGTATATGGAGAATTAATAATAATATTCCCAACAAATTGTGTTCTACAGAATTTCTACCATTGGTAATAAATGAAGATCTTATAGATTATCAATACTGCTACTATTTGTTAGCATCTGATTACTTGACTAATTACCTTTGCGGAATAAATAGCAATACATCAGGAAGCCATAAACGCATCAATCCGGATATATTGCTAAGTGTAGATGTTGCTCTCCCAACATTGAATGAGCAAAAACGCATCGGATCCATGCTCGCAAATCTCGACCGTAAAATAGAAATCAATCGTGCGATAAATCATAATTTACAGTCGCCTGACCGTTCATTAAAAGCGGCAGGAGTTCGTCACGCTGCTTGATGAGGTCATTGCTCTCTGTTATATTGACATCTATTTTAGCATAAACGCTCTTTATGGTATCAAAGAACTTATAAATCAATCCCTTGGGCGCTCTGACCCATTTATTAGCCAAAAAGGTTTCCGTCATAAAGTTCTTTATACCACTCGTTTTTCCTTCATAATTAAACATGATGCCATTGTCATAGAACATTTTCCAGATATAGAAGAAATATGCGGACTCTCTGTAATCTTTGAAAGAGAATGCGTGACAGAAATTTGAACACGTTATCTTTCCTCCATTTCTTTCTATTACTCCTGAGGTTATAAAGGCACTACGCCCTGTTGCTTGAATAGGACTTCCACCAGAGACCTCTATTACAACGTCCCATACAGAAAGAAGCTTTGCTCTATTACTTGAATTGATGTAACGCTTAGGAAGATTATTGAGCTTTATGATGTCTGCTCCTCTAATACATCCTATCTCTATTGAGTTTTCGGATGGATTATCTGTCCCCCAATCGCCAGTATTATTCTTGCTGACAAACTCACTTAACCTACAAACATTCCACCCATCTGGCATTTCCATTTGAAGTTCTTCACAATATTTCATCTTGCCACCGCTACTTTTGTACGGTTTACCCTCCTCATCGGGGAAGTCGAACTGCACGAACCAATAGTCGTACAGTTGCTTTGCCATCACCTCTAAATTATGATTTAGCGCACGATTAAGGGTAATTTTCTCATCAAAAGTTTCTAAGCTGTTGGCTATGGATATTTGCTTTTTAATTGGATATGGCTCAATCTCTATGGCAGAGAGGGCTATATCCAATTGGAGGTTCTTTATACCTGATGTTTTCCCTTCAAAGTTAAAAAACACGCCACTATTATACAGATACTGCCAATATTGATAAATAAAGAATGAGTTCCATCCCTCTTTTACTCTAAAAGCAACGCAGAAATTAGAACAAACAACATCCTTTGATGCGGAGAGCAGGGCTTGAGAGATATACACGGCACGCCCTGTTGATTGGGTGGGGCTTCCTCCTGATTTCTCTATAACAATATCTCCTACCTGTAGCAATTTCTGTTGAAATGAGTGCTCAGAGACATAACGAAGGGGAATATTGGCAAATTCATTGTTACTTATGGGCACGATGTCTGCTCCTCTCACGCAAGAAACTGCATGAGGGGCTTCTAAACTTGGAGACTCATTGCCCCAATCTCCTGCTATAAAAACATCAATAATCTCTGATAACTTCATTTTTGCTCCTATTTTACTGCAAAGATACAGTTCCCAAAGCAAAATGACGAAGAAATCAAAGATAAAATGCCAACTATCAGCCTATATACTTTCGGTGTGCCATTTTTACATTTACTTGATTTACCATAGCGTAATGTAGGGTAGTATCAATCTTTACATGTCCTAATAGCCGCTGCACCTGTTCAATAGGCATTCCTTTGTCAATAGCCATCGTAGCTAAGGTGCGACGAAACTTGTGCGGATGCACCTTGTTCAGCCCTGCACGCTTACCAAGTTGCCGTAAACGTGTTTCTACTCCTCCTATAGTCAGCCTGTTGTGGGGTAAGGACAGAGATACGAACAGGGCAGGGTTCTTGTCTGTTCGACTTTCAAGATACCGTTTAAGATGTATTTTTGTCCGTGCGTTAAAATAGACTTCTCTCTCCTTGTTGCCCTTGCCAAAGACAACACATTGGCGTTCGTGAAAATCTATGTCTTCACAGTTCATCTTTACCAACTCGCCTACACGCATCCCCGTAGAGGCCAGCAAATCTATCATCGCCAAGTCTCTGATTTCACAGCAGGTATCACGCAACACCTCCATGTGTTCATCGCTTATTACTTCTTTGACAAGGCTTTCAGTACGCACTTTGTGAATACGGCGTACAGGGCTTTTAGCGATATAGTCTTCATCCTCCATCCACGCAAAGAAGCTGGAAAATATGCGTCTCAGGTTGTCTATCGTAACTCTGCTTGAGCCACGTTCTTCTTGATAGCGAGCAAGATAGGAGCGAATGTCGTTTGTTTCGAGTTCACCTATTCGTTTTTGTTCACTTCTCAATAAGGCTTCTATGGACGATTGGTAATAGCACAACGTTTTATCTGAACAACCCTCTATTTTCTTGGCAGAGATAAAGGCTTGCAGTAGTTCTCCATTAGCTTGCTCTCGTTGTTGCTCTTCACTTTCAGCTGGCATCATTACCACTTGTTCAAAGGTGGTTTTCAATACTTCTCGCAATCTTGTTTGTTGCCTTGTATCCAAAATATTAGACATCTCGGCAAGAATGTTCTCTATTATTTTCTCTTTCATCTAATTATTATTTTGGTGACATACCATAATAACGAAAACTTCGGAGAACATAGAAAGATTAAATCATAATTTAGAAGCGATAGCAAAGCAGCTTTACGATTATTGGTTTGTGCAGTTCGACTTTCCCAACACTGAGGGCAAGCCGTACAAAAGTAGCGGTGGAAAGATGGTGTGGAATGAGAAGTTGAAGCGTGAAATACCAGAGGAATGGCATTGTGGAAATCTCTTTGAGATTGCAACATTTACCAATGGCTTAGCTTGCCAGAAGTTCAGACCGAAAGATGGCGAAGTACCATTGCCTGTTATCAAAATACGGGAAATGCACGATGGCATATCTTCTGATACAGAAGAAGTCTCGCCTAATATACCCGAATCGGTAAAGGTATATAATGGCGATGTGCTGTTTTCATGGTCAGCATCATTGGAAGTTATGCTTTGGGCTTGTGGTCTTGGCGGACTTAATCAGCACATCTTTAAGGTTACATCTTCTAATGACTTCCCAAAGTCATTTTACTACTTTCAACTTTTGAATTACGTGGATGTCTTCAAGAAAATGGCAGAAGCGAGAAAAACAACGATGGGGCATATTACGCAAGACCATCTACAGCAAAGTACAATCGCCATTCCTGATAACAAAGACATTGTAGACAAATTCGAGAAACGAATATCTCCCATCTTTGCACAGATGGTTAAACTACAAGAAGAAATACAACAATTATCTAAGCAGCGTGACGAACTCCTGCCGCTTTTAATGAACGGTCAGGCATCACTAAATTATGATTTATCAGCCTTCAGTTCTGTCTTCTCTCAAACAATTCTGTCAATTGCACGACTTGCTGTTGCAATCTGATGAGAGTTTGGGAATAGGTTTCGAGTTTATCCAGCATTCGTTGAGCAGTGGCGACAGAATGATACGCATTGAGGATTTTCACGGCTTCATTGTATAGCACGCCTATCTTATGTGTCAAGGCTACAATTTTTGAGAGTTTCTCTAAGTAAGACTCCCTTGATGGGTCTTCTGTGATGACCTTAAAGGCTTCACCCAAGAGCCTTGCTCGAACAAAATCACTTTTTGTCTTTGCTCCCGACTTTCGGTATAGCCTAATAAGTTTCTGCTGGTCTTCGGAATTAGGTATCCTGATGTGCCATCTGTCCCATCTTGGACAGGTGGCACATCTGCCGTCAGGCTTCTTTTGTTTTTGCTTTTTCATTGTTTTCTAATCACGACTTTGGAGTGATTTAATCCCCCTTTCGGGGCAAGGGTCTTTGTGGTACAAATGGCAATTTGTGGTACAAAGACACACCTTGCTGTAGCAAGAATAATGTTGATAAGCCCTGCCGTGTTACTGCACTCACCGAATGCGGTAACTCGGCACAGGCTTGTGTTCCGTGAACGCAGTAATTCAGAGTTTCCGCCATGTTTCCACATCATCTTTATAGCGGTCTAAATGCTCATGGAGCACCTGCTCCACATACCCCGAAATGCTTGCTCCCTGCTCACCAATCTTTCGCACCACATAGCCCAATCTTCTTTGAGTTTCTTCAGAAACATATACAGCCTTACGGTGGCTGACACGAAGCGGCTGGAGATATTTCTCTTGAAACTCAAATAAACGCTCCCTATCCTTTACTTTACCAGCTCGTCTGGGAACTTCCTCTGTTGCGTTAACCCATTCTTTTGCTGATGACAATTCCGTTTTGGGAAGTGGAGAAGCGGAATGTATCTGTTTACCCGACAATTCATCTTCGGCAGGAGCATTCTTTTCTTCCATGTCTATCGGCTGGGCAAAATCGGGCAATTCTTCGGGCTTGCGGAGTTTTACGCCATAATTTCCCATATCTCTGATGGCTTGCTCTAAAACGGCTTTTCTCTTTTCATCTATGGTCGGCATGGCTTTTGGGGTATTGGGTAATAATGTCTTTCGAGCATGGCTTGTATGTCGCTCTGCCTATAGAGTATCTTGCCGCCGATTTTACAGTAGGCAATCGTGCCATTGTCCCGATAGTCCTGAAGTGTACGGGTGCTCAGACGTAACAGGCTGCAAACCTCCTC